>ERZ1669248.335-NODE-335-length-24655-cov-18.640244_pt1 | contig 24655 bp, 21 predicted proteins | sample MGYA00579296_ERZ1669248 | MGnify/ENA primary metagenome ERZ1669248 (study PRJEB41166, sample SAMN08046057) | hot springs metagenome | biome: hot spring; feature: neutral hot spring; material: thermophilic sediment; isolation source: thermophilic sediment from...
ATCTATATATATTCTTCCCTCAACTTCCTCAGCAACAAAATCATCAAGCTCCTTAGAGCTATTACCATTAACACGAACAATTTTAGATGATGAGATAATGTTCAAGGCGATTCCCATTGAAGACAAGTGTATTGGTTAGATAAGTAGATGACAACATATATAAACCTATTTATAGCTTTACAGCATTGACAGTGTTTTAAACAATATTTTTAAGGGTATTTTGCATGAGGGGTTTTAGGGATAGGGACTTTGTTGAGAGTTTTGATGGATTAATATTTTGTGTTATTGGCAATGTGCATCCAAGGGATGGTGTAATTGGTTATCTAAAATATGTTGCCAATATGGAGTCTAGTATAAGAGTTAAGTGGTCTAGAGATGGGGTTATGTATGGAAGAATACTGCCTTTCTATAGTGCAACAGGTGTTAAAAGTGTTTTGGATTTTTTGAAAAGGAATTATCCAGAGTATGTTAAATTTGATGAGTATAGGGGTATAGAATTTATAAGAGTTCCAAGAAATAAAATCTCTATTCATTACAAGCCTGAGGAGAGGTTAAGGGAAATAGAGAAGGAGCCTAAAGACAGTTTGGAGTCTTTAGCACTAGAACTTGCTTCTAGAATTTCTGAAGAATCTGGCGTTCCACTAACGTTCTTTGGTGTTACAGGTTCAATTCTTCTGAAGATACACAATCTTCAATACTCTGACATAGATTTGATTATCTATGGCGTAGAAAATTCGTATAGAGTTAGAGAAGCGCTGAGAAAGCTTTATAAAGATGAAAAATCTGGGTTTTCACTACCATCAGGAAAACTGTTAGATTCTTGGGCTGAGGAAATATCGAGAATACATCCACTAACAGTTGATGAAGCAAAAATTCTTTATAGTAAACACAAATGGAATAGAGCATTGTATAAAAATAGACAGTTCTCCATACATCCTGTTAAACTTGAAAATGAAGTTAATGAAGAGTGGGAGCAGAAAAGATTTAGATACATAGGTTTGGCAACGATAAGAGCTAGAATTGTAGATGCTAAAGACTCTATATTTATGCCAGCTGTTTATGTTGTTGACAATGTTAAAGTTGTTGAAGGTATTGACGATGCGAAGAAAATTAACTATGTTGTAAGCTATGAAGGGCTATACATAGATATTGCAAGTGAAAATGAAGAAATTATTGCTATGGGCAAGGTTGAGGAAGTGGAGGATATCAAAAAGAATGAGAAATTCTATCAACTAACCATAGGAACTTTTGAAGCAAGAGGAAAAGACTTTATAAAGCCTATTGCATGGCTTAAGAATATTTGAATTCTTTTCAATTCCATTTCAGATTTCAATCTAGACAATATTGGATGAGGCTTTCCATTACTGGATTCTGAAGCATTTACTATAATTATTTTCAGCATTTACTTACTACATTATTGAGATTGCCAAGAGGATAAAAGCAAAAACTTAAAGCATTTATTTCTACCTTAAAATGACATTTTTAGTTGAAAAAGGTGGATATTTAAAATGAGAAAAACAATATTTCTAGTGTCCTCTATAAATATGTTTCTAATGTTCATATCTGGTTTAACATATCCTATAGTACCTCTGTATCTAGTTGGGCATAGAGGTTTCAATGCTTTTGAATCTGGTGTTTTAGTATCTTTATCATCTTTTGTAAGTTTTGTTTTTAGTATTGTATGGGGATATGTTTTGAATAGAATTCGTGGAAGAGAAACGCTTTTTGTTGGTGTTGGTGCATTAATTACTGTCATGTTCTTTCTTTTAGCATCTATTTATGTTGAAAATGTTTTGCTTTTATCAGTTTTCTATGCTCTTGCTGGAATAGGTTTCGCATGTTCACTAGTTTCTTCAACAACTATAGTTTCTGATATTAGTTCTCATGAGAATATTGGTAGAGGTATGGGTGTTTTCTGGGCTGCAGGTTCCTTAGGCTGGGCAACACCTCTTCTCTTTGCTGGATATATTTTGAATAGATTTGGAATTAAAGCTATATTCTACATAGCAATATCAATGTCTCTTATAATAGCTTTAATGTCAATCATTTTAAAGAAAGTAATTAATTCGCTAAAAAATGCTGAGGATATGCTTATTCAAAAACATGTGAAGAGATCTTCCTATAGGTTTTTGAGAAGAAAATCTTATTTAGTGTTTTTAGTTACGTCAATAATGTTCGCTGCTGGTGATGTTGCTAAAAATATTTATGTTCCTCAATACTATGCGTATGGAGTTGGTCTTGGAGAAGAATATGCAACAATTTTGCTAAGCATAGCTAGTTGGTTTGAAATACCAATGCTTATAGCATTTGGTTATTTTGTAGATAAATTTGGTTCAAGATATGTATATACATTGAGTCTTTTATCAATGGCTGTTTTCATGCTATTAAACATCTTCATAGTAAAAGACTTTGCATCAGCATTTGCGAGCATGGCATTTTATAGTATTGTATGGGCATCATATGCATCGTCAGCATATGTTCTTGCAGTTGAATTAGCAAAAAATGAGGAGCCAGCATCACTAGGACTTCTAAACTCCAATATACCACTTGCAAGCATTTTGTATACCCCAATAGGTGGGTACATAACATTTACTCAAGGTTACAAAGCGAATTTCGCATATATTGCAGCTTCGCTAATTGCTTCATCAATAGCATTTCACCATTCCCTCAATTCATCTAATTCTAAGTAACTTTAGATAGTCTCCCTAATCTCAATGCAAAACATAAACCCATATAACCTTAAATTTTTAGCACCTTAACATAAAAATAACCGGTGTTGTTATGTCGACAAAGGCTATTTTCCTAATTGGGATAGGCATACTAGTATTCATTATTGGATGGGCGGCAATGCTAAGTGGTGTTGAAGTTAAAACATGTTCAACATATGTTTATGTGCCAAAAGAATTTGTTGGGAGGATGAAGCCGCAGTATAGTGAGTGGTACTATTGGAGAAATGTACCAGTTAATTTATCAAATATTGAGTTGAAAGCTAATACACCATTTAACTATACATTCAGTGTTAATAGCACAATAGGTTACATCTACATTGAGATTAGTGGTAGGGTTAGTAATGAGAATTATGAAGGCTATGTGGCAATACTAAATGCTACAAATAATCAAACAGTGATTTACTCTAGTCTAAGCCCAAGCGAGGCGTTTTTTGGGAAAGGATTGAACACAACATTATTTTACCAAAAACCTTTGAACCCAGGAAAATACAAAATTGTTCTACAATTAAACACAGATGCTATTGTAAATAGACTGGCGGTGTACGGACCAAGCTCAAAAGAGTTGGAGATTCAAGCAATAGAAATAACACTAGCACCAGAGTCTGAATCAGCTTATCAACAAATAAAAATCGATTATATATGTGGAATAAGCTTTGCACAAGCACTAGCAGCTTCAACAGCTGTTGGCATAGGTATTTCAATGATTGTAGCAGGTGCTCTAATTGAAGCAGTAAGCACAAGAATAACTCGTTTAAGAATAGCAAAACCTGCTAAGGCAAAAAAGAAGTAAATTTGTTGGTGCCTCTCATTGGTCAAAATACTATTTCTGGGTGTTGGTGGCTGGATATCCAACCCCCTACTTGGCTACACATCATTTGCAGTAATCAATTCAAAAGGTAATTGGATTCTTGTAGAAGCTGGTGAAGGAGCATACCAAAACATAGTAAAGTGTGGACTTCAAATAAATGATAATCTTAAAGGCATAGTCATTTCCCATAGACATGGAGACCACATACTAGGATTGCCAACAATTCTTCAAATAGCTAAGCACTTAGGAATTAAGGAGGTTACTATAATAGGAATAGATGATGTTATAGAAGCTGTTTCAGAACTTATAACAGCTTCAGCATCTCAAAATACAGCAAACATCGTAAAAGCTATTAGACTGGATTTTGGGGAGAAAATAAAAATTGATGATTTCGAAATAGAATTTCTAGAATCTGTTCACACAATACCAGCAGCCTCAATAAAGATAATTGCCAATGGAAAATGCATTGTCTACAGCGGTGACACATCATATAATCCAAGACTAGCTGACTTTGCCAGAAAATGTGATGTGCTCATTCACGAGGTTTCTAGCTATAGCGAAGAAGCCCACAAATATGGCCATAGCACATACAAAGATGCATTTGAGATAGCGCTAAAAAGCAATGTGAAAACATTGGTGCTTACACACTTTTACCAATGGCCTCAGCCAATAAAAACCCCAATTGAAGGCTCCATGGAAATACTTGTTCCACATCCATGTCAAATCCTAGAAATATAAAACGCGAATTCTGCTTGTAACCAGGTTATTGTAAAGGTATAATAACCTTCAAATTCTTATCCACCTTCACCTTCACCCCATATACCTCTTCTATAATCCTCTCGTTTAAAACCTCCTCTGGTGTTCCAACTGAGTATATTTCTCCCTTGTTCATTAGAATTACCTTATCCGAGAATCTGTACGCTTGTGTAAGATCATGCAATGACATTATTACTGTTAGTGATTTCTCTTTACTTAAACTTTTGATAAGGTTTAGAATATCTATTTGGAATCTCAAATCAAGATTTGCAGTGGGCTCATCAAGAAGCAGTATCCTAGGTTCTGATGCTAAAGCTCTTGCAATTAAAACCCTTTGCAATTCTCCACTACTAAGCTCTGTTAAGTCTCTGTAAATAAATTGCTCTGCTTTCACAGATTTTAAAGCATTGATAGATATTTCAACATCTTTTTTAGTTGGCATAAAATCTATGTGTGGTCTTCGACCTGTTAACACAAAATCTATTACTTTCATACCTGGTGCAATGTTTATATGTTGAGGAACTAGACAAAGCATTTTTGCAAGTTCTCTTCTCGAAAAATCAAACACATTTTTCATATCGATGTACACAGATCCTTTAGTGGGTTTTACAATAGCATCTATTGTTTTTAGCAGTGTTGTTTTTCCAGCTCCATTAGGTCCAACAATGCTTACAATCTCTCCTTCATTAATCTCAAAAGAAACACCATTCAAAGCCTTAACACTGTTATATCTAACCTCAACATCAATAACCTTTATTATAGCCATTGAATCACCTCCTCAGGAGGAGATATATTAAAAGTGGTGAGCCAATCAATGAAAGTGTTATTCCCACAGGCAACACAATTGGCGATAAAACAAATCTGCCAATGGCATCAGCAACTATGAGTAGTATAGCAGCTACAAGCATTGACTGGACAATTAAATATCTGTGGCTATTACCAACAATAAGCCTAGCTATATGTGGTGATACAAGGCATAGAAAAGCTATTACACCAGAAAATGCTGTTGTTATTGATGCTCCAAGTGCAGCAACAGTTGAAGTTTCTAATCTAACTCTCTTAGCATCTACTCCACTAGCATAAGCAACATCATCACCTAAAACCATGAGGTCATAATCTATTGATTTAGCAATGAAATATCCTGAAATAATTGCTGCTCCAATAGCCAAAATTCTTAGCTCAACCCAACCAACTCTTCCAACATCACCAAAAGTCCAAAAAACAATTAAGGCTATTTGAAGCTCATTTAGCAAAAGATATTGAACAAGACTTAATAGTGCCTGGTAAAAGAAGTTCATAGCTATAGCAGCTAAAATTAGCGCTTTCTCACTTAAACCAGCTCTAGATGCAAGTAGCAACACAATAGATGTTTGAATAACAGCAAAAACAAATGCAAATATGGGTAATACATATGGATTATTATACAATATAACCCACCTACTTATAGAACCACCAACGCCAGCAAGCAATGCTAGTGCAACACCAAGTGCAGCTGCATTAGATATTCCAAGCGTAAATGGAGAAGCCATGGGATTTCGCAATATTGACTGCATAGCAGCTCCTGAGCCACCAAGAATAAAACCTATTGCAATACTAGCTAAAACTCTTCTCAACCTGAACAACAAAATATCTCTAATATCAGGTGGCATATTGTTTTGGAAAAATATGTACTTGATTACATCTATAAAAGTGATTTTGTAAACTCCTATAGAAATGGATATTGGTATTAAAACTATAAGAATAATTATGGAGAGAATTATAAAAAATAGTCTCTCCTTAAATATTCTTTCAATGTACATATAGTAGCCCTAGCCGCATTTAAACTTGTCACTAAGATTTACAAATCCTGGATAACCACCATCAACAAAGTCTTTATATAATGGTTTTCCAAGAAACATCTTGAATATCTCATCAGTTTTGCTAATTGGATCTACATCACTGAACTTATTTGGATACAAAACCTTTCCCATGTAATATGCATCAGCAAGAGCTGTTGCAACATTTGTGTGATAGTAGTTAAATGGTAGTATACCAAAAACCTTTCCCTCCTTAAAAGCATTTAAACCACAGTACTTTGACGAATCCTTTGCAAAATCATTTAAAACAGTGTTCAAGTTGTTTTCATCTATGAATATAAATTCTGGTTGTTGCTGCATTAAATACTCAAAATCTATTTGCATGTAGCCACCTTTGCCAGAAACTGAATCAACTATTGATGGAGTGTTCAAAAGCAGTAAAGGTGCAAATCTTGCTTGTGTTGCTGTAAATGGCTGTGCACCTTTATATGATATTGCACCAACATAAACCTTTGGCTTTGCAGTTAAATCCTTTGTTCTACTGCTCAGATCAGATACTATAGAATCTATGTATTCTACTAATTTTCGTGCTCTTTCTTCTCTTCCGAGAACCTTTCCAAGCAAGTTCAAAGCACTCTTTATAGCATCTACATCAAGATATCCTGCCATACCATAGTCAATAACAAGCACACTAGCATTTACCTCTTCAGCTAATCTATCAGGAGAATATAGATCAACATATGTTCTAGACATTATTATGAGCTGTGGCTTTACTGCTCTCAATCTTTCTGGATCAGGTGGCTTATTAGGTCCTCCAGCTCCTACTATAGGCAACTTCTTGAATATGTTGCTAAAAGCCATTGCATAGTCTCTTCCAACAACCATTTGACTTGTTTCAATTTCTTCTACACCAACAAGAAGATCAGTTGCATTCAGATAAGCAACTAATCTAAGAGCTCCTGGGCCAATGGCAACAACTCTGCTTAAATTCCTTGGTATTTTAACTGTTCTATTGAGAATATCAACAACAGTGAAGTATTCTTGCGAAGACTGTTTCTCCATACTTATTACAGCTTCGCCTCTCTTTATCAAAAACAGTGCAACACCTAATGATGCAACAGCTACAGCTATAGCAACAATTATTGCAATTGTTTTACCAATACCTCTATCGAGATACATTTGCAATCACCTTAAATGGTATTTTAACAAATGATATCCCCCTTCCTATAACAGCCAAAGCCTCTTTCCCAGCACATTGAACACAATATGGCTTATTATCCACATAAACAACTTTTGGCGCCATTACAAGTTCTCCACATTTTGAACATCTAATGCTTTCAAATATTGGTGCTCTCTCAATCTCCTCCACAATCTCTACTTCCTGAATAACAAACTCCTCCTCTGGAAGCTCAGCCATTTTATATCCTAATTCAGTCCACATTCTATGCAAATTCTCAATATCCTTCTCACTACCACTTCTCTCAATAACCACTTTCTTAAACAATTCTAGAGCCTCCTTAGAAAAGTGCTTTTCCCTAAGTTTTTGAGAATCTACATATATTCTTATGCCTCTTCTAGCTCCTCTCTTAAAAATTGTAACAGCGTTCTTACCAGTATCTATGTAAATCAAAGAGTTGTTGCCAAAAGTACATCCAGTAGCTATTTGAACACCATCAGCAAAACAGTTATTAACCTCAACAATGGCTATGAGATCCTCTCTTATAGTTTCAGCAACACCAGCCTTAGCAATACCAAGTTTATTTAAGGCTATTTCAGATGCTCTAAGACCCAAAATAAGAAAGGGGCATACATGGCCATGGAAATTCCTTGCCACTTCTATAAGCTCTTTACTTACCACTATAGTGCACCATTTTCACATGTTTGTGTACATTATTTATATATGTTAGAATATCTTTAAAAGCTTATCGTATTCATGGCAGCAGTTAGGAGAAGCAAAGAAACTGCAAAATAAGTGAAAATGGTCTAGAAATGTTGATGTGGAGAAATGAGGTTCTTGTTTAACAAATCAAGTTAATTTATAAGTGCGTATAGTTGTTGACCTAATTTAAAATGCTTTGCAAATAGTTATGGCTAGTACCATGGCAACTGACATTTCTTTTATCACTAGCTTGAAAAAAGAGTTGAAAGAAAAAATAAGGAAGTTGTTAAGCGAGGAAGAAGCTGAAATTGCTGCTAGAGATGCTCATGCCAAGCGCTCTCCTAGGCCATGTGGATTAACAATTCATACATCAATAGGATGTGTATATCAATGCAGATATTGCTATATTTATGACATGGGCTTTAAGCCAACTATAACTCCATATCCTTTAACAGGAATACAGCTAGTCTATGCATTATTGCTCAACAAGTACTTTATACCATCTGCAAATGGGACATATCTTGCTATAGGAAGTGTTTCAGAACCTTTTCACCTACTTGTCAAGGAAAAAACCATTGAGTATATCAAAGCAATTTACACATATCTTGGAAACCCAGTACAGTTTTCAACAAAAGCATTCATAAGCAAATATGATGCAGAGAAAATAGCAAAAGCAAGCAACAACAAGATCTCTCCCCTTATTACAATAATTACGATGAGTAATTGGCATAATTTAGAGCCATATGCACCAACCCCCGAAAAGAGACTAGAGACTGTGAGGAACCTAAGGGAAGCTGGGTTAAAGCCATTTCTATTCATAAGACCGATAATACCAGGTGTTACTGATAGAGAATTTAAAGAGATAATAGATCTTGGTGGTGAGTATGGAGCTGTGGGTGTTGTGGCCGGAGGTCTTAGAGTAACGAAGAATATTTTAGAGAAGCTTAGAGAGGCAGGTGCTAATGTTGGAGAAATATTGAGGAGACTTCGTGTACCACCTGAAAAAATGAAGCCAGGTATGCAATATGAAATCAATGTTGCTGACATCAAAACAGAGATTCAGAGATATGCTAGGAAAAAAGGTTTGGTGTATTTCCCATCTGCATGCATGGCAAATCTTTATACACATGGCATGTTCTGCTGGAGAATGATGTTATATAATGTAAAAGGTCATGACTTGAAAAAGCCATCGCAATCTGAGATAAGCAATCTTCTTAGAGAAATGAATTTCAAACCTCACAACATTGTAATAGGTCAATCAACAATTGTTGCTGAGGGTACATGCTCCGGATGCGACCCAATAATGATTTCAGAAATTGTTAAACACTCATACAAAATTTGTTTGAAATTGCATATCAAAAGAAATATGAAGTAAATCTCTCTACACAATAGTTATTGAAAAACAAATTCAAACTTCGTAACAAATATTTCATGTTGCTGCTTCGGCAATGCGGGAAATACATCACTTATCAGCGCGCGAAGTTCTCCACATCTCAAAAACAAACTATATGCCACTCTACTTTATAAGTTTGTTTTACAAACAACATTTTAAAGAGATGTATGCCTAGTGTTTCCTCATTCTTGCTATAGCTAGGCAAAAACTTTTAAAGTTTTTATGGTATTGTAAGTGCTATGCAAATGAGAGAAGATTTCATACACAATATAAGGGTGCTATTTGTAGATATAGGCAATCTTGTTGTGGGTATAGCCAAAGATGTAGGTCCAAGAATCTTATTTCTAGCGCCAAAAGAGAAACAGGATTTCAATGTTTTTGGCGTGGTTCCAGACTTGGTTGTTGAAACTCCTGAAGGGCTTTGGAGAATATATGGAGGTCATAGATTATGGACATCGCCAGAGGCTATGCCAAGGTCATATTCACTTGATGATAAACCAGTTAAAATAGTTGTGAAGGATAGTGAAATAGTTGTTGAGGGTAATCCAGAACCTCAGAACTGTGTTTTAAAACGTATTAGAATTAGAAGAGGATCTGATGAGAATAGCCTAGAGGTTGTTCATGAAATAGAGAATATTTGTAGATGGCCAATAGAATTTTCCTGCTGGGCCTTAACAGTCATGAGACAAAAAGGATTTGCAATTATACCAATAAAGCCTAGGTGCGTCGATGAGAAATGCCTTTTACCTGATAGATCGTTAGCTCTATGGCCATACACAAAACTGTCTGATAGAAGACTTATTCTAGGCGAGAAATACATATTTATTAAGCAGGATCCTGAAGCAGCTAATCCTCTAAAAATAGGTGTTAACAGTCATGATGAATGGGCTGCTTACTATGTTGATGAATATCTGTTTATAAAGACATTTAGGAAAGAATCTGGTAAATATCCAGACTTTAACTCAGTGATAGAGGTGTATACAAATAACAAAATATTAGAACTTGAAACTCTTGGGCCATTGAGAGTTGTGGAGCCAGGGAAAACAAATATACATGTAGAGTTTTGGAAACTTATTCACGTAGGTGCTGTTGAACCTAGTGAAGAAGTTATTGAAAAAGTATTTAAGAATGTGCTGCAACTATAGACATTTACCTTCATCTCTAATTTTCAACAAAATAATGAATTGGTTGATGCAATAAATTTGCACATTTTAATTTAATTTTATAATGTAAAATATTTTAAATTGATGCTTATGCTAAGGCGTTGAGAACATTTCTTAGTTCAGCAACAAGCTGCTTAGAAACACTACCGTTTCTACCACCAACACAAACAGCGCTTCTAAAACCTATAACATCAAATCCAAGTGTCACAGCATCTTTTATATGGTGTTTATTTAAACCACCAGCAATGGCTGTAAAGAAACCATTTTTCTTTGCCTTGTTAACAAATTCCTGTAGATAATGCCTTGGTAAAATGTCAAATGATGATAAACCCTCCTTACCAAATGTATCAATCATAACGCCTTGAGCACCAGCTTTGATTGCCACATCAATAACTGTTATAGGATCTATAAAGCTATGCTTATGGTAATCAGCATAACTAACAAAAACAATTTTAGATTTTCTCACATTTTCAACAACCTCTCTTCCTATAGCTATAGCTTCTTCAACACTTTTCAAAGCAAAGCCAATTTTAACGTAGTTAACAAAACTATCTAAAGCAGTTACAACATAGCCTAGTTCAGCTGCATTACTACGCACATCACCTATTGCAACACTTACTTCCTTTAAACCATTAACAATTCTCACAACTTCTCTCACAACACTTATTCTAGGCAAGCCCAAACTACCTTTAGCAGGGTCTTTAACATCTATAATATCTGCACCACCCTCCAAAGCATTCAAAACTTCAGAAGATGAGCGAACAGATATGAGAAGCTTTGGCATAGATCTCAAAGTTTTTCACCTAAAGGTTCTAGAGAAGATTTCCTAGATATAAAGCTTAGCTAGGTTCAATGCTAAAGCTGCATCAAATACTCTTTTCTTCTTGCAAGATACTTGTAGGAGTTGTATACGGTGTATGCAGCTGGGAAAATCTCTTTGGCAGCTTCAATTGGTCCATAGAGCAGAAAATCAGCTGCTACTACAAGTGTTGAAATGCTTGCAGCTAGTTCACACGCTTTATACCCATCAGAGCCAAACCTCTCTTTGAATGCCTTTCTTTGAGTTGAAACAGCATTGTGTGCACCGCTACCCACGGGAAGACCAAACCTAGATTTAATTTCTATCATTGTTCTCATGGCTGCTGAGAGACTTGGAATATCAATTACAAAGGTATCTACAAGCAGTTTTTCAATGCCATAGGCAAAGGCTTTGGATAATATAACCTCGAGATTTTTTATTCTTGAATCAACATCAATAATCCTATCTGTGTAGAGCAATGCTATAGCAGCTTTTACACCATAATCTTGCAAAACCTTGTACTCATCATCCTTAGACTTTGCTGTTAAAGAATTGTATATCACCCTATCTATAAAGCCAGCATCTTTAGCATATTGAAAACCAGTTTTCATAATGTTTAAATCTGGGGAGTCTATCAGAATTGGCATTTTTGTTGCATTAGAAACAAACTCTAGGTACTTAACCATAGCATTTGGGGTTTCAGCAACAACATCAATCATTGCCGGCATTCTAGTTTTTTGCGACAAATCCTCAACAACTTTGATCAACTCCTCAGCCTTTGCCTTGTCAAACACACCCTGCTTACCATCAACAACAATTTTATGTCCATGGTAAAATATTGTACCTATCAACACTGGAGGGTTTTCAAAAGCATTTCCACCAACCTTAATTCCCCCAATTTCAAAAACTTTTTGCTGTGTTTTATAGTAGAACATTTTCATCACATGTATAACTATCTTCAAACCTGGATTTATAAACACATGTATTTTAAATTATTCTAGGCATGTACTTTTCTATCACATAGCTTATGTTTTCCCTAATTACTTTCAAAGCTTTTGGAAGATACTCAATGACATCATCTGGTGTTACACCATCTTCACCAAGCTCCTCAGCAGCAAGATCTCCTGCAAGGCCATGAACTAAAACACCCATTCTTGTAGCATCCCCAATATCTCTATAGCCAATGCCATACATAGCTGCAATTGTTCCAGTTAAAACATCTCCCATACCAGCTTTCGCCATTCCAGGATTTCCAGTCATGTTAATGTATATATAGCCATCTGGTTTGCATATTAGTGTATGTGCACCTTTCAAAACAATGTAACTGTTCAAGTCTATGCATGTTCTTCTCAAAATGTTGATTGGATCTTCAAGAATTTCAGCAGGCTTTAAATTTATTAGTCTTGAGAATTCACCAAGATGTGGAGTTATTATTGTTGGAAACCTTCTCTTCTTAACCACATCAACATTTCTTGCAATAGCTGTTATCCCATCACCATCAACTATAACAGGTTTTTCAACAAATGCAACAAAGTCTGTTATAAACTCTTGTGTTTCTGGGTTTAGCGATGCTCCAGGCCCAACAGCAACAATATCTATGTCCAAATCTATAACTAGTTTGAATAAATAGTCTAAGTTACTTTTAGCTATACTCCCTTCACTAGTTTCTTCAAGTGGTATAAACACAATCTCACTGTTTCTAGCGGCAATATATGGCACTATAGACTTTGGAGCTGCTAGTCTCGAATAACCTCCACCAGCTTTAAGAAAAGAGTATGCAACATAGTATGGAGCTCCATAGTAGTATCTAGCACCTGCTACAGCAAGAAACTTTCCAAATGTTCCCTTGTGACCCCATCTAACTCTTTCTGGTGGTGGTAGTGGATAGTTTAGCTCAACTTTAATATCCTCTGATTCAAGAAGTTGTGGAGGGTATGAAAGCCTTGAAACATAGAGTTTTCCACAGTGGTAGTAACCCGGGTATAGAATGTTGCCATATTTTGGAAGACCAAAAGTTACTGTGTAATCAGATTTTACAGCAACTCCATACACCTTTCCATTGTCTCCACCAATACCAGATGGCATATCAACACTAATAACAGTTTTCCCAAGCTTGTTAATCGCTTCTATAACACTTCTTCTAAACCCTGTTACCTCACCCTTCAAGCCAATACCAAAAATACCAACAATAAAAACATCACAGTTCTTGGCATAGTCATAAAAGTTCTTGGCATCTTCATCACTTTGAATAAATCTAATTGGTATGCCCATGGACTTAACAAGCTCGAAATTCTTCCTAGCTAACTCAGTAAACTTCGTTGGATCTCCAACAATGTACACCTCAACATTGCATCCAGCAGCATAAAGTCTTCTTGCAGCAACAAGAGCATCACCACCATTATTACCCGTACCAGCAACAACACAAAACCTTTTGTCAAACAATCCAATTTCATTTGCTATCAAACTAAATATAGCTGTTCCAGCATTCTCCATGAGAAGATCATGCGAAACGCCAAATTTTTTGAATGCTTCCTCATCAATTCTTCTCATTTCCTCAACACTACAAACCTTTAAACGTAGAGGAATATTTACTTTTGTCATCTAAACACCTGTAGCATTTCAACTACAGAATTTAAGGCTGTTTACTAGAATTTATATTGGCTTTGGTTATCTAAACCATGTTGCTAAAAATCAGTGGAATAGACTATGGACTTTCGCTTTACTATTCATATCTTCTTCCAATGTTTGATGTAAAACCTGTTGAAAGAGGATTTATTTTCAGAAAGGTCATAGGTTTTTGCAGTGGCATTGAATGCAAGTTTGATAGAACTACTCTAAAAACTATATGTACCATTCCTAATAGCTGCCAAAACCATTACACAGATATTCTTGGTCTTAGCACTAACCAATGCTTCAAGGATTTATGCAAATTGTATGGAAATGAAAAATGCATTGCAAGTAAAATAACATTGCTTTATAGCCCAACTGATGCTAGGAATATTCTCTACGCAATTCTATTGTCTAGAAACACAGACTACTTTATAAATACATTGAAGTGGTTTAGAGAATTCATATACAATGGAACTGTAAGAAGTAGAAGCTATGTTGTTAAACAGTTTCTCGAGATAAAGGATAGAATTGAAGAAATTTTCACAAACTTTAAAAACAATATTCAGCAACTAATTGCTGAACTTCTCTCAACAAAGTATGTGGGGCTTAAAACAGTTTCTGCACTTCTTCTCCACGCTTATGGATTAACGGAACATGCTCCAGTTGATAGACATTATCTCATTTACTTGTCAAAGATTTTTCAATGGTTTAAACCAGGGACTGGTAGAAAAAGTATTTGCATTTCTAATATGTTGAATTGTCTTATGTGTAAATATAGAGAGAGGTGTATTTATGGTGTTACAAAAATTTTTGGAAAACTAAATGGTTGTATACAATCCATTGCATACTTATCTAAAAGACTTGCTTTTATTAGAAATGATTTGGAGGAGATTCTCGTACCTAAGGAGCAAAGAGATATAAAAGCTTTGGAAAGAATTGTTTCTATGGTTATTCAAAAAATTGTTGGAGATGCTCAGAAAAATGCAGGGTTATGACCCTTTTCAACTTGGTGAAGCAACTAGGAAGAGTGTTGTTAGAGTTGTTGGTGGTGTTGAGGAGAGGAAGTACTATAGGTTTAGAGGTGGTAGGTGGTATGGGGGAATAGCAACAGGAGATGTTGTTGGCTGTAACCTGAGATGCAAATTCTGTTGGAGTTGGAGATTTACACACATCACAGATAAGGGCTATTTTCAAAGACCTGAGGAAGCATTTGAAAAAATTTTTGCTATAGCTAGTAGAAAAGGCTATAAATATGTAAGGGTTAGTGGTGGAGAGCCAACACTTTCACTAAATCATCTGCAAGAGCTTTTGAAGCTATTTAGCGAAACAAAATATGTGTTTATTCTTGAAACAAACGGTTTGTTGATAGGTAAGGAATATTCGCTTGCAAAAATGCTTTCAAACTATAGCAATGTTGTTGTTAGAGTATCGTTTAAGGGGGCTACAGAAGAAGAATTCAATATGTTAACAGGTGCAAAACCAGAGTTCTTCAATTATCAGTTTAAGGCTTTGGAGAATCTCATAGAGGTTGGTTTCAAGCCTGGGGAAGAGGTATATCCAGCAATTATGCTAAGCTTTAGTACTGATGAAAACTATGCAAAATTCAAAAAGAGATTGATGGAAATAAATCCAAGACTTGTAGAGTCTATAGATGAAGAGTATGTTATTCTATATCCACATGTTATTGAACTTTTAAAGAAAAACAAGTTGAGACCCAGACTAGCATTCACACCAGACAACATACCACAGTGCATGATATGATCTACTGAATTACAAGTGCTCTATATTTCAGCAAGTTGTTTTCATAGCCTATGGACCTAGCCAATCTTTCTACTAGCGACAGCACCTCTTTTTCATAAATTCTTTGAAGCTCAGGAGTGCTCATATAATGATTTATTACTTCATCTCTTAGAAACCTCTTATTGTTAAAGTCTCTCAGTGCTTGAAACACATAGAAGTAATGTCTAAACACATCAGCTCTTGGATTTTTATAACACTCACCACACTTATCATATTTCTCAAGAAGCTTTTCAAGCTCTTGGGAATATAGTGTTGCCTTGGACTTGACAACCTGTCTTAAATGCTCAATAACACCATCATATATTTCTTCATATAATCTTCTTGTTTTAGAACCTGGTGGAAATCTAGACATAACCTCTAGAAGAAGCTGTATAAACACTCCAGACATTTTATATTTAACCATTCCCTGTGTAGCTTCGCCAACAACTCTCCAAACACCAAACCCCTTATCAGAATATGGGTTATGGCCACTACCAGAATGTATAGATATCAGCACATTGTTTGAGTATAGTATTGTGTGTATGTTTCTTAGATAATTGTAAAGCTCTTCTATATTGTCTTCATAGTCCTCTCTTTTCCTAAAACCAATATTTGGTGCTAGAAAATCTGGTTCTATACCAGCTCTTCTCAATTCAAGTACATAGAATAAAACATCTTTAAATTCGCTACGCTTTGGAGTTTCATCAAATGCTACCTCAACTCCAAACTCTTTCTCATTATACTTCTTAATTATATCCAAAACCTTTTTAACATATTCAATGCTTTTTTGATATTTCAGAACAAGCCTAGCTAAGCTCAATCTATCATACTTTATTCTTATTTGTCTATCACCTGATACAAATGTAAATGTTTTTAAATAAAGTCTCTCCATTTCTTTCCTAGTTTCAACATCAATTCTATTCTCATAAAGATCCAAAACCTCTTTATCACTTAGCAAATCAATTGAATAATCTATTAATTCACATGTATCTATTGTAACAAAATCTACACCACCAACTCTTTTAACCTCTCTAAACTCCTCTTCTATGTACTGCAAAGAAAACTCTATTTCACTATCACTAAGAGGCTCAGCAACAGAAACACCTGCAATTTTCTTCAAAGCCCTCTCCACACTACCCATAATAGATACATGATCAGCCTCAATTTCAATAACAGAACCATATAATTCTCCCAAACCTCTACCTTTACTAATATATTCCTCAATAGATGTTCCTGTATGGCCAAAGTAAAACAGTTTAGGATCTGAGGATTGAATATAGCTTGTTGGAGCAGTCTCTCTATTGAAGGATAGCATGAAAGTTCCAGCAATGTTCAAGTTCTTAAAGGCTTTTAACATTGCTGAAGCAACAATGTCAGGAATTCTAATACCAAATGCTGGTCTAGGAAGCTTACCTAAATACATAATCACATCACTTCATGTTAAAAGCAAAAAATTTAAAATTAAAATTTTAATCAAAATGAGGTAGGTGAAACTATGTTATATGGCTACATAAGGAAGAATGAAGTTGATATTGTGGCTAGATTTCCATGGGATATAGGAATAGTTTCATTCATGGTTTTTCCAGAGCTTATGAAAACATCTGAGGGTGCCTCGGAGAAGATTAGGGTTCTGCTAGAGGATCCCTACTTTGACTTGCTAGAAGTCACGATTATTGATGATGGTGAGTGGAGGAAGCTATATGAACTGAATAAGGCATATGGGAAGAAGTTTGCTTTAGGTCTTCAACCAGTTATTTTAACTAGAGGAGTTAATCCAAGTCCTGTTGATGAATCGGAAAGGGTTAGAAATGTTGAGATTTTGGCTAAGGAAATTAGAGTTGCTGGTGAAAGAGGCTATAAAGCTGTGGGTATTTGTTCAGGACCTAATGTCGAGGGGCCTGATAGGGAAAAGGCTAAAAATGCTTTAATCAAAAGCCTAATAGAGCTTGCTTCTGAAGCAGCTAAATACAATATGAATCTCTATCTAGAAACATTCGATGTTGTCTGGGATAGAAAGAGACTTGCTGGTGCATTGCTAGAAACTGTGAAAATTGTTGAGAAAGCGAGGGAACAGGCAAAGAACATCTACATAATGTGGGATTTAAGTCATGCACCATTGTTAAACGAATCACCTGAAATATTAAAGTCTTATCCAGAGTTCATAGGGCATATCCACATAGGTTGTGCAAAACAAGTTGGTGATAAGCTTCTAGACACCCATCCAGGCTTTTACAGACCAGGTGCATTAAATACTGAATACGATGTTGCAAAACTATTGACTGTTTTAAGCGACATAAAGTATAGAGGTGCAATAAGTTTTGAGGTTAGACCAGAGGAAGGTCAGCATCCATTAGAGGTTGTAAACTCTGCCAAGAGCGTACTGTTGCGAGCATTTCAACTTTATCTACAATCCAAAGTGTAAATCAGTTTTTTACCCAGTTATAACTTTGTTAAAAAAACAAAGTTTAAATTCTCAAGTTACTGCTTATTACTGCTTAGCTTAACTAAACTAGAAGATTGGTTGAGGTGGTGCAAACCGTTGAGTTCTAAGATACAAAAAGATGTTGTTGTCAAGATAATTAAAAGTGCAGAACCAGAAAAACTTGTGTTGCCTATCCCTCCCCGTGTTGATCATGCTGATCACATAATTAAAACAGCTTTAATGGGCTGGACAAAGTTAGCGGCAGACCATGTACTTCATCCAGAGTTTGCTAAAAATGCTAGGGAAATCTTCTCATCATTGATAAGAAGAGTTGAGCAAATGCTGAAAAGTGAAAAGGTTTTTGATTCTAGTGGCAAGCTTTATGAAGAAGTTGTTTTGAGGAGAGCAAGAATATATGATACATTATTTGAGATTGTTTTCAATTTGGGTGGAGTTGAAAGTAAGTGGGCTGGTTATAGCAGTGAGGATGTGGAGAACTACATAAGGTATTTAACTAATGCTATGAATTATTTCGAGACTCTTGAAAGAGAGGAGCTTGGATATCCAACAATAATGGAGGTTGTGGTAGAGCTTCAACTAAGTGAATTGATGAAGGTTAATAAGGGGAAGAGCCTAGTTGCAAAAGTTGCTCAAGATGTTTCAAAAAGCATTGACAAAAATTCAATTGCTAAAAGCTACATCAATGCTATGCTTAATCAGATAAAGACATTGTTTTATCGTAAAGCCTATGAAAATGGTTTATGCAAATTTGGAAACGACTATGCGCTAGGTCTTAGATTCTTGAGACACCTAGGTTTTGTGCAGGTATCAACTAATCCAGTATTGGCTTCAATAGCATATAACGATGATCCAGAGCTTCTTGAGAAATTCAAGAAGTATGCTAAAGAGGTTTTAGCAAAGGAGCATCCAGAATGGTTTAAGGATCCCGAGAAATATGCTGATGATATTGCGATGGAGGCTACAAGATTTGCTCTCATGGACAATTTCTATGTGTTTAGAGTGCCATTTATATTGTCTAAGTATCATGATGGGCTAGTAAGCTATCAGCTAAATCCACTTATAGCACATGATGCTGAAAAAAGTGTTGAAGCTGTAAAGGTGTTTGCTACAAGATTGGAAAAGGATCTTTCTGTTTATGATGAGTATCTTTGGTGGGGCTACAATGTATCTGAAAAAGGTAGACCAGATCTTGTTGTCAAGGTTGCAGCAGCTTATCCAGCTGCTATGGAAATTGCTGAAAGGATAAATGAAATGGGTGTTGGCCAAAATATTACAGTTAGCTTTACAGTTTCTCAAGAGGTTCTAATAGCCTTTGCAGCAATAAAGGGTATGGCAAAAGCTATTAGAAAAGGCATTATACCAACACAAACTTATGATACTAACATGGGTGGAAGGCTAGAGGATCACTTAAGAGAAGAAACAGCTGCACAGTTATTGTTAAAGGCTTTGGAGAAAGCTGATGAGGGGAAGAGAAATGCTGTTTTAGATAAGCTTGCTAAAGGGTTAGGTGTAAAAGATGATGTGTGGCTTGAGATGAAGAAAAAGGATTTGAAGAGTGTTGCAAACTTCTTGTGTAGTAGAAGAGTTCTTGGTAGAAACTTGTTGAGAGATCCATTTGTAGATGCATTAGTTGAGCTTGGTTTATATGGATCAAGAGACGAGGCTTTAAGCAATTTACAGCCACTTGAAGAGGCTTTGAGATTAAGTGGAACGTTTGTTGCTCAAAGAGTTTACGAGATATTGTTTGCTCCATGGAATAAGGAGAAGTGGATTAATTACCTTATAAAAGAGTTTGGATTGACTAGAGACGAAGCTGAGACTGTAATGGATAGAATAGATCTGCTTCCAGCATCAAAGAGAAAACCTATAGACACTCTATACACGTTTGCATCTAGAAACATGACAAATACTGAATTCCCAGATCACCAGCTAAATGTTGTTGAAGAAGTTACGAAAAAGAGTATTTCATTAGATGATTTGAGGGAATCCATATATCAGCAACTACCAAGAAAATACCTTGAGATACTAATGCAAATAGAAGACTTTGTAAAAGCATATGAGGCATCTCCAGAGGTAAATGAGCTACTAAGAAAAGTTGGAATAGATAGAGACTATGGAAATAGAGGTGTAAGTCCTGGTGACTGGCCAGCTTATGGACCAAGTGCAAAGACAATGCATGAATTTACCGATGAGTACTTAGCGTTTAGATCAAGAGTTGTGGAAGCTGTAAAGAAGCTATAGAAACACCGCTCCTAACATAGCAAATTTTTCAAAAACTTTTTTTCTCTTCATATCACGCTTTTTTAGGGGATTCGGGTTGAAATCTTGGTTTAGACCAAAAATTATCCTTGATGGTTTTTGGAGTTTTAAAATAGATAGAGATTTTGTTGGTGATAAGGAGGAATGGTTTAAAGGGTTTAAATCTAGTGATGTGATATATGTGCCTTCGTCTTGGAATGAGCAAAACCCTGAATGGGATCAATATACAGGTGTTGCTTGGTATCAGAGGGATTTCTATGTCGATAAATTGCTAGAAGGTAGAATGGCATGGATTATTTTTGATGGTGCTGGGTACAAAACTAGTGTGTGGGTAAATGGAAAATTTGTTGGTGATCATGAAGGCTCTTTCACACAGTTTAAGTTTAGAGTTGATGAAATTAGGTTTGGTGCTTTTAATAGAGTTGTTGTTAGAATAGATAATACCCCATCAATATACAGCTTTCCACCTGCTAGAAAACTTAATGAAACAGCATTTGACTTTTTCCATTATGGAGGTATCCACAGATCTGTTTATCTGGAGTTTGTAGATGTTTGCCATGTTAACGACATGACGATACATACAAGCTATGCAGGGGATTTGAAAGCTGATATTAGCGTGGAATGCAACAAAAATTTTGATGCTAGGCTTATTCTCATGGATAAAGAGCGTACAGAAATTATTTCCGAGGATATTGTTAGAGGTGTTAGACCTGGGCTATTAAGATTTGAGAGGAGATATGATGGTGTTAAGCCCTGGAGTCCTGAAGAACCAAATCTCTATGTATTTGCTGTGGAGATTTATGTTAATGGTGTTTTGAGAGATTCTGTTTATGAACGTATTGGGTTTAGAAGTGTTGAGGTAAGAGAAGGGAGGGTGTATCTTAATGGAAAACCTGTGTTTTTAAAGGGTTTTGGAAGACATGAGGACTTTCCTGTTACAGGTAAGTATGTACCTGGCTCAGTTCTTGTAAGAGACTTTTACTTGATGAGAAAAATTGGTGCAAATTCCTTTAGAACATCACATTATCCATACTCAAATGAGCATCTGGATTTAGCTGATGAGTTTGGTTTTATGGTTATTCTAGAGCCACCACTGTGTTACTCAGGTTTAGATAGATTGCTTAGCAGAGAGGAGATTGCAAAGCTTTTTAGTAATGAAGAGTATTTGGCGAAGGCCAAGAAATTCATAGAGGAAATGATTAGACAACATAAGAATAGGCCATCAGTAATAATGTACAGTGTTATGAATGAACCTCCAAGTGACATACCAGAGGTTGCAGAGGCTATAAAGAAGCTCGCGGAGTTTTTCAAATCAATAGATCCATCAAGACCCGTAACATTTGCATCTCACAGATCTGTCAGAGATCTTGCACTAGGATATGTAGATGTTATATCGCTTAACTATTACCGTGGCTGGTACTCTGAGTGGGGCGATATAGATAAGGGTGTAGAGGTTATGATAAATGAGGTTGAGGAAATACATAGAAGATATTCAGACAAGCCAATAATAATAACAGAATTTGGTGCTGATGCATATCTGGGGTTGCATAGTGATCCTCCGCAAATGTGGTCAGAGGAATACCAAGCAGAGCTAATCAAAAAATATGTTGAAGCACTTACAAAGAGAAGTTACATAATTGGTTTACACATTTGGAACTTTGCAGACTTTAGAACACCTCAAAACCCATTGAGAACAATATTAAACAGGAAAGGTATTTACACAAGGGATAGGCAACCAAAACTAGCTGCACAAATAGTTTCACAACTCTTTAACAGCATTCCAACATACATGAAATGATCAAATTAACTCAATGAATGGTTTTCATTAACTCAATTTTGATATGGATAACTCTATGCTATGTAGCCTCCCAAATATAATCCACTACCTCATCATGTTTCGGGGCTTCGTGAGAACCTAGCCTCATTATCTTTAGTGCTGCAACAGCATTTGCATATAGAATGGCTTTTCTTATGGAATAACCTCTTACAAAACCTGATATAAGACCAGCTGCAAATGCATCACCAGCACCTGTTGTATCAACAACCTTGCTTACTTTTATAGCTGGAACCTCCTCATCAACACCATTTCCAAGTGCATATACACCTCTTGCACCAAGCTTTACTATAACCAGTTCAGGTCCAAGACTCTTTATAATCTTGGCAGCCTCTCTATAGTTATCAGGACTTGCACCTGTTAATGCAGCAGCCTCCATATTATTTAGCGAAACAATATCAACTTGCTTAATAATTGCTTCAAGTTCTTTCAAGCCTTTTTTAGACAATACTCTTCCAGGATCCCAAGAAACTTTAACACTATTCTTCTTAGCTATTTCAATAACTTTTAGCGATGTGTCAACTCTTAAACTTGCTATGTGAACATAGCGAGTACTCGCAATTATGTCATCAATAACATCACTTGGCTCAAGCTCTTCTGCAACTCCTTTAAATCCATACATTGTTATATTACCGTTCTTATCTATAACAACTATTGTAAAACCTGTTTGCCCTTTCGACGAGACTCTTAAACCTGTTATGTCAACTCCTTCTCTTAGAAGCTCATCAACAACTATTCTTCCAAAGCTATCAAAACCTATTTTAGCTATTATAGCTGTTTTAAGTCCTAGTCTAGCACCATCTATAGCAATGTTTACAGCTGAGCCTCCACCACCCCAAACCTGGCTCAAAACCTTGGCTTCTTCATCTGGACCAGGAAACTTTTCAACAACAATTCTGATATCTACAAGAGCATGGCCAACAGAAACCAGGTCATATCTTAATGTCATTTCAATTCACTACTCAACATATTTTATAACATCCTCAGGCTCTTTATTATCATGAACAATAGCCATTATAGCTTTTATCATTCCAGAGGGGTTTTTATGCTGAAAAACATTTCTACCAACAACAACACCACTCGCCCCAGCCTCAACAACATTTTTAACATCTACTAGAAAATCCATTGGTTTTTCTCTAGCAGGTCCTCCACTCATAAGCACTGGAACACCAGCAGCAACCCTCACAACCTCTGCAAATGTTTCTCTAGATCCTGTATAATATGTTTTTATCAAATCAGCCCCACTTTCTATTGCAGCTCTAACCCCATACTTAACAACTTCAACATCATACATATTCTTTATTGCTGGTCCCCTGGGATATGCAAGTTGAAGACATGGCAAGCCATATCTTTCAGCAGCTTCTCTAACACTAAACCACATACTCAGCATAGTGTCTTCGTATTGACTACCCCAGTAAACAGTAGCTGCAACAGCATCAGCACCAAGAGCAATAGCATCCTCAACATAGCCAAAAACACTTTGAAGCATTCTCTGATCCTCAGGCCTTAAATTAGTTTTGCTAGTCACTTTAACAATCAAAGCTGTTTTATTAGCCCAAACATCATGTGTTAAATAAGCCATGCCAGGCAAAAGCATAACAGCATCAACACCAGCATCAACAACTTTTCTAAGTATCACCTTGGGATCGATATGCTCAGAAGGAAAATCCTTTGGACCATGCTCAACACCATGATCAAAAGCAAACACAACAGCCCTTCCATTTCTTAAAATTCTTGAAAGCCTAACTTTTTTACCAATAAAATTAAACACCAAAGTACAACACCAAAATATTATATAGAGGACATAATTATATAAATTTATTGTAAAGTATTTTGAAGAATCTTCAACATTACTTCATTTACAACTGAAAGCATACAAGCTTTCTATTTTATGTTTTCTACTGATGATGATAATAGCATTTAGTGTTTTGATGATGAGTTGCACCAAGAAGTTGATGCGGAATTGGCAACACAGAAAAAAGTTCAGATGGGGGATCTCTAACCATTCTGATTGTTCAGCAAATGACAGATATAAACCCGAATAGATGCTGGAAACCAAGAATTGCCCCGTGGGAGTCACTGCTCTTTAGAGCTGGGAGGAGGTCAGACCAAGAAACCTACTGTTGTTATAGCTATACCTGAACTAGTTGTGTTGATAGTTCTGAAAGTAGCTGCAACAAGGTCTTTACATATCTAAGCAATTCTTACCTAATAATTATCAACTTAGTTAATAGCAAAGCAATATAAACATTTTTAAGACAAACTTTAATACCTATACCATCACAACTCTATAGATAAAGTGAAAGAGAGGGTACCCAAAGGCTTGATGAATCTGAGCATTATGCTGAAAAACATATTGAGAGGACAAAACTAGTGATCAACTAGTAAAAGACCTAAGCTTCAAGCA
>ERZ1669248.342-NODE-342-length-24204-cov-4.111682_pt1 | contig 24204 bp, 25 predicted proteins | sample MGYA00579296_ERZ1669248 | MGnify/ENA primary metagenome ERZ1669248 (study PRJEB41166, sample SAMN08046057) | hot springs metagenome | biome: hot spring; feature: neutral hot spring; material: thermophilic sediment; isolation source: thermophilic sediment from...
GGCTTCGTTATGGTGGACGTGTCCACCGGCGAGCAAGCATACCTGGCTCGCGTGGGTGAGGGTAGACCGCGGGTCGGGAGGTACGTGGTCTTCGTCCAGGAGCTCGAGAGGCTGGGCGTGAGGGCGGTGCTCAGCGCAACGGCTGGGGCGGACGTCGTCGTGATTGACGAAATCGGCCCGATGGAGCTCAAGTCGCAGGCGTTCAAGGAGGCAGTGCTGCGCGCGCTGGACTCGCCCAAGCCCGTCATCGCCACGATACACCACAGGGCGGCCGACGACCCCTTCGGGCGGAGCGTACTTTCGCGGGGCGACTGCCACTTAGTGACGCTGACGGAATCCAACCGCGACGCTGCCCCCCAGAAGATCATCGAGCTAGTGCTGGCCGCAGTGAACCCTAGCCTAAGGGATCCCTTATTTGGTGGCGGTTGAGGGTCCCCTCACGTGGAAGAGGCGGTTTTCAGCAAGGTACTGGTCGCGAACAGGGGCGAGATAGCGGTAAGGGTCATCCGCACGCTCAAGTCGATGGGGATAAGGGCTGTTGCAGTGTACTCGGACGCCGATGAGCGGGGCCTCCACGTCCTGTTGGCGGACGAGGCGGTGTGGGTGGGGGGTTCGGAGCCGGCCGAGAGCTACCTCAACATCGAAGCCATCGTCAGGGCCGCTAAGACCAGCGGAGCGGAGGCGGTCCACCCGGGGTACGGCTTCCTAGCCCAGCGCGCCGACTTCGTCGAGAGGCTGGAGGAGGAGGGGATCGTATTCATAGGCCCGCCGGCCGAAGTGCAGAGGCTGGTCGGCGATAAGCTGGGGGCCCGGAGGTTCTTCAGCTCCGCCGGGATCCCCGTGGTGCCGGGAACCCTCGAGCCCGTCGAGGCGCGCGACGCGGCGAGCGTCGCGGAGGAGCTGGGGTACCCGGTCATAGTGAAGCCTGTGGGCGGCGGCGGCGGGATAGGGATGCGGATCGCGTGGAACGAGGAGGAGCTGGCCGGCGCGCTCCGCAGCGCTGGCGAGCTTGCCAGCAAGGCTTTCGGGCGCGTCGAGGTGTACCTGGAGAAGTACCTCCCGAGGGCGAGGCACATAGAGGTGCAGGTACTGGGCGACGGTAAGGGTGGCATCTACCACCTCTTCGAGAGGGAGTGCTCCGTGCAGCGCAGGTTCCAGAAGGTGGTAGAGGAGGCGCCCTCCCCCGCCCTGACCCCCGAGCTGCGCAGCGAGCTGCTCTCGCTCGCTGTTAGGGCGGCTAAGGCCTGCACGTACGTCAACGCCGGCACGTTCGAGTTCCTGTTCGACCCGGGGAGCCGGCAGTTTTACCTGCTAGAGGTCAACTCCCGCATCCAGGTGGAACACCCGGTAACCGAGGCGATCACCGGGGTCGACATCGTCCGCGAGCAGATACTGATTGCGGCCGGCGAAGGCGTGGACTTCAAGCAGGAGGACGTGGAGATCAGGGGGCACGCCATCGAGGCGCGCGTGTACGCCGAGGACCCCCTCAACGGGTTCGCCCCCTCGCCCGGCAGGATCGAAGCTTACAGGGAGCCCTCCGGGCCCTGGATCAGGGTCGACAGCGGGTACTACGCGGGCTCCGAGGTCCCGCTGTACTACGACCCGCTGATAATGAAGGTCGTCAGCTGGGGGAGGAGCAGGGAGGAGGCGAGGAGGAGGCTGGTGGCTGCGTTGGAGGAGACGGTCATCAGGGGGATCGCGACGAACATCGCGCTGCTGCACCTCGTGCTCAACGACGAGGCCTTCGTGGGCGGCGATTACAACACGAGGATCCTCGAGGAGCGCGGCATACTGGCGCGCCTCAAGGGGTACTCGGTTAGGAGCCCCAGCTTCCCCGCGGAGGAGCGCGAAGCTGTCGCGCACCGCCCCCAGCCCCTCCAGGACCTGTGGCGGGTGGCCGCCCGCGTGAGGCCTTGAGCGCCGGTGGAGGACAAGAGTTCGAGCGCGAGAGGAGGAGGGCCCTCTGGGCGCTCCTCGAGGCCATCGAGAGGGGGGTGGTCGACCCCGACGCCCTGCCCCTACTCTCCCTGATCAACAGCCTGCGCGACTGCTACACGACCAGCAGTTGCAGCGGCAGGATACAGCTGGCTGCGACGCGCCTGCCGGGCGAGAAGACCCGCATGGTTGTGGTCGCCAAGTGGCACGAGCCTGTGTCGGTGCAGGAGCTTAGGGAAGTCCTGGCAGCGTGCAAGCATGGGGACCTTTGGATCTCCGTCCAGGGGCCCATCCTCCACGTCGCGTGCAGGGGCCTCGGCCCGGCGCTCCGCCTGCTCAAGGCGGCGCACAGGGCGGGCCTCAAGCACAGCGGCCTGCTCTGGGCCGGGCGGCGCGTGATCGTGGAGATCGCAGCGGCAGACAGGGTGGAGGCCCCGCTGAGGCTCAGTGGGCGCACCATCGTGGACGAGGGCTGCCTCGGCGAGTTCGTCGAGCGGCTGAACGCGGTCCTCAGGAGGACGAAGGGCAGGCTGATGCGCCTGCAGTCCGCGCTAGCGGACCAGCCCAGAGAAATCCAAGCTGAGCATCTCGTCGATGGCCTCGGCGCTTGAGGAAAATGAAAGCAAAAGTTCTAAAATTGAAAGAAAATACTCATTTTCTGAGCCCAGTTTTCGGCTCCTCTCTCGCCGCCTCTAGCGCGCCAGTGGAGCTCGTCGGTGAGGCCGGCCACCCTCGGCCGCCTCGACGGGTTCTCGTAGGCACAGCAGCTCCGCCTCGAGGAATATCAGGTGGGCCCTCAGCGTCCTCCGCAGCTCTTCGCGGAGCCCCCGTAGCCCTGAGCGGGCGGGAGCTTCGTGCCGACGCACCAGGGCGTCGCGGCGCTTGAGACTAAAAAAAGAACCTATCTTGGTTTGGAAACCACAATAGCAAAGCATAAAAGGAACGGCGCCGCAGCGCGGCCCGATGATAATCCCGGTGAGGTGCTTCACCTGCGGGGCGCTGATAGCCGACAAGTGGGGCAAGTTTGCCGAGAGAGTGTCGAGGGGCGAGGACCCTGGGAGGGTCTTGGACGAGCTGGGCGTCAAGCGCTACTGCTGCAGGAGGATGTTCCTCTCCCACGTCAACCTCATAGACACCCTGCTGAGGTACGAGAGATCCCAATAGGCTAGCGGTAGCTCTTCTGGCGCTTGGCCCGGGCCGACCTGCCCCCGGGCTTCTTTGGCTCGGCCTGCCTCGGGTCCTCAACGAGCAGGTGCCTGTCGTACTTGCGGTAGAGCTCCTTGAGCGCCTCCGAGCCTGTCCACTCTACCAGCGCGCGTGCTATGGCGGTCCGGATAGCGGATGCCTGCCCCATGATGCCGCCCCCGTACGCCTCCGCGTAGATGTCCACCTTGCTCGTCACCTCGCTGCCGGCCAGGTACACCGGCTCGTAGATCTTGAGCCGCACGAGCTCGGGCTCTAGCACCTCGAGCGGAACGCCATTCACGAAGACGCGCCCCTTGCCCTCCTTTACCACTACCTTCGCGCGCGCGGTCTTCCTCCTGGCCGACGCTATTACCACCTTCACCACGTGCCTCCACCCACGAGCGTGGATAGCTCGCCCAGCGTGACGTACTCGACCAGGGGGTTTTTCAGCCTAGCCTCTTCCGGGCTCCACTTCTCGACGCCCTCGTACTCGCGTGGGACGCCCACGTACACCCTGAGCCGCTTTAGCGCCTGGCGCCCCCTCGGCCTCTTGTAGGGCAGCATGTTGCGCACCATCCGGCGCAGCATCATGTCGGGGCGCCTCGGGATCTTGGGACCCTTCTTCTCGGGGTTGTAGTGCGTCCTCCACTCGCTCACCCTCTTCATGTACCACTCCACAACCCTCTTCCTCTTCCCGGAGATTATCGCCTTCTCTGCGTTCACGATCACCACACTCTCTCCCCTTAGGAGGAGCTTGGCAACAACGCTAGCCAGCCTGCCAGCCACCAGACCGGATGCGTCGATTACCACCTGCCTGACTGGCGCGCTCATGAGCACCCCCCTCACACGATGATCTTCACGCCGCTGCCCCTGGGGTTCCTCTCCATCACCTGGGGTATCGTCAGCGCTTCGCCGCCGACCGCCTCGATCTTCTCTCTCGCCTTCGCGGAGAACGCGTAAGCCGCCACCACCACCCTGTGGTCCAGCCTCCCGGCTCCCAGAACCTTGCCGGGCACTACCACGGTGTCGCCCTCCCTCGTGTAGCGGTTGATCTTCGATAGGTTGACCTCGGGCCTTATCCTCGTCGGCCTCTCCAGCAGCTCCGCTACCCTGCGCCATATTGCCGCCCTGTTCTCCCGCGCCTTCTTTCTCAGGAGGTGTATCAGCCTCCTGAGGTGAACATTTGTGGGGCCGGTTCTCTTCATCGCGCGTCACCCAGCCCGAGATGCCTGATAAACTTTAGCCCCGCCCACCAGGCTGCACCTTCCGCTGCACCTCGTCTACGAACGCGTTGATCCTCCTCAGCACCCTGCGCACCGCCACCTCCACCACGTCCTTGACCGGCAACACGCCGACCCCCTCAACCCTGTAGATGAACTTCGTGGTGTCCCACGACACTTTGACGACGTCGGGGCACGCCTCCTCGCAGGCCCTGCACATGGTGCACTCCTCGATCCTTTCCTGCACGACCTCCAGCTTCCCGCCCTCGGCCCGCAGGATGCCCCTAGGGCATGCCTGCGCGCACCTCTCGCACGCGTCGCAAGCCTCCTTCAGCACCTTGATCACCGGGTAGTACTTGTACGCGGCGACGGAGACTGGCTGCCACTTGGCGTGCTCCCTCCCCGTCCCCATCTTAGCGTACGCCTCGAGGATGACCTTCTGCCCGGGGGCCAGCTTCACAATCGGTATGAGGTCGGAGACCGGCTTCACCTCCGCTGCCCCCGCAAGCTGAGCGAACCCCTCGGAGAACCCGGAGAACTTCATGTGGCCCGAGTACACCGTCGCCTGCCTCTCAGCCTCGACCTCCAACGTGAAGGTAGCAGTGCAGTCGTCCCTCTTCCCCTCCTCGTAGCACTGCAGGAGGGCTTCGTACGTCTCCCTGTCCACCCTGATCGGGATCAGTGCCAGCCTGTGCGCGAGGATCTCGTCGAATAGGACCGAGCTGTTCTCGATCACGACAACCTCGTCGATCGCCAGCGTCGGCACGTCGGCCAGCAGGGTCCTGCGGAGCGCGTTCGCGACCGCCGGAGTGACGCCCTCCAGCACGAATTCGCAGTAGTCGTCGCCCAGCTGCTTCAGCACGATGCTGACCATGGCCGACGCCGACCTCGTCACCTTGTCGGCTTCTGCTTCCTGCCCCGCAGGAGCTCCTTCAGGGGCACGCCGTTAACCTTTATCACCTTGAATCGCACTCCCGGCAGGTCGCCGTAAGCTTTGCCCTCAGGCCCCCCTATGCGCTCTATGATGACTTCGTCGTGCTCGTTTATGAACAGCAGCCCGCCGTCGCCAGGCACGAAGGCCGTGACGACCTTCCCGTTCTTTATCAGCTGAACCCTGACGCACTTGCGCACGGCGCTGTTCGGCTGCCTGCTCTCTACCCCAACCTTCTCCAGCACTATCCCCCTAGCCATGGGAGCCCCCTCGAGCGGGTCGTACCTCTCCCTCAGCCTCAGCATCCTCCTCTTGTACTCGGCATCGCTCCACCTGAACTTCTTCCGCTTCTTGACCAGCTTCCTGGCGGCGTAGAGCCCCTTCGGAGACTTCGAGCCGGGCATGCTGTAGGGCGCCCCGTTAGCGCCCTTATAGCCTTTGCGTCACTTCAGGACTACGTTGACGCCGAAGTACCTCTTGGCTAGCAGCCTGAGCTTCTTGACGTTGCGGCCGCCCCTTCCGATGGCGAGGCCCTTCTGGGAGGGGGGAACCTCGACCATCGCCACCTTCTCCCCGTTCTCGTCCTCCCGGATCTCGACCGAAAGCACCTTCACCGGGAAGAGGGCTGCGCTGATCAGCTCCTCCAGCGTATCGCCCATCTCCACCACCTCCACGTCCCTGCCGATGAGCTTCCTCAGGAGCTTCACGTTGGATCCCTTGCTCCCTATCGCCCTGCCCGCCATCCCGCGCTTCACTATGAATATCACGCGCCCGTTCTCCTCGTCGTTCACGCAGTCGAGGGCTTCCACCTGCGTCAGCGCCTCGAAGAGGGAGATGTACTGCAGCTCGCTCTCCGTCAGCTTTATCGTGGTCACGGTCTCACACCTTCGCGACCTCCAGGATCCCGCTCTCGCCGGGGTCTATGACCGCCATCGCAGCGACCATGAACGGCCTGTTGCACACTGCGCCCAAGTCCCATGAGGTGCCAGGGAAGCGGTAGATCGGCGTGCCGGCGATGCTGCAGTACCTCTCGATGTCCCTCCGGATTCTCTCGGGGGCGTTGGACGCGATAATCACGAGCTTCGCCTCCCCGTTCACGACCGCCTTGATCGTCTCCTTCGAGCCTAGGACCACCTTCCCCGTCGCCACAGCAGTCTGGATCTCCCTCACGACGTCCATGTGCTAGCCACCTTCACCTCGTCGAGGCTTGCTGTGAGCCCTTCGTGCTTCACGTTTTAAAGCTTGCCGGCCCCCTTACGTTGACCCTGCCCCCTCCGCAACGGTTTCTAGCCCAGGGTACTGCATCAGCAGCCTGACGATTCCCGTCCCCACGGGCACTATGCGGGAGCCCACCACGACGTTCTCCACGACGCCCTTCAGCTCGTCCACCTCCCCCCTCACCGCCGCGTCCACCAGGTGCTTCACCGTGACCTCGAAGGCGGCCCTCGCCAGGGCGCTGGGCTTCTCCCCAGCCACCCCATGCCTGCCAACCTGCCTCACCCTGCCGTTGAAGGTCATCGCGTCAGCGACCAGCATTATGTGCCTCACGTCGACGTCCAGGCCCTGCTCGTCCAGGACCCTCTTCATCTCCCTGATGATCATCGCCCTGGCGGCCTCTATCCCCAGCACCTCCGCTATCTCGTGGATGTTGTTGCTCACGGTCCTGCGGTAGTCCACCCCCTCGATGCTCAGCGCCGCCACGAGGTTCGAGCCCTCCGTCACTATCTTGTATTCCCCGAGCTTCTCGTCGTAGCGCACAACCGCCCGCTTGATGCCCTTCACGCCCTTCACCCTCAGCGTCCGGACCTTGTCGTAGGTCTTCCTGAGCTTGGCGACGTCGTCGAGGCCCGTCCTGTAGACCACCGTAAGCCCCTCCACCTCCACGCTGCCCTTCTTGCCCTTGATCCTGTTCAGCGCCTTCGCTACGTCGCGGGGCTCCACCCCCCTGTTCTCGAGCATCTCGGGGTCCAGCTCGATCACGATGGCGTAGTCGACGTAGTCGATGGTTATCGCCCTCGCCACGTTCTCGATCGTCGTGAGCTCGAGCTCCCTCGCCACCTGCAGCGCCTTCTCCCTGCTCTTCGCGTACTCGCCCTCGAGGTACACCTCCATGATCGGCGTCGAGACCGTCTTCCTGGCGTCCACGATCTCGATCAGCCTCGGCAGGCCCAGTGTCACGTTGAGCTCCCTCACTCCGGCGAAGTGGAACGTCCTGAGGGTCATCTGGGTGCTCGGCTCGCCGATGGACTGCGCTGTCACCATTCCCACGGCCTCGCCCGGCTCGACGAGGTTCCTCAAGTACTCGGCGACGGCCGCCTCGACCACCTCCCTCGCCTCATCCTCGCTGAGCCCTGCAGCCACCACCTTCCTCACGATCTCCTCTGCCAGGCTCGGCGGTAGCACATGGACGTACGGCTTCAGCAGCGCGCGCACGACCTGCTCAGTTACGCGCCCCTCCATCTCAACCACCCGACCTCCTCGCGAGCACCTCGCGGATGATGTCGTCCACGTTGACCGCCGCCCCGTGGTCGCTCTTCGCTGGGTCAACGCCGTCCTCCCCGTACCTGAACTGGACGACGAAGCCCTCCGAGGTCCTCACGCTGCCATCGTAGGCCACGTAGAGGTCCTGGAGAGCGTTGGCGAGCCTCCTGTACATGTAGCCGCTCTGCGCCGTCCTGACCGCCGTGTCGACCAAGCCCTCCCTCCCCGCCATCGCGTGGAAGAAGAACTCGGTGGGCTTCAAGCCACCCCTGAACGAGGAGTACACGAAGCCCCTCGCGCGCGGACCCACGTCACCCCACTTGAAGTGGGGCAGAACCCTGCCGGTAAAGCCCCTCTTGATGCGCTCGCCTCTCAGCGACTGCTGGCCCAGCATCGCCACCATCTGTGTGATGTTCAGCATGTTGGCCCTAGCGCCCGTCCTGGCCATGATTACCGCCTCCTTGAGCATCCCAACGTACCTGCTTGCCAGCTCGCCGGCCCTGTCCCTTGCCCTCGAGAGCACCTCCATTATCCTCTGCTCCAGCGTGTCCTCGAGCGTCCTGCCGGGGAGCGGCTCCAGCTCGCCCCTCGCTGCCATCGCGATCAGCTTCTCTACCTCGGCCTCCGCGGCGCTCATTATCGACCCGACCTCCTTCGTCACCTCGGGCGGGATGTCGAGGCTGTCGATCCCCATGGTGAAGCCGTAGAGGTCGAGGTAGAGTATGAACGCCTTGTAGAGTCCGTCCAGCAGCTCCCTGCCCCTCTCGTTGCCGAGCTTCCTCACGTACTCATGGAGCAGCGTGTGCGGAACCTGCGAAGCAACGGTGTTCTTGTCGAGGGCCCCCACCAGAAGCTCGCCGCTCCTGACCACCACGTAGGCGTCGTAGGGGCAGAGCTCCCTGAGGCATACTTCGCACTTGCGGCAGACGGAGGCCTTGCCCTCGAAGCTGAAGCTTTTATCCAGGACCGCGCTAACCAGCTGCTTCCCGGTCCAGTAGGGCCCCGGCTTCAGTATCGCCGGCTCCGGCATGGGCCCCTCGAAGCCAGCCTCTAGCAGCAGGAGCGCCGCCCTCTTCTTATCTAGGATCGTCCCCTTTCTGGTGAGCAGGTAAGCACCCGTCACGTAGTCGTGGAGCCCGCCGATTATCGGGGCGCCGTAGCGCGGCGAGAGTATCTGCTCGTGGACGAGCATCAACGTGAGGGCCTCCGCGCGCGCCTCCTCGCTCTGGGGGGCGTGGAGGTTCATCTCGTCGCCGTCGAAGTCGGCGTTGTACGGCGGGCAGACGAGCAGGTTGAGCCTAAACGTCTTGTAAGGTAGAACCTTGACCTTATGCGCCATGACCGACATCCGGTGCAGCGAGGGCTGCCTGTTGAAGAGGACGATGTCGCCGTCCCTCAGGTGCCTCTCGACTATGTAGCCGGGCTTCAGCGTCTCAGCGAGAGCGTCCCTATCCTTGACGAAGCGGAGGTCTATCCTGCCGCCGTCGGGCCTCACGATGTAGTTGGCACCCGGGTACTCGAGCGGGCCCCTCTTCACGAGCTCCTTCATCTCCTCTAGGTTCCAGGGCGTAACCCTCTCCGGCACCACGAGCACCCTGGCCACGTCCAGGGGCACGCCCACCTCGTCTATGCTGAGCTTGGGGTCGGGGGAGATCACCGTGCGCGCCGAGAAGTCCACGCGCTTCCCTGCAAGGCTGCCCCTGAAGCGCCCCTCCTTGCCCCTGAGCCTCTGAGCCAGGGTCCTCAACGGCCTGCCTGACCTGTGCCTCGCCGGCGGTATGCCGGGGAGCTCGTTGTCGAACAGGGTCGCCACGTGGTACTGGAGGAGGCTCCACAGGTCGTCTATCACCAGCTGGGGGGCACCCTCCTCTATGCTCTCCTTGAGCCTCTGGTTGATCCTCAGGAGGTCGACCAGCTTGTGCGTGATGTCGTCCTCAGACCTCATCCCGGACTCCAGCGTTATCGTCGGCCTCACGGTGATGGGGGGGACCGGGAGCACTGTGAGCACCATCCACTCGGGCCTGGCGCTGTGGGGGTCGAGGCCCAGCGCCTCGAGGTCCTCGTTGGGTATCCTCTCCAGCCTGTCGCGTATCTCCGTCGGCCTCAGCATCGCCGAGCCCCCCTCCCTCTCCTCGTAGAACGTGTACGGCTTCTCGAACCGGATCTTGTACTGCTGGGCCTGGCAGTGGGGGCACGCGGTGTTCTTGGCGGCCTTCTTGGCTACGCTTTCCCCGAACTTGTACTTGAGCAAGGGCCAGCGCTCCTCGAGCCGCTTCGCGCGCCTCCTCGCCCTCTCGATCTCCTCCTGGGGCAGCATCAGCCTACCGCAGACCCTGCACGTAGCCCTCAGCAGGAGGTAGATGTGCTTGGCGAAGAGCGGGTGGACCACCGGCCGAGCCAGCTCGATGTGGCCGAAGTGGCCGGGACATAGGCTGATGAAGTTGCCGCACGTTTCGCAGCGGACCCCGGGCTCGACGGTCCCGAGCCTGCGGTCCATCGGTCCGCCCCTGATCGGTATCCCCTCCTCATCGTACGTCTCCGGTATCACGATCTGGGTGACCGAGTAGGTCCTGATGAGGTCTGGCGACAGCACACCGAACTTTATCGCCCCGATGGTCTTCGTCTCCTCGAACTGGAAAGCCGACATGCTACACCACCTCCACCTTGTCCTTCAGGACGATCCTAGGGGCGATGCCCAGGCTCATCAGCTCCTGGAGCAGCAGCTTGAAGGCGTAAGACACGTAGACTGGGTACAGGTCGCCCTTGTCCCTGCAGACCGGGCACACGGGCTCGTTCTTTCTCGAGTCGTACCACCCCACGAAGCCGCAGTTGCTGCATACGAAGATCACGGTCTTATCGGACGACTCGAAGAGCCTCTCCCTCAGCAGCAGCGACGCCCCGTGCCCCACCAGGCAGTCCTTCTCCATCTCCCCGAACCTCAGGCCCCCCTCCCTAGCCCTACCTTCGGTGGGCTGCCTGGTGAGGATCTGGACGCGACCGCGCGCCCTCGCGTGGATCTTGTCCTCCACCATGTGGTGCAGCTTCTGGTAATAGACGACGCCGATGAAGACCTCGGCCTCTAGCCTCTCGCCGGTTATGCCGCTGTACAGGACCTCCTTCCCGTCGCTCCTGAAGCCCAGCTTGTGCAGCATCTCCCTCAGCTGCTGCTCGGGCGTCCCCTCGAAGGCCGTCGCATCGACGTAGTGCCCCGTCAGGGCCGCCACCTTCCCCGCTATCGACTCGAGCAGCTGGCCCACCGTCATCCTCGACGGGATCGCGTGCGGGTTGATCAGCACGTCGGGGACGATCCCGTCCTCCGTGAAGGGCATGTCTTCGGCGGGGAGGATCAGGCCGATGACCCCCTTCTGGCCGTGGCGCGACGCGAACTTGTCGCCGAGCTCGGGGATCCTCGGGTCCCTCACCCGGGCCTTGACCAGCTTGTTCCCGTCGGCGTCCTCCGCTATCACCACCCTGTCCACGATGCCCGACTCGCTGGGCCTAATGCTGACCGAGGTGTCCCTCCTGCGGGTCCCGGCTCTGTACTCGAAGAAGCTGCTGATGAACCGAGGCGGGCTCGTCTTGCCGATTATCACCTCTCCGCCCCTCACCTCGGTCTCGGGGAAGGCGATCCCGTCCCTCGGGTCGAGCTTGACGTACGCCTCTCTGGACCGGTAGCCCATCACGTCCTCGGGGGGAACCTCGATCCTGTCCTCCTGCCCACCAGCGTACTTCATCTCGACGGTCTCGTACGTCCTGAAGAACGTCGAGCGGGCAAGACCACGCTCGATGGCGGCCTTGTTTATCACCAGCGCGTCCTGGATGTTGTAGCCCCCGCCCGTCAGGACCGCCACCACCATGTTCTGCCCGAAGGGCCTGTCGTCGAGATCCAGAAGGTCGAAGACCCTCGTGCGCACCAGCGCCTTCTGGGGGTAGTGGAGCAGGTGCATGCGCGGGTCCATCCTGTTCAGGAAGTTCGCGGTCGAGAAGCCTAGCGCCTGCTTAGCCATCGCAGCCTCGTAGCTGTTGCGGGGCGATTGGTTGAACTCGGGGTACGGTATCACGGAGGCCACAACGCCCAGTATGGCGGCCGGAGAGATCTCGAGGTGCGTGGTCTCCTCGGTCACCTCCTCGGGAGTGGTCGCTATCAGCGCGTTCTCTTCCTCCTCAGCGTCTAGGTACTCGACTATCCCGTTCCTGACCAGGTCGCTCCAGCTCCACTCGCCGCTCCTCAGCTTCTCGACGTGCTCCCTCCTCAGCCTCAGCTTGCCGTTCTCGACTACGAGCAGCGGCCTGCGGATCCTGCCCCTATCGCAGTTGATGTACACTTCGTCGAGCTTCTCGGTCTTGTAGCGCACAACGTTCACCTCGTGGTGGATCTTACCTTGCCTCCTGAGCTCGCGGAGGACCTTCACTAGCGCATCGCCGTCCTCGTGGATGCCGACCAGCTTCATGTTGACGTATACCTTCGTCCCCGTCAGGCCCCTCTCCCTCGCCTCCCTTATCGGCACCACGCCCAGCCTGCTGATGAGCAGGTCGCGGACGTGGGCTTCGTCGATGCCCATCGATATCGTGGCAAGGAGCGCGAGGTTCTTCACGAGCCCGCAGTTCTGCCCCTCGGGGCTCTCGACGGGGCACAGCATGCCCCACTGCGTGGCGTGGAGCTCGCGGGCCTCGAAGTGCGGCTGGGTGCGGCTGAGCGGCGAGACGACCCTCCTAAGATGGCTGACCGTCGATAGGAAGTTGGTCCTATCGAGGATCTGGCTCACGCCGGTGCGCCCCCCTGGCCAGTTGCCGGTAGCTAGCGCGCTCCTCAGCTTGTCAGTGATCACGTCTGCGCGCGCCAGCGTGAGGAGGTTCACCTCCCGGCTCTTGCTCCTGCTCTTCTCGAGCTGGTAGGCCAGGTCCTTGGCGAACTGCTTGAAGGCTTGGCGGAAGACGCTCGCCATCAAGTCCCCGGCCAGCTTGAAGCGCTTGTTGGCAAGGTGGTCCTTGTCGTCCGGCGTGCGGCGACCGATCACGAGCTCGAGCAGCCGCTCCACCATCTGGCCGAGGAAGTAGGCCTTCTCGATCCTGCTCTCCGGCTTCGTGCCTATGTGGGGGAGGAAGTACTGGTCCAGAACCTGCTGCGCCCTCTCCAGCCTGACGCTCTTCGGCTGGCCCACTGCGACTCGGGCCCCTATGTAGTCGAGAGCCTCCTCGACGCTCATCGCGATGCGGCTCTGCTCCAGTAGGGTTGGGTAGAGCTCGCTGAGTATCTCAGGGTCGTTGGTGATCGCGTTGACGATGTCCCTGTCGCTCTCGAGGCCGAGGGCCCTCATCATCACCACGAGCGGGATCCTCGAGGGGACAGAGGGGAAGCTCACGTAGATCTGCCCGTCCTTCGTCCTCTCCACGGTGACCGGGATCCTGTAGGACGCAGTGGAAGAGAACACCTTCGCCACGTGCGTCACGGAGCTCCCGCTGGGCCCGTAATCGACCAGCACTCTGTTCACGGCGAGATCCTCCTGGATGATCAGCACTCTCTCCGACCCGTTCACGATGAAGTAGCCGCCGGGGTCCTTGGGGTCCTCCCCCACCTTGACCTGCTCCTCCGCAGTCATCCTGGATAGAGGGCACTTCACCGACTTGACCATTATCGGCAGGTCGCCGATGTACACGGTCGCCCGATCCTTCTCCTCGCCCTCCTCGACCAGCGCCATCTCTAGGAACAGCGGCGCCGCGTACGTCAAGTTCCTCAAGCGCGCCTCCATGGGTAGGATGGGGCTCTCAGAGCCGTCAGCCTCCTTCACGCGGGGGTTGCCCACCTGGATCCTGCCGAGAACCACCTTGAGCCCCGGTATCCCCGACTCTACCGCGCCCACCTCGTCGACTACTTCCTGAAGGGTCTTCTCCACGAAGGCGTTGTAGGAGTCCAGGTGCTGACGGACGAGCCCGTGCTCCTCGATGAACTTCTCTATCAGGACCCACGCATCGTCCTTGCCGTACTTCCATTCGCCTCCCAAGGCTACCCCCTCACCACGACCCTGAAGGCCACCGATACGCCGGCCGTGGGGCTCCTCCTCACGACCATGACCACGTCGCCGGGCTTGGCGCCTATGGCCTTAGCGACGGGGTCGGACGAGAAGATCCACGGGAGCTGGCGCTTCGAGATGCCCATCCTCTTGAGGAGCCTGGCTGCCTCCTCCTTGCTCAGGAGGACGTGCTGGGGCACTAGCTCGTGCTCTAGAATGTTGACCTCTCGAGCGCCCATAGCTCCGGCGAGAGCCTCGATACCCTATTTAAGCATTTCCGTTGGAGAAACAGGATGGAAAGAGGTGCTGGGGGCCCCAGTACCGTTAGACCTCGTCCGCGCGCCTGGCCCACACGTCTGGCAGCCCCTTGCGCCTCCTACGCATCGGCCAGCCGAGCTCCTCGTCGTACCTCTCGATGCCCAGCATCCGCTCGAGGAGAATCCTCCGCTCGATCGACGCGACCAGCTCCCTCGTCCTCTCCACCACATCAGGGTTCACGCTGACGCTGTCGATGCCGAGCCTCACCAGGAACTCGGTGAACTCTGGGTACACGGAGGGGGCCTGGCCGCAAATGCTCACCGTCCTGTACCCGTAAGGCGAGTTGTGGGCCTTCTCGATCAGCATCGCTATGGCGGTCTTGACCGCGGGATCCCTCTCGTCGAAGTACCTCGGGTCTATCTTCGGCAGTATCGCGCTGTCCCTGTCGGTGCCCAGCGTCAGCTGCGTGAGGTCGTTGCTGCCGATGCTGAACCCGTCGAAGTACCTGGAGAACTCCTCAGCGAGGAAGATCACGCTGGGAACCTCGGCCATCGCCCAGATCTTGAAGTCCCTGCTGCTCTCGAGACCCTCCTCCGCCAGGAGCTTGATGAACCTCTCGGCCTCCCACAGCGTCCTCACGAAAGGCGCCATGACCCACACGTTGCTGAGGCCCATCTCATCGCGCACCCTCTTGATGGCACGCACCTCCAGCCTGAACGCCTTCTCGTACTGCGGGCTGATGTACCTGCTCACCCCGCGCCAGCCAAGCATCGGGTTGTCCTCGTGGGGCTCGTACTTCTCGCCCCCGGTCAGCTGCCTGTACTCGTTGGTCTTGAAATCGCTGAACCTGACGACGACGGGCCTCGGGTAGATCTCCCTCGCCACCATAGCGATGCCCTCAGCCATCCTGTCGACGAGGATGTCGCCCCTGCCCGTCTCCAGCAGGTAGAGCGGGTGCTCCTTCACCCAGCTGGCCATTATGAACTCCACCCTCATCAGGCCGATGCCGTCGAAGGGCAGGTTCTTGTACTCGTAGATCTTGTCGGGCACGCCGAGGTTCATGTAGATCTTGGTGGCAGTCACGGGCTTGAGCACAATCTCCATGGGCGCGGCAGCGGCCGGCTTCTCCTCCTTCTTGCCGAGCAGCTCCTCCACGTAGCCCTCGTAAACGACGCCGGAGCGCGCGTCAACGGTATACGCCTGCCCCGTCCTCATGGCCTTCGTAGCCTCCCTAGTGCCGACGATGCAGGGGATGCCGAGCTCGCGGCTGACGATTGCAGCGTGGGCCGTCATCCCGCCCTCGTCGGTGACGATCGCCGCCGCCAACCGCATGTACGGCACCCAGTCTGGGTCCGTCATCCTCGTCACGAGGATGTCGCCCTTCTGCATCAGCTTCTTGGCGTCCTCGAGGGTCAGGCAGACTTTGGCGACGCCATAGGCGACGCCGGGGCTGGCGGGCAGGCCTTTGACCACCGGCTTGGCCTGGGCGAGGCTCACCTTCGCCTCGGCCGGCTTGGCCTCGGCTGCCTTCACGCTCCAGACGGTCTCCGGCCTAGCCTGCACGATGAAGACGTTGTCGGGGAAGGGCAGATCCCTGTCGACAGCCCACTCGATGTCCATGGCCCTGCCGTAGTGCTTCTCGATGGCTACGCCCAGCTCAGCCAGCCTGCGGACCTCGTCGTCGCTGAGGCTCGGGGCCTCCCTCCTCTGGGGCTCCACCTCCTTCTCTACGTTGCGCCCCGTCGCAGGGTCCCTAACGATCTCTATGGTCTTCTGCGAGATCCTCCTCTCGATTATGTTCAGCGTGCTCTTGTCGACAACCCACTCGTCGGGTGTCACCTTGCCAGCCACCACCGCCTCTCCGAGCCCCCACGACCCCTCTATCACGATCTTGTCCTTCTCGCCGGTGACGGGGTGTATCGTGAACATCACACCAGCGGACCTCGAGTTGACCATCTTCTGCACTGCGACGCTTATGAGCACCCTCTCGTGCTCGAAGCCTTTGCTCTCCCTATAGAATATCGCCCTCGGAGTGAAGAGGCTGGACCAGCACTTCTTGACCTTCTCGACCACCTCGTTCTCGCCCCTGACGTTGAGGTACGTCTCCTGTTGCCCGGCGAAGCTGGCGTCGGGCAGGTCCTCAGCAGTCGCGCTGCTGCGCACGGCGACGAACTCCTCGGCCTTGCCGACCCTCCTGCAGAGCTCCCTATACGCGGCGCGTATGGCCTCCTCGATCTCCTTGGGCATAGGGGTCCTCTCTATCAGCTCGCGGATCTCGCGGCTCGCCTCGATGTAGTCCTCGGGCGCGGAGGCCCCCGGCTTGACGCGCTCCCTCAGTATCTTGTAGATCTTCTCCTTGATCCCGGTCTCCTCGATGAACTTCCTGTAGGCATATGCCGTAACGGCGAAGCCAGGCGGAACCGGTATCCCAGCCCGGAGCATCTCGCCGAGGTTCGCGTTCTTCCCGCCGACGAGCGGGACGTCGTCCTTGGTCAGCTCCTCGAACCACAATATCAACGCGGTCGCCTTATCCTTCGTCATAGCTGTCGGGGTGGGGAGAAGGGCAGCGCTTATAGAGCTTTTGCACCCCCCGCTACGCTCTCTTCATGTAAGCCCTGAGCTCCCTCTCGATCCTAGCCCGTAGCAGCTCGTCGAGCAGTTCCCTGCGGCCCTCCAGCTTGATCAGCGTCGAAACGGCTATGACGTGGGAGCAGACGCCGCGTTCCTTGAACCCAGGGCACGTGCAGGTCAGCTTGTCGCCCTCCACCCTAACTATGTGCCGGTTCTTCCTCCCCTTCACGTAGTACATGACGTCGCTGATCCTCACGACGCGCCCCTCCTGCAGAAGCCACGCGGCCTTGGAGATCATGCCGGCGCCCTCCCCGTTCATTGTGGGCTCACGCGCGGCACCAACGTTAAAGCTTTACTCCGCCGCCTCTCCGCCCCGCGCAAATCGCGCCCCCAGGCGACGGCGTGGTTGCAGACTAGGTGGAGCTTGAAAACGCTCGACCCGGCCTCCCCGCCGGGCACATCCTGCAACGGGGCGTGCAAGCGGCTAGAAAGGCTTGACGGGGCTTACCGCGCCGCACGCCAGGCATCTGAGCACCATCAGCTTGCGCTCCTCCCTCTTCAGGATCGTGTCAGGGCTCCCGCACACGGGGCAGCGGACGTAGTCCCTCACGAAGACGTTTATCAGGGAGGCGACCATCTTGGGCGTGGTCACGCTGTACACCACTGCGACGTCGCCCTCCACGTTTCCTGAGGCCCCCAGCTCCTTCAGCAGGAACCTGAGCACGAGGCGCGGATCCCTGTTGAGCGTGTCGCATATGCGCTTGAAGTTCATGATGAACGTCCTCTTGCCGGACACGACGACCTCCGGCTCCTCCACCTCGAGCCTCTCCCTCCTCACCCCCCTCGACGGCAGGAGCTTGAAGGCGCGCTCCAGCAAGCTTTCGTACTCTAGCGAGCTCACCATCGCCAGGGGGCGCGCCGCAGGGGTTTTATCGCTGCCGCCGCATCCGGCGGGGAAGGCATAAATTAAGCCTGGCGAGGGGGCGGAGCCCCTCCAGGGGGGTCATGGGGTGGAGTACTGCCCGAGATGCGGCACGCTGATGCTCCCGAGGAGGAGGGACGGGCACGCGGTGCTGTCCTGCCCCAAGTGCGGCTACGAGAAGGACCTCAGCAACCCGCTGGCCTACAGGCTGACGAGGCGAAGGAGGCACGAGCAGGAGGACGCCCTCATCGTCATTGACCGCGAAGTAGTGGTGGAAACGCTGCCCAAGGCTCGAGTTGAGTGCCCGCGCTGCGGGCGCCTCTAAGCTTGCTGCTGGGGGGTCCAGACCAGGGCGGGCGACGAGCCGGCGACGCGCTTCTTCAGGTGCACCAAGTGTGGGCATACGTGGCGCGAGTACCAGTGAGGAGGCAGCGAGCGGTACAAATATAACAGCTCCGCGCCCTCCTAGGGTTGGTATGTCGCTCCGCTTCGAGTTCCCGGACGCTCGGGACTGGAGGTACCTGATAGAGAGCTTGAAGGAGATAATCGAGGAGGCCAGCTTCGTGGCCGACGGCGAGGGTCTCAGGCTGAGGGCGCTCGACCCCTCCCGCATCGCGATGGTCGACCTCTACCTCCCCAGGGAGAGCTTTGGAGCGTACGAGATCGAGGAGGAGCAGGTGAAGATCGGCGTGAACTTCGACGATTTCGACAAGATACTGAAGAGGGCCAAGGCTCAGGACAAGATAATCTGCACCGTCGAGGGGGGGAGGCTGAGGGTCACGCTGGCTGGCAAGGCGGAGAGGACGTTCTCCCTGCCGATCCTGGACATCGTGGGCGAGGAGCTCCCAGTGCCCAAGGTGACCTTCGACGTGATGGCCAAGATGGTCTCGGACAGCCTGCGCGACGCCCTGAAGGAGGCCGCTCTGATCAGCGACAGCGTGAAGATGATCGGCGATGAGAAAGAGCTCAAGTTGCAAGCCCGCAGCGACAAGGGGGAGTGGGAGGCCATCTTCTCGCTCGAGAAGGGCTCGCTGATAGAGTACGAGGTGAGGCAGCCGGCACAGTCCAGCTACAGTCTCACGTACCTGGAGGAGATAATTGGCAAGGCCTACCGACTCAGCGACCTGGTAACGATCGAGTTCTCGACCAACAAGCCGCTGTGCCTCACCTTCGACATAGCGGGCGGAGGAGTTCTCAAGTTCTACCTGGCGCCTAGGCTGGAGTCCTAGATGGCGGTTGACAAGCTCCACGTCGTTTTGAGCGCAGAGGACGTCAGGAAGTACCCGTTCCTCCCCGAGGCCTTGGAGAGGGTGAGGTACCTAGGGCTGACCATCGAGGACATAGCGGCGCCCCTGCTCCGCAGCGTGGTCGAGCGGGCTGCAAAGTACTTGGAAGCCGCTATCGACTCCCTCGAGCTTCCCCCGCCCTCAGAGGACTGTGACGAAGAGGCGCTAGCGTACTTGGTCTCACTGCTCATACTGAAGATCATCTCTGACAAGATGCTCATCAGAAGGTTTTCGGTAGCGTTTTCGAAGAGGGTTTTCCGGCTCCTGCTCAGCGAAGACAACTCTAAGGTAGCCTACGTGCTCTCCCAGCTGGGGCTACGGGTCAAGCTGCTGGGTGCCGCGCCTTCTGGCTACACGTTTGCCATAAACGTATTCGATTATATCGAGAACATCCCCGAGAGGAGGGGCCAATGGAAGCTCGCCCACAGGCTCGTTGAGGCCGGCTGGGTCCTGGCCAGCAAGGTTGAGGCAGTCCGGCTGGGCGAGGAGGCGCTGAAGAAGGCCGTGGAGGAGAGGGTGGAGGGGCTGCGGGTAGACGGTGTCAGGATACCGGACGCCATCTACTCGCTGGCGGAGGTCATCAGCAGGAAGTGGAGCATCAAGCTCAGGGAGATCAGGGAGGCGTGGGCTTCGGAGGCGCCGCGAGGCGGAGAGTTCCCGCCCTGCATAAGGGCGATCATCGACGACCTGAAGGCCGGAAAGAACATACCGCACAGCGCTAGGTTCGCGCTGGCGGCGTTCCTGCTGAACGTGGGCATGTCGGTCGACGAGGTCCTGGAGGTGTTCAAGTCGGCCCCCGACTTCAACGAGAGGGTAGCGCGCTACCAGGTCGAGCACATCGCTGGCATGAGGGGCTCCGGTAAGCGTTACTCGCCCTACAAGTGCGACAACATGAGGACCCTGGGCCTATGCGTGGCTGAGTGCGGGGTGAAGCACCCGCTCCAGTACTACTGGCGGTCAGCTCGGCGGGGTGCGCAGGGTGGGCAGGCCGCCCAGCAGTGAAGTGGCGCTCCGGCTCTTCAGGAGCTATTACAGGAGCCTGAAAGCCGACGAGGTGAACGTCACGGAGCTCAGCAGGAGGGAGTTTGCCTTCTCGTACTTTGGGGAGGAGGGGATGCACCGGCACATCGCCTTCGGCAGCACGGTACAGCTCCTCGCGCACCTGGCCGAAAGGGCTCCTCGGCACGCCTTCTACTCGACTGCGTACTACCGCGATCCCGCGGCTAAGAACATGGACGAGAAGGGCTGGGAGGGCAGCGACCTGGTCTTCGATATCGACATAGACCACGTGGAAACCCCCTGCAAGGAACTCCACGACAGGTGGGTATGCAAGAGCTGCGGCGCGAGCGGCTGGGGGGCCCCCCTCGCGTGCCCCCGCTGCGGCAGCGAGAGCATCGAGAGGCACGCGTGGGTGTGCGAGACCTGCCTCAGCGTCGCTAGCGACGAAGTGCTGAGGCTCATCGAGCTCCTCGAGAGTGACTTCGGGCTCTCTGGCGACGAGATGCTCGTGACGTTCTCGGGCCACAGGGGGTTCCACGTCCACGTGGAGGCGCCCGCCGTCAGGGAGCTGAACCAGGACGCGAGGCGCGAGATAGTGGACTACATCAGGGGGGTTGGGCTCGAGCCGGACTACATGCTCGTAAAGGCCAGGGGCGGCTACAGGCTGCGCGCAGAGACGTACGGCTGGTACGGGAGGTGCGCCCGCTGGGCGATCGTGAAGGCTGGCGTCGAGAACCCCACCCTGAGCAAGAGGGAGTGGGAGGACCTGCTGAGGGAGTGCGTCAAGCGGGAGGCCGTCGCGGTGGACGAGAGGGTTACGATCGATACGAGGCGGTTGATACGCCTGCCGGGCAGCCTCCACGGTAAGAGCGGGCTCAGGGTCGCCCGCCTGTCAGTGCAGGACCTAGAGGGCGGGTCCGTACTGGACAAGGTCAAGGTGTTCATCAGGGGTGAAGCTGTCGTCGAGTTCGAGGGGGAGCCGCCGAGGAGGATCCTGGACTTGGAGGTAGGGTACTCCACCAGGGTTCTGCCGCTCTACGCAGCCCTCTACTTGCTCCTCAACGGCGCGAAGCTGTCGAAGTTCGAACTGAAGTGATGCAAGAAAGCGAGATATAGCCCGCGAGCGCCCGATGCGGCGATGAGGGAGCTTCTCGCCGAGCTCCAGAGCACCCTGAAGAGGGAGCTCGAGTCGATGGAACTGCTGAACCTGGAGGGCGACTTCTACGACACCGTCAGCGCTCGGCTGGCCGAGGTCAGCGCGCGAGCGGAAGGGGCGGAGAACGAGGCGGTGCTCGCGTCCATCGAGCTCGCCAGGGAGACCCTGAAGAAGCTCTTCCTGCTCAGGCTGGTGAAGGGGCTCTACCACGTCTGGCTCAAGGGGAGTTTGCCCGCCGTGAGCCTGCCGAGGCAGGAGGCTTCGATCTTAAACGCCGTTCTATCCGCCATGGAGCGCATCGCCAGTGAGGCTGGTGCGAGCACCAGTGAGCCTCCGGCGAGGGCAGAGCCTGCTGCGGCGCGCAGACGCGCCGGCACGCTCTCGGCGCTCGCCCTGTTCAAGAAGAGTCACGCCAGGCTCATCCTCTCCGACGGGAAGCTGCTGGGCCCCTTCGCCCCGGGGGACCTCGCAGTGATCCCCCTTAGGGACGCCAGGGAGCTGGAGCGGCTGGGGGCAGCCGACGTGGTGGCGAGCATCGCGGTTGGATCCGGGGTAAACACTTTAAAGGGTGAGGGCACAGCCGCTGAGGGCGGCGATGAGGTTCCCCAAGGAGGTTAGGACCTACTGCCCGCGCTGCAGGGCCCACACCGTGCACCAGGCAGTGCTCTACAAGGCGGGGAGGAGGAGGACGCTGGCGCAGGGACAGCGCAGGTACCTGAGGAAGATGAGGGGTTACGGCTCCAAGAGGAAGCCGGAGCAGAAGGAGTTCGCCAAGACCACTGAGAGGCAGGTCGTAAAGCTGAAGTGCACAGCCTGCGGTTACGTGCTCCACAGGAGCCTGGGCAGGATGAAGAAGCTGGAGATAGTCGAGAGGGTGTGAGCGATGCCCAGGTTCAGCAAAGTCCTGATCCCAGTGCCGAGGAGCAGGTTCCTGGTGGTGAGGTGCCCGGACTGCGGGAACGAGCAGGTGGTCTTCAGCCACTCGACGCTCGCGGTAACCTGCAGGATCTGCGGGCGTCAGCTCACCAGACCCACGGGCGGCAAAGCGGTGATAAACGGCCAGATAGTCAAGGTGCTCGACGAGGGCAAGTGGGCGAAGTACGAGCTGGGGGTGGGCCGTGCCTGAGCGCAGGAGGCTGCCACACCTCCACGAGCTCGTTGTGGGCACGGTAGTCAGAATCGAGGAGCACGGGGCGTTCGTCAGGCTGGACGAGTACGGCGGGCTGGAGGCCTACGTCCCCCTGAACGAGGTGTCGCACTCCTGGTTCAAAAGCATCAGGGAGGTACTGAAGGTGGGCCAGAAGAGGGTCTTCAAAGTGATCCGAGTGGATCCCAGGCGCGCGCTCATCGACGTGTCGCTGAAGCGCGTCACAGACTCGGAGAGGAGGAGCAAGATGCTGGAGTGGAGGAGGTTCCAGAGGGCGATGAAACTCATCGAGATGGCGGCCAGCAAGCTCAACAGGGACTTCGAGGAGGGCCTGGAGGAGGCGCTCAAGCTGGAGAGCGTCTACGGCGACATGCTCTCCGGCTTCGAGGAGGCCGTAAGGGCTGGTGAAGCGGCCCTAGCGAAGGCCGGAATCAACGAGCCGTGGCTCTCTACGTTCTACGAACTGGCGAAAAGCTACGTTAGGATCCCGAAGGTTAAGATCAGCCTGCTCTTCCAGGTGAGCTGCACCCACGGCGACGGCGTGGAGAAGCTGCGGGCGATCCTGGCCTCGTGGCGCGAGGTGAAGGATCGCTTCCCCCGCATCAGCGCCCGCTTCTACGTCGTTGGCTCGCCCAGGTACAAGCTCGATGTCGAGTCGTACGACCCGAGGCTGGCCGAGGCTTTCGCCAGCGAGGTCGCCAAGGCGATACTATCGAGGGCCGGCGAGCTGGGCTGCCAGGCCTCCTTCGAGCGGCTAAAGGCGGAGTGAGATGGTTTCGCGCTGGCTGCTCAGGAAGTGCACACTCTGCGGCGCCTACACGCTTAACAAGCAAAGCTGCCCCCGGTGCGGTGGACCCGTGCGGGTGCCTCACCCGCCCAGGTTCTCGCCCGAGGACAAGTACGGCAAGTACCGAAGGATGCTGAAAAGGTGCGGAGCTAGCTCTCGGGGTACTCCACCTTGAACACGAGGACCCACTCATTCGGCTGCGACGCGTACACAAGCTTGAAGTAGCGCGGCGGCGGTATCTCGGGGCTGGGCCCTCTGTAGTTGGCTACGGTCATGCCGTAGAAGGGCAGCTTCTCGAACACGAAGAGCTGCCTGCTCGGGGTCTTCACGAAGAGCAGGTGGTAGAGAGTGGCGTTCCTGGCCTCGGGGGTATCGGCCGGCACTAGCACGGGGAAGCTGTCGATGTAACCCACGCTGACGTACTTGTTTGGGTCGGCCCCGATCCAGCGCGCCATCTGGTAGCTCTTCGCCAGATCCCCGCCTAGCCCCCCGTAAGCGGGGGAGAAGTAAACGTAGCCGACCCCCGGGAGCTGGGCCTTCAGGAAGGGCTCGAAGACCACGACGTAGGAGACGTCGAGCTCCTTAAAGATGCGCAGCGCCACCTCCTCGCTGGACAGGAAGGCGGTCGCGATCTTCCGTATCTGGTTGGAATCTATCGTGGCGTTGTCGCACGTCGTGTTCCTTCCAGTGTTCACGGAGATCCAGTAGCCGTAGTCCCACCAGGTCGCTATCACCGCGTTCTGCGGGACGTTCGCCTTTATCCACTCGAGCGCTGACAGCCAGTCCGTGTACTCGTAGTTGTAGTCCAGCACCGGGACGGAGGAGGAGAGTATCAGCGCTGGCTGGTGGGTCGCCGAGATCGCGCTCACGTTGGCTACGGCCGTGAGCGGCAGCGCTAGCACCACCGCTACGGCGATCGCGGGGAGCTCGCTGGGCTGCTGAGCCCTCCTGGCCCTAGCTTTCTCCTCCGCGAGGGGGGCGAGCCCCCCTGCGAGCTCGCTGACGGCGTAGCCTGCCAACAGCGCTACAGCGGGGGAGAACAGCAGCGTGAGCCTAGCCATCGAGGCGACGGCGTAAGCCGCTGATGCCCAGAACACTAGCATGAGCAGGTCTTCGAACCTCTTCCTGTACCTGAGCCCGCTGAGGAGCGCTCCCACCGCCGAGAAGGGTACGAGGAAGCCGTAATCCCTGAAGACTGAGCTCCACGTCGGAACCGCGTGCTCAGCGACCGTCGTCACCCCCACCTCCCTGAGCACCGGCAGGATGACCGCTAGGATCCTCCCCGGCAGGGCGGCCAGTAGCCTCGTCCACCAAG
>ERZ1669248.344-NODE-344-length-23997-cov-7.747724_pt1 | contig 23997 bp, 23 predicted proteins | sample MGYA00579296_ERZ1669248 | MGnify/ENA primary metagenome ERZ1669248 (study PRJEB41166, sample SAMN08046057) | hot springs metagenome | biome: hot spring; feature: neutral hot spring; material: thermophilic sediment; isolation source: thermophilic sediment from...
TACCAGTTGATGCCTTAATTTAGCACAGCAGAACTCGGTTGACTTCCTCCCCGCTCTAAAGGGCGAGGCCTTCAGCTGTAAGTTGGAAGGGCTGTTTCGTTGTTGATAATGGAGCGTGAGGTCTACAAGCTCCAGTTCATAGAGCCGCGGGGCGATGGGAGCCAGCGCCGTCTGGCTCGACGGGTACCAGAGCCCCCTGGACGAGGCAGGAGCCCCTACGCCTGATCATGGACGGACGTAAAATGATCGAAATGAAGGCGTAGGGACGAACGGGTAAATCGATTATACCGTACTATAAACTATAATTATTGCTGTTATTTTAATTCTAATGATGGTGACGTTGTTACTGAGACGTAACTATTGGAGGTACTAAACAGTGCTAGATGAAATTTTTATGTCGTAAGCAATATGCGATCAACTAGCTCCACCTACTTAGAGTATTAAAATAAATGGTGATTCTTAATTTAGAAATTAATTAATTGGTTTTAATTATAGCTATATAGAAAATAATTTATATTTCAGCGCTTGAGTTATATGTGGGTGTTATATTGCCCATCTGGATATTTAGGGAGTACGATAGATGTAGTGGTTGTAGGTATTGTGAAGTTGCATGTGCCTTAAGGCATGAGGGCATCATATGGCCTGAGGCATCTAGGATTAGAGTATTTGAGTATGTTCCAGGGATAACCATACCGATACTATGTGCTCAATGTACGGATTATCCATGCGTTAATGCTTGCCCAACTAAGGCGTTATACGTTGATGAATCTACTGGAGCAGTTAAGGTGGATGAAGGTAAGTGCATTAAGTGCGGTAAGTGCGTTGAGGCATGTCCGGGGAGGATACCTAAGGTCTTACCTCAGAAGGACTCAGTGCTTATATGTGATCTATGTGGGGGGGATCCGGAATGCGTTAAGGTATGTAAGGCATTAGGGTTTAATGCATTAATATTAGTTGATAAATGGCCTGGAAGCCATTACAAGCTATATGCTAGGGGGGCTGAAGAAATTACTAAGGACTACGTTAAGAAGTTATATAAGGTGGATCCAGAGGAGGTGATGTAATATTCCATACGGATTTACAGGTAAAGTGCTTGAAGTAGACTTAAGTAGTGGTGCCACTAAGGTCGTCGACTTACGGAGGGACTTATATAGGAAGTTCTTAGGGGGTAGGGGGTTAGGTTCATGGATACTATGGGAGAGAATAGGAGAGAGATGGAGTAGTATAGATGCATTATCTCCTGAAAACCCGCTAGTAATTCTTACTGGACCACTAACCGGCTACATAGCTGGAGTTAGATTAGCAGTAACCGGCAAATCGCCGCAGTCAGGAGGTACTGTGGGATCTACGATAGCTAGTGAAGTAGGTTTAGAGCTTAAGACTTCGGGATATGATGGCGTAGTAATTACTGGGAGGTCGAAGGACCCAGTCTACCTCTTTATACATGATGATAAGGTCGAAATTAGAGATGCTTCTAAGATGTGGGGTAAGGGGATAAGGGAGACCCATAAGTTGATCTTAAGGGATGTGCTACCGGAGTTGAGGAAGACCTCTAGATATGGAGAACCTAAGGAACCTGCAATGATCTACATAGGTCCTGCAGGCGAGAATCTAACTAGGATAGCAGCTATTGAAGGTAAATACGCTCATGCAGCTGCCTACGGAAGCTACGGCACGGTCATGGGTTCTAAGAACTTAAAAGCCGTCGTTGTTAAGGGTAGCGGTCCATTACCTCCAGTATACGATCTACCTAAGCTTAAGGAATTAATATATAAGGCCATAGAGTTGGTTCCTAAGAAGGCACCTAGGCTTAGGATCTGGGGTACTGGTCAAGGACCTTGGAGGTATGGTCGCGACCTAAGCTCAATACCGGTTAGGAATTGGCAGGAGGAGTATTGGGAGAAGGATACATACAGTCAGTACGACTTAGAGGTCTATGATTGGGTTAAGAGGTACTGGGCTGATTACGGATGCCCATTATGCTGTATGAAGGTAACCGTACTACATAGAGGCAGTGAAACGGTAATAACCGATGCACCTGACTATGAGTTACTTGCGTATGAGGGCAGTAATCTAGGTATATATGATGTTAGGGATATCGCATATTTAATATGGTGTGGCGAAGAATTAGGCTTTGATATGATTAACGCTGGTAATGTATTGGGCTTTACAGCTGAATTATTTGAGAAGGGCATACTAACTAAGGACGACATAGGCTTCGAGGTTAGGTGGGGTGATGTGGAGTCATTCGTTAGGCTACTTAAATTAATAGCTAATAAAGAGGGCATCGGCAAGATACTTGCTGAAGGAACTTATAGAGCTGCTTTAAAGATAGCTGAGATGAAGGGATTGAGGGCTGAGGAAGTACTTAAGTACGCAGTTCAGGCTAAGGGAATAGCTATAGGCGCTCATGGAGTTAGAAGCGGCTTAGACTATCCGCCAATATCCTACGTCAGCTCTGTACAGGGAGGAGACCATCAATCAGTAGCTATGTTACCGTTAGATGCACCGCCTATAGTTAATGAGGTGTGGGCATCGCTAGCTGATAGTGCCGTGATATGTCAGTTTAATGTATTAGGCGGTCTGGACTTCATATTCGACGCCCTTAGAGCAGTGACGGGATGGAATATAACTAAGGATGAGTGGGTTAATGAGACAGCAAGGAGGATATTGACGCTTCAGAGGATATTACTACTGCTTGGAGGCCCAGACGTATATTGGGATCCAAGGATACATGATGACAATCCGCCGAGGTTCTACGAACCATTGCCGAGCGGCCCGAAGAAGGGTCAGGCACCTAAGAAGGAGGATATCGAAAAACTAAAGAGGGACTACTACGCGGCCCTAGGTTGGGATGAGTACGGCATACCAACTGTTGAGACTGTAAGGAAGTTAGGATTAACAGGTGTTGAGAGGGCGGTCGCAGAAATAAGGAGGAGATTGGGTATACAGTGATCTTCACTAATCACCTGGTAAATGAGCGATAAGTTTTTGGTTTTCTATGCATTAAATATTTTGATCCCACGATGATATTCGAGTTAATTCCGCTAAACATGGCGGACGCAGACGTAATTATCAATAATGTAAAGGAGCTACTTACTAAGGCATTTAATGCAACGGTAAAGATCTTAAAATTAGCTAAGGTTCCTAGCGACTTTAAAAACGTATATAGAGATCAGTACAATGCCGCCTTACTACTTAGGTGGATACGTAATCTACGAACTGAAGATGGAACTATAGTATTAGGTATAGCAGATGTAGATGCCTATGTAGACGGACTAAATTTCGTATTCGGCATAGCTAGCGATGTTGATAATGCAGCATTAGTGTTTCTACCAAGATTGAGGTTCCTTGCAGATGCAGATAAATTCATGGATAGAATTAAGAAGGAGGTAGTACATGAGGTAGGGCATGTGTTTGGGTTAAAGCACTGTAATAATGTACTATGTGTGATGTATTTTAGTAATTCAATCTATGATACGGATCGTAAGAACTTTAAGTTCTGTAGCAGGTGTTATAGTAACTTAATTAAGCAAGGGTATTACGTAAATAGCTCTTACGTAATTAATGATAATATTTAATGCCTCAGCGGATTACTACTATAGGGGGCTTAGTGACGCCTGGCTTATGGAACATAATTACTGGAGTAATCGCACTCTCACTCATTTATTCCTCAATCTCTATATATAGCATATTAGGCAAGATAGGAAGCCGCGTATGGGTGAACGTCAATCATGTAGATGATCGCAAGCTACCTAAGGTCACGGTGATTCTGCCGTTCTATAGGGAGACGCCGGAGGATATCGAGATGACGTTTAGAAGCCTAGCACTTCAGTCGTATCCTAAGGACTTGATTGACGTATATATAATTTTAGAAAGGGATGACATAGAGACCATTAACCATGTAAGTAGCTTAAGGCATATACTCGAGGATAGGGGTCTTAAGACATATGTAGTCATCAATCAAAATAGTAGGAGGAGTAAGGCATCAGCCATCAACTTAATGCTTAATAGAATTGATGGAGATGTGGTGGTAATATACGATGCTGGGGATGTAGTTAACGATGAGCATCACATAGCTAAGGCCGTTAAATTGATTGGAATGGGTTATGATGTAGTAGGATGTAAAGTTCTTAGGGTAGGTGATAACTTGCTTGGGAAGTTATCGCTAATAGATACCGTATTATGGTATAACGTAGCATTACCGGGCTTGGTCGCTATTACTGGTTTCCCCCTAGTTAGCGGTGAGGGGATGGCTATATCAAGGGATTTCATGACCAAGATTAACGGGTTGCCTGATAAGCTAACTGAGGACTCATACCTCACTATATTAGCAGCTAGGTACGGCCGTAAGATAGCATTACTTGATTCAGTAATATATGAGGGAGCTCCTAGAAACATTAAAGGACTTATTAAGCAGAGGTTGAGATGGTATAGAGGCTATATCGAGTGCTTAAAGGACTTAACACTTCATCATGGCAGGGAATTAAGTGTGAGTAACGTAGTTAAATTGGTAATCATATACATACAGCCGCTCGCATTGCTCTCAATGCCAACGGCTGTCACAGTATTAGCGTTATCCCATTTAGTCTACGTTGATACATGTGCTTTCTACGCTTCACTAATTGCTGTGATTTCTATGATCTTAGCACCGCTATATGTGTTGATCGAACTAGATATTAGGGACGTATCGGCACTAGTAGCGCCAATGTATTGGATATTCCAGGGGTTGATAGTCTTAATTACATTGATGCCCATAAGGATTAGATGGTTAAGGACCGAAAGATATGCCTTAAAATTTAAATCCATTACATGGAGCACATCAAGTACGCATCTATAGACGGACATATATTAGGCGGTTAACTCTAAATTTAATCCAACGACCTCATATTTTACCGTTATCTCTTCACCCTCAGCTAATACTTCAACGATCTTACATAATACGCCGTAATTTATTAATATGTAGATTAAGTCCTCGAAATAGTCGTAGAAGCCGCATGTGAAGCATATGGATCCCTCGAATTTAATTGTTAAGTAACGGCCATTGATGTCGATTAGATACGCTATTGCCTCTGGCGATCTATATTTATTGTAGTCGTTAATAGCTTTATCAACTAATTCGTAGTTGACCCTCATGGCCATAATTAATAATTAACTATTAACTTATTAACATTATCTAACACCTCATCCGCTACGTTTAAATCAACGCTTAGTGGTGATATAGTTATACATGACTCCTTATCAAATACGTAGACGTCGGTATTAACCTCGGATGTTTCCGGCTCTCCCTGCAGCCAATAACATATATTACCCCTAACATCTTTATCGATCTTATAGCGCGCCCTCCACCTTATCCGTGCAGCCTTGACTACTCTATAACAATTCTTGAAGTTACTCATCCTAGGGACGTTTATTGTTAGAACATCAACTCCTTTAGGGAATTTGTATCTACTTATGTTCTTTAATAATAGACGTACGAGTTTAATTATCTCGGCTCGAAGCAAGGGATCCTCGAAGTCGGAAAACTCATACACGTCAGCTGAAATAGCTATGGCAGGTATATTCATTAATGCTGCCTCGATCGCCACACCAACTGTTCCGCTGTAGTATATATGCTGCAACGATAAGTTCTCCCCAACATTAACACCGGAGATCACTATGTCAGGATTAAATCCAATTACATCTATAGCTAGATGTAATGCATCTATGGGCGTCCCATCGGTAACATAGACTTCGTGATCTAGGTACCTTACCTTATATAGCCTTAATGGTTTATTGAAGCTTATCTCACGGCCGGTTGCTGATTTAGGGTATTGGGTTGAGATGACTAAGGCCTCATGCTCATCTTTAACTGCATCATGGAGTATATAAAGCCCTGGACTTAAGTAACTATCATCATTAGATATAAGTACCTTCATACGAATAATACTAACCTACCGCTAATTTAAGCATTTCAATCGAAGGTCTAGCCTTTCAGGGCGGATGAAGATTGCAAGCCCGTATTTAATACACTTATTAATACTATTAATGAGTGGCACATACAATGATAAGTTGCCCCAGAGATGGAAGGAGCTAACCTCCTCCCCGCCCTAGGAGGGTGAGGCTCGTCGTTCGTTGGGTCACGGTATGTGGTAAACGCTATTGCACTTAGATATGGGGTTCAGTATCTGTACCGAGATCTCTTCCCCTACATCGAAGCCCTCAACCTCCTCTGGAATCACTATAATTCCATTCCCCCTAATTAACGTTGAGAGTATTCCTGAGCCGGTAAGCCTTAATGGCTCAGCATAGATCTTCCCATCATCCCCGTAACACACGCTAACTCTGTAGAAGGATTTAAAGCCGACTTCATTTACTAGCCTCCTAGTTAAGATAGCCTTAACCGTAGCTAAAGGCAATTCATCCTCGCCTGTTAGGAAGTGAATTAAAGGCTTTAGGAATACTTCCAAACTAACCAAGCATGCAACGGGGAGTCCTGAAATTATCAGCACGGGCTTTCCACCGATAATATACGCTCCTGCAGTCCGTCCAGGCCTAATGGCCACTCCATGGAATAACCTAATAGCTCCACTAATACTCTCTAAGGCCTCAGGAACTAGATCCGTATCACCTATTGAGGTTCCGCCAGTAATTACGACTATGTCCGACATGCTTAAGGACTTAACCACAGCCCCCCTAATGCTCTCTACGTCATCAGGGATTATACCAAGGGGTATTGGCTCAGCATTTAATAGCTTAACATATGATTCAATAAGTAAGCCGGTCGAGTTAATGATCTTGCCTGGCCTTAGACCACCACCTAAGTTAATCAATTCATTGCCTGTATTCATAATAGCTACTCTAACCCTCCTATAAACCTTAACTCTACTTACGTTAGCTGATGCTAGGGCTGCTATATGCCATGGCATTAACTTCACACCCCTTCTAACGATTACATCACCCTTTCTGAAGTCCTCACCTGCCCTGGAAACATTACCATAAGGAGGCACTGGTCTTAGAACCCCAACCCTGCTTCCCTCATTAATGCAGTACTCGAAAGGTACTACGGCATCAGCGCCAGGTGGCATAGGGGCCCCAGTGTAAACCGCGTATGCCTCACCATCATTTAAAGGCCTAACACCTGATAAGTCGCTACCAGCCTCTAAACTCCCTACAATGGTAAGGTATACTGGATTATGTTGAGATGCGCTACTGACATCAAATGATCTAACAGCGAATCCGTCTACAGCGCTCCTATCAAATAATGGTATATCGAAGGGGGCCCTTACCTCCTCCGCACATATCATTCCTAGTGAGTCACGTATATCGACTTCAATTATATCTAGATCTATCTTAACGCTATTCAGCAACTTCTTAACGGCATCATCAACCCTTTCAAAATGCTTAAACCCGGTTAGTCGTATTCTAATACCTTACACCATATGAACTACATTAGCCATCCATTTAAAGTTTAATATAATTAGTGACGTAGGGGATTCCCGGGGCTAAGAATGTATGTTGGCGTCTAGTAAATATGGTTACATACGCACAATTAAGTTTGCTTTACCCCACATATTGATCGCATTAATAGTGTTACTTCACCTCTACTATTCATTTACCTTTGTATCTGAGATCGATGACTACATATCCGACGAATGCTGGTATGTTAGCAGTGCTAGGAACCTCTTGATCAAGGCTTTTAATATTATGCCTAGATACGTAACCGCTGACGGGTTATTAGGGCTCAACATAGAATTAAGCGATTTAAGTGCTAGAAGCAACGTGATTAGAACGATCCTAGGCTATGGTGGTAGGGTTGTTAAATCGGACTACAGTTTAACTCAGCTAATATATGTTGAGGTACCCGGCCATTTAGATACTCGTGAATTGCTGGAGATACCTGGAGTTAAATCGGTGATTCCAGGATTTAGATACCCAGATTACTCATCAATAACTAGCTATCTAAACACTGAGCACCCGCCATTTACCAAATACTTCATAGCATTATCTATAGCATTATGTGGCGACAGACCTATATGCTGGAGATTACCATCACTTATAGCTTCATCGATCACGCTGGTACTTACTTACCTAATAATTAGATCGATAATTAACGGCTTAACAGGTAGCTATTTAGGTGTTGTAGCATCCCTCTTACTTGCGTTAGATAACCTCTTTAGATCTATGAGTATGGTAGCTATGATAGATATGACCCTAGCATTATTTACTACATTAACGCTCTGCTTAATCATTAAGGGAAGGCTACTAGCAGGCCTCATCTCATTAAATCTAGCATTCATATCTAAGTACAGCGGGTTATTTGTTGCCCCAATATACTTGATGATCTCGATATCCAGAGGTATGAGACCTATTAACGTAATATCGTACGTCGCATTATCACCATTGCTTGCTCTAGTTATATCATCGATTCCGCTAATTATCCTGCAGGGATTCGGTCAATGGTGGTATGAGGCCGTTGAGAATGCCATAAGGTGGCATTTAAGCGTAAAGACGTTGTCTGGTCCTCCAACGGCGGCTCCTTGGGAGTGGTTGCTGGGCGTTAATCCCTTCATACTCCACTATAGGTATATTGATGGCGCGTGGGTCGCTGATATGGTTGCTAAGGGCAATAATATAATTTACCTGATAGTTGCTACAACGTCATTGATAACGCTGCCGGCGATTAATAAGTTAGTTGATGGAGGGATCATTAGCAAATTTACTTGGACGACGTTCCTAATGTATGTATTTATATGGTTCTTAGGTAGTAGGACTCAATATAGCTTCTACATGGTTCAGTTGGTGCCATCGATATATGCGTTATTGATGATCTACGTATATTGGCTAACATCTAAGGAAAATATTAATTACTTAATTAAGAGGTGGCTTGAGCTCCTAAATATGATTGCTAGATGGCTTAGTGGTGAGGTCAGGGTTTGTCTTCATGTAGAATTAAAGGAACGTAGTGAGAAATGATCTTGGTTTGTAATTATTTAATGGTTTCAATTACCTTTATTACTGTTTATACCCTTAAGTAAGGGGTTCACTGGTGGTTACTAAAAAGTACATCTACACATTTGAGGAGGGTGATTGGAAGGATAAGAAACTATTAGGTGGTAAGGGCGCCAGCTTAGCTCAAATGACTCAGTTAGGGCTCCCAGTTCCTCCAGGATTTACGATAACCACCGAAGCATGTAGAGACTTCTATAGCGGCAGAAGGGAGGTCATAGATAAGTTGGTTAAGGAGCTAGAGAGGGGACCTCCTCCAGAAGTTAGGGATAAAATAATTAGTGAGATTTGGAGGATCATAGACAGCCTTCAACTACCTCAAGGACTTATGGATCAAGTTAAGGAGTACGTAAAGTGGCTTGAATCCAAGACAGGTAAGAGGTTTGGAGATCCTGAAAATCCATTACTGGTTTCAGTTAGGTCTGGTGCCGCCTTATCAATGCCCGGTATGATGGATACGGTACTCAATTTAGGGTTAAACGATGAAGTTGTAAAGGGACTAGCGAAGCTAACTAATAATGAGTGGTTCGCTTACGATGCTTACAGGAGGTTCATTCAAATGTTTGGAAGGATAGTCTTAGGGATTAAGGAGGAATTATTTGATGAAGCTCTTGAGAAGGTTAAAGCTAAGTACAAGGTTAAGCAGGATGTTGAAATACCAGTAGAAGGACTTAAGGAATTAGCTAATGAGTTCAAGGAAATCGTTAGGAAGGAGCACGGGGAGTTCCCTCAAGATCCTTGGAAGCAACTTGAATTGGCTATAAAAGCAGTGTTCAGATCTTGGATGAATCCTAGAGCGATATTCTATAGGATGGCTAATAAGATAACGCCGGATCAGGCTGACTGCACAGCTGTGAACATAGTCACCATGGTCTTCGGCAACATGGGTTGGGACTCAGGTACTGGGGTTCTATTTACAAGAGACGTAGCTACCGGTGAGAATAGACCGTACGGAGAGTTCCTGCCTAATGCTCAAGGTGAAGATGTAGTGGCTGGGATTAGGACGCCTATGCCTTTAGACAGGCTTAAGGAGTTAATGCCTCAGGTCTATGACGAATTGATTAAGGCCAGCAAGACTTTAGAGAGATTGAATAGGGATGTTCAGGATGTCGAATTCACCATTGAGAGAGGTAGGTTATACTTCCTGCAGAATAGAGATGCTAAGATGACCCCCCTAGCTAGGGTTAAGACGGCAGTTGATATGGCATTAGAGGGGATTATAACCAAGGAGGAGGCGATCATTAAAGTTAAGCCCGAGCACGTACTCTCGTTGCTGTACCCTAGGATAGATCCTAAGTTTAAGGGGAAGCCGGTGGCTAGGGGGCTTGGTGCATCTCCTGGCGCAGTTAGCGGGCAGGTGGTATTCCACCCAGATACTGCTGTAGAGTGGGCGAGGTCTGGTAAGAAGGTAATATTGGTTAGGGTTGAGACGAAACCTGATGATGTTCACGGGTTCTATGCGGCAGTAGGCATACTAACAAGTAGGGGAGGTATGACAAGTCATGCGGCGGTAGTTGCTAGGGCTATAGGTAAGCCAGCTGTGGTCGGGGCTGAATCCATAGTTATAGACTATGGAAGGAGGGAATTCAAAGTAGGCGATATACTTGTCAAGGAAGGTGATTGGATATCAATAGATGGTACGACAGGTGAAGTATATGTTGGCAAGGTGCCTACTATAGAGCCTGAGTTAATCCCAGAATTAGATACCCTACTCAAGTGGGCTGATGAGATTAGGAAATTAGGTGTTAGGGCGAATGCGGATGTTCCTGAAGACGCTAGAATTGCTAGGAAGTTTGGTGCTGAAGGAATAGGCTTATTACGTATAGAGAGAATGTTTAGGAAGCCTGAAAGACTTGAGGTACTTAGGAACGTAATTTTATCTGAGACCGTTGAGGAGAGGGTTAAGTATCTAGAGAAATTATCTGAGATGATTAAAGGCGATTTTAAGGAGATCCTAGAGATAATGGATGGATTACCGGTAATAATTAGACTTATTGATCCACCGCTACACGAATTCCTGCCAGCACCTGAGGAGGTGCTTAAGGAGCTATATGAAGCTAGGATGAAGGGTAATTTAGAGGAAGTTAAGAACTTAGAGTGGCTATATAGTAGGATTTCCAAACTTAAAGAGCATAATCCAATGATGGGTCATAGAGGGGTTAGGGTAGGTGTTACTTACCCTGAATTCTATTACTACCTAACTAAGTCGATGGTTGAGGCAGCAGCCGAATTAATTAGAGAAGGCAAGAACCCAGTGCTTGAGATCATGATTCCCCAAGTAGCTATAGCGTCCGAGATTAAGTACGTTAAGGAGAAGTCAATAATACCGGCAATTAAGGACGTTGAGGCAAAGTACGGTATTAACTTAATGGGTAGGATTAAAATAGGTACCATGATAGAAACCGTTAGGGCGTGCTTGACAGCTGATGAAATAGCTAGGGAGGTGGACTTCTTTAGCTATGGTACAAATGACTTAACCCAGGCAACCTTCAGCTTCAGTAGAGACGATGCCGAAGCCAAGTTCCTACCACAATACTTAGAGAGTGGTGTACTCACGTTCAATCCGTTTGAAACGCTGGATGAGCAGGGGGTAGGTAAGTTGATTGAGATAGGGACGAAGCTAGGGAAATCAGCTAATCCAGCCCTAGAAGTAGGCATATGCGGTGAGCACGGCGGAGATCCTAAATCAATAGAACTACTACATAGGATAGGACTAGATTATGTTAGCGCATCTCCTTATAGAGTGGTTGTAGCTAGATTAGCTGCTGCCCAAGCTGCAGTAAAGTATAAGTAATTAATTTTTATCATAGAACACTTTAGTTGCAAATTTTATAACTGAAGGCCTCACCCTTTTAGGTCTGGTAGGAGGTCAAGAGCTTATATTTAGTTTGCTTAAACGTCAGTTTAGGGATAATGGAATGCCTAGGTATGAAGTGCCCAGTTACCTAAATTACAACGTAGCTAGGACTTCCGAGGAATTAATGAAGTATATACGTTCTCAGGTAGATAAGGCTGGAGCGGATGGGGTTGTTGTTGGTCTAAGCGGTGGTGTTGATTCATCGGTGGTTACGGCGTTAGCTACTAAGGCATTAGGGGTTAATAAAGTTCACGTATTAATTATGCCAGATAAGGAGAGTAATCCTGAAGACATAAGTGATGCGTGGTATTTAGTTAGGGAGTTGGGCTTAATTAATGTAAGGTACATTGATATTACTGAGATAGTTGAAGACCTCCTTAGGGCTTTCGGTACCGATTACTTAAGCGCACCTAAACTGCCTAAGGGCAATGTTAAAGTAAGGACTAGGATGATACTTCTCTACTACCTAGCAAACACGTATAATCTATTGGTGCTTGGTACTAGTGATCGTAGCGAGTATTTACTGGGGTTCTTCACTAAGTGGGGGGATGGAGCGGCTGACATCTACCCCATAGTAAAGCTCTATAAAACCCAGGTAAGGGTTTTAGCTGAATACTTAGGCATACCGGAGAGGATTGCATGGAAGCCAAGTAGCCCTGGATTGTGGCTAGGTCATAAAGCAAGTGATGAATTAGGTGCAGAATACGATATAATAGATAAAGTCCTTTATCATTTAATTGACCTTAAATTAGATCCAGTTGAGGTCTCAAGGAGAACTGAGGTCACCCTAGAATTCGTCAATAAAATAATTAGGCGTATTGAGTTAAATAAACATAAGAGAATTCCACCAGAGGAACCTCCCTCCCCAATAGCTTAACATATTTTTGTCCCTGGTCTAACCGGCTCTAAGGTAGTTAGTATTACGGGCTTTTCATCAGGTCCACAACCAGCTGCAAGTATCATGCCCTTAGATTCGAGCCCCATCATCTTTTTTGGTTTCAAGTTAGCTACAACAATTACGTGCTTCCCTATTAATTCCTTGGGGTCGTAGAACTCAGCTATACCAGCTAATATTTGTCTTTCCTCCGACCCAAGGTCAACTATTAACTTAATTAATTTCTTAGATCTAGGAACTCTTTCAGCATGCTTTATTAATCCCACACGTAGATCTATTTTTGAGAATTCATTGATGTCTATCAATTCGCTCATCGTAACACCTAAATAAAGATTATTTTAAGGAGCTTTAATAACGTTTTCGAGCATTTTAAAGATAGTTAACTTTTTAACTTTAAATATAATGAAGCTTATTGATGTAGAAGTGTGGATGGTGTGATGGGTAAACTCTCCCAACACCTTAAATTCATAGATTTCGGAGATATATGTAAGAACTGCAACGTAAATTGCTGTAAGCGCTTCTATGCAGTACTCCTACCTGAGGAGGAAGAAGAATTTAAGGATGTAGCATTTACGTTGGAGACGGGATTAGGGCCCGTTAAATGCCTAGGTTATTATAACGGCAGGGCATGCCCGTTTCTAAGTAAGGATGGATTATGCTTAAACTACCAGAATAGGCCATTCGATTGCAGGATATGGCCAGTTATTATGTACTATGACTTCAAAACCGAAGAAAAGGTCATATACCTAGATATGGAGTGTCCTGCTGTTGTTGAAGGGAGGATAGACCAGGGAATAATTAATAGAATTATTAAAGCATTGAGGGAATTAACCATAGATGAAGAATGGATTAAAAAATATACTATCGCTCCCTGGCCTAACAACCTTAAGGAGATAATGAGATGGAAGTGAGCTATACAGCATTCTACATATTTAGGTTGCTTTTAAGAATCAATCAAATACTGGCATAAGTATTTTTTAGTTTATTCATAGATATCAGCATTCTCATAGAAAAGAGCTAACTCCACTCACGGAGTTGAGAGCGTCATGAGTGGGGGAAACGCTATATAGACGCACGGCATCATCGTTCATAGTAGATCGAGAGCCGTGGCAAATATGAAAGCTTATAATGGCAATCAAAAGGAGCTAACCCATACCTAGGTGCGTAATAAGTCGCTCCCCCGAAGATTTCAATCTTAAATGGCGATGCTTTACATGCAGCTTAAACCCTGCACCCGGGGGCTGTGGTAATGGCCATAACTCCGGGCCCTCAGAGTGGAGGAGATGGGCCGAAAACCCGGCCCGGGATTAAATCGAGGAAGCTCTTGGATGTAGCCCAAACCTCCCCGCCCTTCAGGGCGGAGAGGAGGTCAGACTAGGTACTTCCGGAGGTAACTACAGGCTGTTGCCGATTTAGCGATAAACTTGAATGCTTTCGTTCGCATACGAATGCTTGATGATGAGAGGAGAAACTATGCAAGCGCATCTCTGTGACCCGCCATGCGGTGATGGATGGATCCTCAGTTGAAAGCACCATGGCGTTGGGCTCTATGAGCCCCATGAGGTGCGGGCGAAGCTGGTGATCCCACACCAAGGGCTAACCCCGCTCACGGGGTTAAAAGTAATTAAAAATTAGAAGTGCCGTGAGAGGGGAAACGCCTCAGATACATGCTGAGTTAATAACTAACTTAATAGACTACGGATTAGATCCTCAATCATCTATTGTGCTACCTAGGTTTATATGGGACTTAAGTAATGATGAGGTGCTCGTTGAGGACGGATTTAATGTTGATGGATTAAATGAAATTAAATTTAGAAGGGTTAGGTACCCTAGCAGGCTAGGTGTTTCAGCTATATTAAGCGTTAATGAAGGTATTAAAATTAGGGCTACAGATATTAGAGGTGACGGCCTTGGCATCGGTATTGGCTTCCCTTAGGGAACTATATTCAAGGAGTACTAGCTTAAAACCTAGTGAATACGTTATCGCATTAATTCAAGGCGATGGAATAGGTCCTGAAATAACTTCAGCAGCTTTGGAAATCCTTAGGAGGGTTTCAGAGGTCTATGGGATTAAGCTTAATTTGAGGTATGTTGAGGCGGGTGATTCAGCATTAAGCAAGTATGGCGAGGCATTACCTAAGTCGAGTATTGAGCTCATTAAGTCCTCTCACGCATGCCTTAAGGCGCCAGTGGGCGAGACCTCAGCCGATGTCATAGTTAGATTGAGGATCATGTTTGACCTCTTCGCTAACATAAGGCCTGTTAAGTCCTACCCGAACACCCAAGCATTAAGCAAGGACATAGACCTGATAGTTGTTAGAGAGAATACTGAGGATCTATATAGAGGATTAGAATTCATGCTTAATCCGAATACGGCTTTAGCTATCAGGGTAATAACCTACGAAGCGTCTAGGAGGATAGCTGAGGTTGGATTTAGGTTAGCCCTCGGTAGGAAGAGGAAGGTGACAGCGGTCCATAAATCAAACGTACTTAGAACTACATGTGGACTATTTGCTAAGGCATGTAGGGATGTAGCTAAGGAGTTCCCCGAGATAACCTACGAGGAACAATATGTGGATGCATGTGCAGCTAATTTAGTGAGGAAGCCCCACGCGTTTGATGTAATCGTAACAACCAACATGTTCGGCGACATACTATCTGATGAGGCGGCTCAGGTCGCCGGTAGCCTCGGCTTAGCCCCTTCATGTAACTTAGGCTATAACTACGCAATATTCGAGCCAATACATGGAGCTGCCTTCGACATAGCTGGTAAGGGCATTGCGAACCCGGTAGCAATGATACTTTCATCCGCATTAATGCTTGAGTGGCTTGGGGCTAAATACGGTGATGTCGCGTGCATTAGGGCCGCTCATAGAATTGAGGAGGCAGTATATAACGTGTTATTGGATGGTAGGGAAATAACTCCGGACCTAGGCGGTACTGCTAGAACATTAGATATGGCTAAAGCCATAGCGGCTAAGATGACTTAAGCAAATCCCTTATATATAATTGCCATCATAGATTTAACTTGGTAATATAGTTTGAGTTCCTCGAGTTCCCTGGGGGCGGACGTGGTAGCAATTATGGGCCTTGTAGTACAGTTATATGCTATTATGGATCCCATAGCTGCACTACCTCAATTATTAAGGGTTGCTGAGTCATTAAACCCAAGCGATGTTAAGGCACTAATTAATAAAGTGTCCTTAACCGTACTCGTATTACTTACTGTATTTACGTTAGGCGGTAACTACATATTAATGGTATTCGGCATAAGCATCACCTCACTTAAAGTGGCTGGAGGAGTAATACTGATGGCAGTGGCACTTGATACGTTAATCACAGGCCATAAGCCATCTAAGATAGAAATAGGTGAGTACGCCGTAGTTCCCTTAGCTACGCCATTGATTGTTGGTCCTGGAACCATGACCCTACTAATAATGTCCACAGGCATATACGGACTATTGAATACCTTGGTAGCCGCGTATATAGCGTTTATAGGGATTTACATTACATTGAGGTTTTCATCACAAATAGTTAGATTGCTTGGACCTACTTTCGTTAATGGTTTAGGTAGGTTTATGTCCTTGATCATTGCTTCCTTCGCTGCTGAGATGCTCCTGAAGGGTGTGAAGGAATTCGTAGAAGCAATATAATGGCTAATATCGTTAGGTGGTTATTGAGGTTAATGCATGAGCTGATACCGTATTTAATTAAATTAGTTAAATTTCATGAATTATCTTTATATATACCTAAATCCGTATTTAATCCACTGATAGCCTTATCAACAGATATGATAATTAAGTACTTAAATCACCTTGAGTTAGAAGGCACCATAGTGGATTTTGGATGCGGTTCTGGAGTAATAGCTATATACATAGCCAAGCAGTTCAATAAGGAAGTTTACTGCATCGACATCAGCTTAAAGTCGCTCGCAGCGGCTAAGGTTAACTCGATAATTAATGACGTACTTAATAAGGTTAAGGTAATGCACTTCACTAAAGTTAGTGTGTTAAGGGGGGTCGAATTAATAGTGACTAACCCACCCTACCTACCTCTAGACCCTATCGATGACTTAGATATTAATTGGTGCGCTGGTAAGGACTTAAGGTACCTAAAGGCAATCATAAATTCGTGCAATAGGTTATTACGTAATGGCGGATTCCTAATAATCACCATTTCAACTCTAACCAACGTTAAGTACGTCTTAAGATACCTCCTAAGCAATTTTAGGCTAATTAATATCGATTATGTTAGAACCCCCTTCGATACTATCCTACTATTACATCTAATTAAGAGTGATTGACGAACTTCTAGATAAAAGCTTTCTTAGCGACTCACCTGAAATTATTATGGCGCTGTTTTTCGGCACACCAATGTACCTAGATATTACATCGCATTTAGCCCTAAAGAGATGTAATGAGTTCACCATCCCAAATTCTAAGTATGCCTCAGCGTTTGCTATCCCTTTAGCTATTATGAACCCGCTATCTATGAACATGACCGGCGACCTATTACCTGGCGTCCTAATAACCGGTATACTTACTTCATTGCCTAAGTCCTGAGCAGTTACGTCTATCTCGTAGCTACTCTCCCTAACGACTATAGCTACGTTATGCCCATTTCTTACTAAGGCCTCAGCAAGTAGCTTATCTAACTCAACTTCCCCAGCATTATCAGGTATTAAGTAGATGACCTCACCCTTAGGTAGATTGATTAATTCCTCTACAATCGGTTTATCCCACATAACCCTACTTAGATCACCATTAAATTGATAACCCAGCACAGAGGTATCTATGATGTTAGCTGCGGCAGATATCCGTAATGCCTCCTTAACACTCCAGTTAGCGCTCTCTAGGTACCTCCTAGCGGAGCCAGCCAGCTCTACCCCGACCTTCCTTAACTCATTCTTCCTAGCCACGTAAGGATCTTCGGATTCAACTAATTCCTTTAAGTAGTTAAATGACTCGGTAAACGCTAGGGATCTGCTATTCATGGCGAGTGCTTCCGCTAGGTACCGCAGTAGGCTAGGTAATTTACTGCTACATCCAAGTTCTACTAAGTCCTTAGTCCTTGAGTAGATCAAGCATAACTTGCAGTAATCATCAATCCACATATCTATTTACGACCTCAGCAACTATGCTTAAGTCATCTAAGCTGACGTCCCCCATAACTCCAATCCTAATAACGTTATCCCTTAGCTTACCCATACCAGCTGTTATTATGTAGCCATAACTCCTCAACGTAGCTACCACCTCCCTAGCCCTAGATGTGTAGAATGCCGTAATCGTATAACTCCTAAACTCTCTTCGGGCTACTGCCTTCAATTTAATTCTATCATATAGGAAGTTGGCTCTATCCCTATGGATTCTGCAGTAAGTTTCAAGGCCTAATTCGAGAATGTAGTCTAAAGCTGAGTTAAGTCCATATATGACGTTTATAGGCGGCGTATACGGAGTCTCAAACTTCTCCATGAACTTAACGAATTTCCTTAAATCCATTGAAGGAGGTACTGGCGTCTTCGCCCTAGGTTCCTTAGAGATGTAAAGTATTGAGGCCCCAGGCGGCGATATAAATGCCTTATGGGAGGCAGTCGCTATTACGTCTACACTACGCTTAGGGACCTCGACCGGAAATAATGAAACGCTATCAATTAATAGTACCGCTCCATAGCCTTCAGCTACTTCTTGGTACTCCTCAATATATCTATTAGTTGTACCGGTACTTGATTCATTATGAACCACGGCTATGGCCTTAACATCACCCTCCCTCCTCATTACGTCTTCAATAACATCCGGAGGTGGGATGTCTCCATATTCCCATTCAATCCTACGTACTATGCAGCCCCTACTAGCTAAGGACTCAGCGAATCTCTCACCGAACTCGCCGTTAACTACGGCTATGACCTTATCATTGGGATCTAAGTAATTATATACAGCTACATCCACCGATAGCGTGCCTGTGCCAGGGAGTATTATAGGCCTTGAATCATAGACCCTCATCAACTTATCTATGAGCTCTTTAAATACCTTCCTAAATTCATCACTTCTATGGAATTGTGGTTGCCTACCTATAGATCCAATAACTGGCTTAGGTATCTGGACAGGTCCTGGAGTTAAGTACTTTAAAGCCACCTAATCACCTCTAATATATTATGAGTTAATTCATCAGCCAACCTATCCATCGCCTCGACGGTTTCGCTACCTATGTGCGGGGTGACGATCACCTTAGGATGCTCCACTAGCTTGGCCATTAATTCACTTCTAGGCGGCTCCTCCTCAAGCACATCTAATGCAACCCCTCCTAATCTATCTAAGTGCTTAATCAATGCTGCAGTATCTATGACCTCACCCCTATTTACGTTCGTTAAAAATGAACCCTCTCTTATAAATGATAAAGTCTTATCATTTAGCATGCGGTAAGTTGATGGCGTTAATGGAACATGAAGCGTTATTACATCGCATTCACTAAGTAGTTCGGTTAGATCTACCTGAACTCCTTCAACATCCCTTAATTCCCTAGATACATTCCTCACATCATAAGCTAATATCTTCATCCCAAACGCCCTACCGTAATAAGCTACCCTACCACCAATCCTACCAAAGCCTATAATGCCTAACTTCTTGCCGTTGAGCTCCCTGCCTACGAACTCTCCTTTAGGCCATAACCCCGTCTTAACGCTATGTATTACGTAATATAAATTCCTAAATAGCGAAAGGATTAAAGCCATCGTAAGTTCAGCAACACTCACCGTTGAAGCTGTAGGGACATTTACAACAGCTATCCCCTTACTTATGGCGTAATCGACATCAACGTTATCTAATCCGACACCATATCTAGCTAGGATCTTTAAATTGCTGCCTAAGTCTATTAATTCCTTATCAACTCTCATCCTACCCCTAAATACCAGTACATCGTAGTCAGCAACCATTTTTAAAAGCTGGTCACGTTGTATTCCAGGCTGATAGTTGACTTCAAATCCATATTTAGTTAGATTGTCTATCAATTTACCTGCGACTTTATCGATTATTAAGATCTTACGAACTCTGACAAAGACAGACCACCGTAGATCTACCTTAGTGGTTTGATATATAAGTTTATTGGTACTAGTTAAAAAAGATATTATCTTGAGGCGATTAACCTGTTCCCGCTTTCATAGCACCTAGTATTATTAGGGATATAGTGGCGAGTACCTCTAGTAAAGCTACTAGGATTATTATCTTATTTATTCCGTTCACCGCCTTCACCTAGGTAATTATTAGAATATTTTGATTAAAAACATATCTATATATAAATATATTTAATATATGTTAGTATTTACAGAATATGCGATTTGCTTAATTTAATTACGTACTTATGGACGATTTACTCCTTACTTCATTAAATATCATCGCTAGGGTATTGATTAATGCTTCAGCTATGTCGGCTATTATAGCGTACACTCTAATTATATGGTAAGTAACTAACTCGAAGCCAGGTTCGTTCAAAGTTCTGCTTAGATCCTCCCTAACCGTTCTTTTGATTTCAACTATTCGTATTAACTTACTTAATGTTTGAACTATATTTATGGGATCATACTTGCCTGTAATGATATCGTTTAATATATCGTGCAGTTCTTGAAGATTTTTGCTGAATTTTTGAAGGTAATCTAATAACTCACCCATATTTTTATAGCCGTTGGCGACTTCCTTAACTAGCAATACCAAGTGGTCGGATAGCCTCTCCAGAGATAGTGACATTATGGTGGCTGGGATTACATATCTTAATAGCAGGACATTAGCAAACGGTTCTTGAATTAGTTTAAATGCAGCCCTCTCAACCTCAACTTGAGCTCTATCAACTTCATCATCTAATTCATTAACTGCTTCGTAGTATTTATCAAGCAACTTAGTATTCTCAAGCGCTTCCATGGTGTACTTAAAAACGGTTATCACGGTATTGAACTCACGTTTTAGAGCTTCAAGCATGTTCTCGGCCTCACCAACCTTACCTATTACCAAGAAGTTCTCGCCTTCCTCAATAACGTTGTATTTTAATGCATAACGGAGGATTGAGAGCAACTGCCTTCTCAAAGGCAAGTTGATCCTCTTATGAGATACTAGTTTAACCCTATCATATCCTGCTATATAGAATGATAGTATTAAGTACTTTAATACATCCTCGGGCATTGAGGTAATATTCAGCACGATATCGGTGCTCTCAACCTTGCTCATACCTCCTAAATCTATACATAAAAAATTATCTGTGTACCTTAAGGTAACGTTAGATCCTTTTGAGAGCTTGTTGCGTTCGCACCAGTCTTTAGGTAGGTAGAGTGCTAGTGAACTGCCTATCTTCTGTAGAACTCGTACCTCCGACCTAACCTCAGGCATACATTCCCTAGGTAATAAATATGAATATATGCTTATATATTTTAATCCCAAGTCAACCATCTTAATACCTGTATTCTAATCCATATCTTGAAATATACCTATCGCTCCTAACGCCAAGTAAGTAGGCAATTATGATGTAGATGACACTTAGAGGTAATGCAAGCACTATTAATATAGATTCGTCAACTACATTAGATCCATATGCCGCCCTAGCTAACTCTGAGGCTAGGGTTGCTGGGTTAATTAGGTAGATGAGCGGATTTACTGATGTCGATGGAGGTACTAAAGTGCCGATGGTTAAGATCATCTGCGCTAGCAACATCCATGCTGAGCTAATTCTAGTTACCGTGTATATATATGCAGTCATGGAACCAATAAGTAAGTACGCCGGGATTATGGTGAGTAATGACGCCATAAAGTAGAGAGGCCGTAGTGGAATGATGGCCGACGGCTTCAGCCCGACGTAATATGATGAGGCGGCTCCTATCAACATGTAGCTTAGTAAGCCGAAGATAAATGTATCTATATGTACTCCACTTAATAGATATGAAAATACGTTTAAGCCGCATTCTCTAAACATATCAGTTAATCCTTGATTAACATACCATCTAAGGAACTCTATGGCCGCAGCTACGGCAACCCCACAACTCATCAAGACTAACACGCCTGGGAGAAATATCGTAAACGCCTTACTCACATCCTCAGAGAAGGTCATCGCTGGTACTAATATTAGTATGAACCATAATGCGCCGTTAATTATTGACGCTATATAACTAGTTAGATGTATCTTAATTAGGTAAGTACCGAAGTACAGTATCTTCAATATCCTCAATAATGGCTTCAGGCTCATCACTTCCTCACCTTAATATCGGTTTTAACTCCCATAAAGCCAGTTAACGTGAGGTAAGTGGATAATAGGACGGCCGTCACGGCTAGGAAATGAGTTATATTAGGGGCCGACATACCTAAGGCTATTACCTGAATTAACTCAACGGCCTGAGGAACTGGCGTTGTCTGAGCGAATAACCTCAGTATAGGAGGTATCGAATAAGCTTGTAGGTATATTCCCGAGCCGGCTAGTATTGCTGGGGGAATGGAGTTAGCTATGGACCAAGGCCTACTTATGTTCGTGTAGAACGTTATTAGCATAGCGAATAACGCAGCATATAGCCCTAAAACCATGGACGTCAGTTGGAGGGCTAACTCTATGTAAATGTAGACTACTAACCCATGTAGCCCTAATACAGCGGTAAGGGCGGGTATTAGGTACATCGTTACGAAGAAGGTCATTAAGATGGGCCTTACTAAGGCGTTAGCAAGTAAGTACCTCCTAATAGTGGTGGTTTCAAGAATTGTAGAACTTACTTCTAGGAACTTAAATTCAGAGAATAATGTTTGAATGATGTCATTAATCACTACCGAAACCACTGGTATCAAGCTTGACATTATTAGTGTGACTATTATTACTGATGTGATATCTAATCTAACTCCGACGATGCTGCTAAACTTATCGATGACTACATTAACGTCACTTATCGTCACCGGTAGGTATATAATCATGAATGAAATAGCTGATGGCAATACCCACGAAACTATATAATCAGCTAAGAAACGCTTAAACCATATCAACTCCCTATACAGCAATGCCTTCATTAAGTCAGTTAACCCGATATCGTACCACCTACTACGGCGAGGTAAGCATCCTCTAGTGTTGGTTCCTCCATGGAGAAGTCTAATACCCTGTAGTTTGAATTCTTTAGGAATTCGAATAATTTCTGAATTAATTCATCCCTACTTAATCTAATGTACATTGCGATCTTGATCGAATCACCTAAGTCGCTTACTGAGATGCCTTCAATGGGCATTAAATCCTTCACAATCCTTACGAATTCCTCCCCGTCCTTATTAATCCTTAAATTAACTTTATGTAGGAGGCCTAGCTTACTCTTAAGCTCTGCTGGAGTTCCAGAGGCAATTACCGTTCCATTATTAATAATGGTTACTGAGTCAGCTAGTAATTCGATTTCATGCATATTATGGCCTGTAATTAAAATCGTCTTACCACTAGTAGATAATTCCTTAATCAAGTTACGAACAGATCTAGCGCTCTCTACATCTAGACCTAGTGTAGGTTCGTCAAGGAGCAATACGTCGGGATCGGAGAGTAAAGCCTTAGCTATAGCTAATTTAGCCCTCATACCTAGGCTGTACGTATAGTAAGGCCTATTAGCTGCATCCGTTAAACCAACTAATTCAAGTAATTCCTTAGCCCTCCTCTTAGCATAATTAAAATCCATACCCTTAAGCAATCCGTAGAAAACTAAGTTCTCATAGCCTGAGATTGATGAGTAAAAGCCCTTAGATACGTCTAAGGCAACTCCAACTCTCTTTCTCACCTTATCAGCCTCTTTAACCACGTCAAAGCCCTCCACAAGCACCTTACCGTCATCGGGTAGTAGTAGGGTGGCTAGCACCTTAATGGTAGTTGTCTTTCCAGCACCGTTGGGACCAAGTAATGCATGTATAGAACCCCTCCTAACACTAAATGAGATCCCCTTTAAGGCCTCAACTACCTTCCTCCCTTTAAATCCCTCACGCACAATGTAGTACTTCTTAAGGTTCTCGACGACTATCGCATCCATATCGCGTAACACCTTTCTTAGGCCTAGGCAATTAACTTACCGCTAGCTAATACGTATTTAATGTTTAAATCCCTAGTTAGTACTACGATGTCCGCATCCGACCCTACATCAATAACTCCCTTACCTAGCAACTTTAAGTGCCTGGCAACGTTTGTTGAAACCACCTTAACGGCATCTTCAATGCTCAAGCCCTCATCAATTACTAAGTCCCTGAACTCAGCAAATAATGTGGAAATTTTCGAGACC
>ERZ1669248.347-NODE-347-length-23646-cov-15.456360_pt1 | contig 23646 bp, 19 predicted proteins | sample MGYA00579296_ERZ1669248 | MGnify/ENA primary metagenome ERZ1669248 (study PRJEB41166, sample SAMN08046057) | hot springs metagenome | biome: hot spring; feature: neutral hot spring; material: thermophilic sediment; isolation source: thermophilic sediment from...
CTGCGCAAAAATCAAAGAGAACTTGGACGAGTTGCTCAAGTTGGCAAGCACCTAATTTCGTAAATTTCAGGTTCGCCCGCTTTCAATGGGAAGGCAAACCTTTCAGTGAGCACAAATTTCATTGGTTGGGCTCTACCTGCCCAGCATTGAAGTGCTGGGCTACTTTGACAAAGTCGGCTAAAGCCGAATAAGGTAGCGTCGCCCCTTGTGGGCGACGGTCGTTAACCGTCGTGGACAAGCCCCGACGCTACATATTAGCCCACCAATTCATTGGTGGGCAATCTTTGCCCGACTTGCCAACCTGCCCATCTCACGACCTGCCGATATTCTCGGGTCGGCAGTAGCCTTACCCTCCCGAAGTCTGATTTCGTTCGTGAAAAATCGGTTCAAAAGGGCTTTCCGGACATCCTCGGCAAGTATTTCCACATCTCCCGAAACTTGCTAAAATCAAGATGCCGCTGGGCTGCATCCTACCAAGGTCGTCAAACTGGTTGGTTTGGAGGTGTTTGCTGTGGCAGAAGAGCAAAGGGAAAACATGCGGTCGGAAACGCCCCCGATTGCCCTTGCCGAACTCCCGAAAGATGTCTGGCACAAATGCAGCAACTGCGAGGCTATGGTCTACCGAAAGGACTTTGAGCAGAACCTTAAGGTTTGCCCAAGATGCGGATATCACGAACGGATTGGTGCTTGGGAGCGGCTTGACATAACTGTTGATGAGGGCTCATTTGTTGAATGGGATGCTAACCTTCAACCCGCTGACCCGCTGAATTTCCCCGAATACGCCGATAAAGTCCGAAGAGACCAAAGCCGAACGAACTTGAAGGACGCTGTCTTGACAGGTAAAGCCACCATTGAGGGAATGCCTGTCGCTATCGGCATCACCGATTTCAACTTCATGGGCGGGAGCATGGGTAGCGTCGTTGGCGAGAAAATTGCACGACTAATGGAACGGGCGATGGATGAAGGTTTGCCTGTTTTCATCGTCATCGGAAGCGGCGGCGGTGCAAGGATGCAGGAAGGCATCTTGTCCCTGATGCAAATGGCGAAAACAAGTGCAACTTGTGCTCGGTTGCATAAAGCGAGGTTGCCTTACATTGCCCTCCTCACAGATAGCATGGCTGGCGTTCATGCTTCTTTCGGGTCTCTTGCCGACATAATCCTCGCAGAGCCGGGCGCTTTGGTTGGCTTCACTGGACCGAGGGTGATTGAACTCTCGTTGAAAATCAAAGTCCCCAAAGAACACAGGCAAGCGGAGTTTCAATTCCAGCACGGGCACATTGATTTGATCGTGACAAGGAAGCAAGTTCGTCCGACGGTGGCGAAAATCCTGAAGTTTTGGTATGGCGGTAACGGACGGGGTGCTTAGGGCAGGATGTGAGTGTTGGGTTGAGCGTTACTTCAGTTTGCCCCGTATGAGTTTGCTGATCGGCAACTCAACAATGTCAGTGGCTCCTGCCCGCAAAAGTTCTGGGATTATCCTGTTGACCTCGTCACGGGGGACGACTGACATGACGGAAAAAACATTTGGCTCGGCAAGGGGCGAAACGGTTGGGGAGCGCAAAGCGGGCAAAAGTTGCAAAACATCCTGCAAATGGCTTTCCTCAACATTTAGGATGAGCAAAACCCTATCCCTCGCTTCAAAAGCGCCGCGAAGGAGCATGAGCAAATCCTGAATCTCTTGCGACCTTTCCTGCCAACTTTTGCTGTTGGCGATGAACAAAATTTCACCGCCGATGGGTTCAATGTGGACTTGACTGGCTATTGGGCGCTTCCTCATCTCCTCAGCGATGTCGTCAAAGGGGACGATTGCTGCGTCCAACTCGCCTTGAGCGACCATTGTCCACAAATCCCTCGGTTCACCAAAAACGCCGTCCGAGATTCTGGGGTCGTCAATGATTGCGTAGTGGGGGGTCAATCTGTCAACCCTCAAGTCCGCTGCGTTCATCAGGCTCAGAACTTCTGACTCCATCGCTCCCACTGGTAACCCCAACTTGATTGGAGAGAACTCTTCGGGCTGCCGTTCCATCCTGTTCACCTCGTTTTGGCAGGCATCGCATTAAGGTTAGCACCATCGCAACCCAAAACAAAAGACCCAAAAGCGCCGCTAACCAATTGGGCGGGGTTGCTTGAAACTCTAAGGGCGAGAACCCACCCCGCTCAGACGCTGCGCTCAATAACGAAACCATCGTCAGCCCATTTTGCAAAGCGTGGGCAACCAAAGATGGCAGAACGCTTTGAGACCTCCAAACCACCCAGCCCCAAAAAAGCGCAATTGCAAAGACACTCAAGCCCTGAATTGGGTCAAGGTGAAACAAAGCGAAAATAAGGCTCGTAAGAGCAACCGCGCCAGTGGGCGTGTATCGCCTCTCAAAACCTTGCTGAATCACCCCGCGAAAGACCAACTCTTCGGGCAACGCTGGGAGCATGACGGCAAACAAGAGCAAAATTGGTGACTGCGTCCTTGTTGTTGCAGAAAGCAAAGTCGTGAACTTGCTGTGTTCAAGCGGCAGAAAACGGCTAAGCGACTGGATGACCCAGAGGACGATTTGAGAAACAGCCAGACCCAAAGCGAATGTTCCCAAGACGGTTGCGACGATGACTTTCCAAGATGTTGGTCGCCAACGAAACGCTTCCCGCCAACTCCAACCTTTCGCCAAACCGTAGATAAGGGTCGGGAGAAGCAGGATGAAGAAAAGGGCGAGCGCATTAAGTGAAACAAGCGCGTCTACCCCAAAACCTCTGAAAAAGGGCAAAAGCGTCAGACCCAATGCCGTTTGAATTCCGACATAGCAAAGTGCCAAAATCCCTGTCAACTTCCACGCATCATGGCTCATCACCATCCCGATGAGTTCTCCCCCTCGCTCTCACGGTTTCTCCAAAACTTTAACGCTGTCAACTTCCACGAGCACATCCGGTTGAGTGCAGGGGTCAATGCGCAAGCGAGTGATTATGCCTCGCCATCGGCGATTTTCGTGAACGGGCAGGAGATACTCATGCCACTGACCGTCAATTTGCACTTTGAATTTCACGCTCGTTGCCTCGCTTTCGGGAATGGTAGCCGTCCGCCAGAAAAGTTGCCCCATATCCTCAACGGGATGCGGGACGGGGGACGAGGGACGAGTGATTTTTGTCAACCTCATCCGAATGAAGACGAAACGATACTGGCTCGCCCTGAGCCTAACAGGCGGACCGAAGAAGGCTGGGTCGTTGCCCGTCGTCCGAGCAACAAGGCATCCGTTTTGCACCTTCACATCGGTAAGCAACATTGAGCCCCAGCCTTCAGCATCTCGCTCAGACTCAAACTCCCACGCACTTATGTCAAGAGGCAGCCGCTCAACTTCCTTCAGCGGCAAACCGACATCAACGGGAGCAAGGTCAATGTGCTCTCTCGGCGCATCAGTGAAAACCTCACGAACGGCATCCAAGTAACCGAAACCAAATTCAGCGTGCGGTTCAATGTAACTCCCTTCGCCCCACTCGTTCCAAGCCTCAATGAGCGCAATCGGCAAAGCCCTACCCTGAGGCACATATTTGTCAAGGAAAGCCTTTGCATCTTGCAAGTGGCGCTTGAAATTCTCTGGGTTGCGTCCGAACCGAACGATAGCCCTATCGCCGTGCCAAGGTCGGCTGTCCCAGCCGCCGCTGATAGGGACGATGAGCGGGATAGGGCTGTTTTCAGCGATGTGCTCCCAGTTGCGTTTGTAAGCGTCAATGAGCAAGTCAAAGGGCGACCATAGTTCGTTTGGCACCATCCCCAAAGTCGGCCAGTTGTAAGCGCTCACAGCGTCGTAGCCTTCTTCAGCCGCTCTTTGTGCCTGTCCAGCGTTTGCGACGCAAGCGACAATGTAAAGCCCTTTCAACCCGTGATTGACGCACTCCTGCTTCATCGCCTCAAAGGCTTTGCGGACACCTTCACTGCCCAAATCCTCCCTTAGCCGATGCGGGCTGAAAATGATGACTACGGGTTTCCCATCAATGGTCAAGTATTCGGGCAACTTGAAGTAGTGCTCAATCCAAAAGCGGGTGAGGGCAATGCAATCTTCAAAGGACGAAGTTTTTGGCGGGTTGTGGTTCGCCCAAAGCAAGCAGAACTTGAGCAAGTGCCGATAGCGGGCTTTCATGTAACCGTCATGCAAAGCATGCTCCAGCCAACGATAGCCTCTAAGCCAATACCAGTCGTAGACGAAGAAGGTGATGCCGTGTTCAACCGCCCATTTGATGTGCCAATCGGCAACTTCTGGCTCACCTTCCCGATACCAGCCCAAGACAGGCTTGCGTTCTGGAAAAGCCAAAATCGGAAACCATTGAAACCAAGTCTTCCATCCGGGAAAGTAGTAAACGCCGACTTCGTATTTGCCGCGAACAGGCTTCGGTTCGGGAACATAGTCAAACCTTGCGAGCACTCTCCTTGCAGGGATGTCAAGGTGCAAATTCGCCGTCAACGGTGAGGCGTTTTCCGCCGAAACGCTCAATTGGGCAATACCCTTGACAGGTTTTCGGGCAACGATTTTCCATCGCAACTCAACCTCTTCGCTGAATTCAACCTGCTTGGCAATTTGTGGGTTGGTGAGAATTTGAATGCCCGCTGGCAGTTTCAATGTCGCTTTCAAGTTTCTGGCGGGTTCGCCGCCGATGTGTCGGACGACGGCAAACAACTCGGTCGGCACGCCTGCACGGGGCGCAGCGTCGTCTAAAGCAAATGCAGCGATTTGCAAAGTTGCCCTACCCTTCGGCGCCTCCCCAATTTGCACCGAACGGAGCATCACTTTTGATCCCAAAGCGTTCGTCGGTCTGAGCCCAAACGCTATAATTCGCCCCCGCCAATTGGGTGAAGCCAGCATGTCCACCGTGTAGGTTCGCATTTTCCCATCAGCGACGATAGGAAACGAGCGGCTGTGCAAACCGTGCAAATTTTCGGTGGCGAAAAAGAGGGTGGCGTGAGTGCCAGCGGTAGCAGACATTTGGACGGAGACGAAGGATTTCTCATCAGCGTCCACAGAAACGGGCACAAGCAAGAAAGCGCCAGGCTCGTTCAATGTCACCTCCCAGCCTTCTCGCAACTTTTTCACCGTCGCATCACCAACTGCCAACCAGCCAGTCCCCAGTCCCAAGTCCCCAGTTTCCAACTCCACGATGCGGATGAAGTCAACTTCAAAATTCGCACCGCCGAAGGGGTCAAAGCGAAAGCGAATAATTTTGCCTTCAGGATGCCAGAAGGGCAGGATGCGGTAAGTTCGCCATTTGCCGTCGCCAATGACCCAAAATTCCGTTCGCTTGTTCGGTCTGAAACCGCCGTAGGGCGGTTCGGTCGTGTTGCTCCAGAAAAATTCGGCGGTGCCGTCTCTATCGGCTCTCATGCGAATTTCAATTGCTTGCCAAGGCGATGCAGGGAAGTCAAGGGGCAAGCGATACTCCCAAATTGGGTCGTCGCCGACAGTTTTGAACGAAAGGACGCCGTTTTCCACTTTTGCGTCAACGACTTCCCGGTTAGGCGTCCAGCCTTCAAAATCGCCGCTCTTGTTGAAATGCCACTCAACGATAGTTCGGTGGTGGGTGCTGGGTTCAAGGTGCATAGCGCTTTTCCCCTCCCGAAACCAACCCATCAGCGCAAGGGATGGAACGACAAGCCAAACTAAAACGCTTGCCAAATTTTCAAGCCTCACCCCTGTCACCCTCCTTGCCGAAAAGGTTGGCGTCGCTATCAACTTATTTTGCAGCGAGGCAAGATAAAAGTGACACTGGCACTTGATTGTGAGGCGGTAAGGATGGAATGCGTCAAATTGGCGATTTTCTCAATGAGGACGAGGTTTGAACTTGTTCTCGTCGGTGACGACGAAACTCACTTGAGAGCAGCGGGCGAAGAAGCCTTGAGGGAAATTGCCGAACTGGAAAAGTTGCTCTCCCGATTTCGCCCTGACAGCGACATCGCCAGAATCAACTCCCTCGCAGCGAGACAACCCGTCCGAGTGGATGCCCGCACTTTTCAACTTCTGAAGCGAGCGAAAGAACTTTCCGCCAAAACGAAAGGCACTTTTGACATCACGGTCGGAACTTGGTGGCAATTGGGTGAGAAGGCGAAAACGCTCGTCGGCTACGAAAGCATTTTGCTGGATGAAGCAACGATGACGGTGCGGTTGGCAAAGGAAGGAGTGCAACTTGACTTAGGTGGCATCGGCAAAGGATATGCTCTTGAACGGGCAGCAAAACTTTTGAAAGATGCAGGCGTTGAAAACGCTTTCCTGCACGGCGGCACCAGCAGCGTCTTCGCTTTCGGGCGAGACCAAAACGGCAATGCGTGGCAAGTCGCTATCGCCCATCCTTTGACCGGTGAGCCGCTGACAACTTTCAGCCTTGACAATTGTGGGCTTTCCGTTTCCATGTCCCGTCCCGCACTTGACACTTTCCGCTCCGCCCCCACGATTGACCCGCGCACTGGCGAACCTGTTAGTTGCGCCTTGCTCTCTGCCGTCGCCTTGCCATCGCCAACCGAGGCTGAAGGGTGGTCAACGGCTCTTCTGATTTTGGGCAAGGAAGGGTTGACAGTTTTCCGAAATCACTGCCCTGAAGGTCAGGCGCTTTTGGTAGACACCGAAAGCATCCAAAAGTCACAAACAAAGGGGTGATGAGACATGCGGGACATTCTGTTTTGGAACGGGTTTGTAAGCGGGCTTATTGTCGTCGCTTTGATGGCTTGGGGACTTGGGATTTGGAAGGATGGTCGGGAGAAATCCAGTGAAGCAACTTGTTCGTCTGGGTTGCTGGAAATTCGTCCGCTTTTGTGGGATTATGTCCAGCAGCATCAAGGCAAATTCCCCTTGAGCCTTAAGGAGTTGGATTGGCAGAAGGCGTCACCAGACGCTAAAGCAGGTTGCCCGAAAGTAAAGGGCAAATTCCCACGAGGTGAAGGTTGGCGAGGCTACCTTTACATCCCGCCACGCGATGATGCACCCGATGACACACCCATCTTGCTCTGCTGGCGCCACAGGGTTTTGATGGCGTTGACCAAAGGTGGGGAGTTGAAAAAGTGGGACAAGTGAGATGCTTGCATCTAAATTCAAGGGGTGAAAAAAATGCGGTGTTTGATGGCGGTTTTGTTGCTTTGCAGCGTTGTGGCAGCGCAAGCGAACCTTGTGCCGAACGGGGATTTTGAACGGGACGAGAACGGCGACGGCATCCCAGATTTTTGGGCAACCGCCGGCGCTCCCCATGTCAAGCAGCAACTTGTCCGTGATGTCGGGCACGATGGCAAAGGTTTTTCGGGCAAATTGATTTGCACTGAATTCGGCAACGGAACTCCAGCAAGCCACGCAATGATTTGTCAAGTCGGGACAATCGGCGTCCAACAAGGTCGTTGGTATCGGCTGAGTTTTTGGGCAAAGGCTGAAGGAATCCGAACAGGCATCGTTCGCGTTGCCCTTGTCAACACCCGAATATGGAACGATGTTGGATTGCAGGATGTCTTCGCACCTACGAACCGCTGGCAGCGCTACGAGTTCTTCTTTCAGGCGACGAGCGATTTGACCCCAAAGGAAAGCCGATTGCAAATTTGGTTCAACAGCACTGGGACGCTTTGGCTTGACGATGTTGAGTTGGTTGAAATCCCTGCTTTCAGCCCAAAGAGACTTCCGCAAATCCCGACTGAAGGCGTTGTCAACTTTCTGCCCAACAGCAGTTTTGAGTGCGGGACTGCAGGATGGGGAAGTTACGCCCCCGATTTGCGCTGGTGGATGGGAAATGCGTTCCAACTCATCGGCGAACTTGACGGCAAAACCTCAGTGCACGGCAGGTTCAGCCTGCGGGTTTCGTTGAGCGAACAAAACTTGCCGACTTTCTACTTTGACTGGTTTGACCCAGTTCGCCAACCTGTCCGTTCACTCGTAACGGCTCATCACGGATGGATTCCCGTCGCTCGCGGTCAACCCTACACGCTTTCAGCCTTCATGAAGGCGAACCGAACGGGTGTCATCGGAGTTTTGTTCGTTCGGCAGTCCGACGGGCGAAATTTGCGCAAGGAATTTCCATTGACGACCGATTGGCAACGCTACCACTTCACATTCACGCCACAGGCAGATTTCGTTTGGGTCGGTGCTGGGATTGGTTCGGCAGGAGCCTCACCCTCCCACAGGCTGGACTCCGCAACGGTCTGGCTTGATGCAGTTCAACTGGAAAGCGGAGGGCAACCCAGCAAATATCAACTGCGCTGTCCCGTTGAATTGATGGCTTCAACGGATGCGTTGGGAAACATTTTCACGACCGAAGGAAGTAAGCCGACAATTCCACTGCGTTTGTGGGCGTTTGCGGACAGGACGAGGGACGCAGGACGGGGAACAGGGAAGTTAAAGGCAACGGTTGTTGTTCTTGACTTTTTTGATGCTGAAGTGTTGCGCCAAACGGTCACCCTTGACATCCCTGCAGGCAAAAGCGTGACGAGGGTTGTCAACTTGCCGGTTGGCAAGTTCGGCTTCTATCGCATTCAAGTGACCACACCCGACAAGTCAAATTTCTGCCTGCCGCTCCGCTGTGCCGTCATCAGACCTTACCGAGGCAAGGACTCGCGTTGGGGCATGAACCATGCCTACCCTTGGCAATTCCTTTTGAGGCTTGCCCACCAAGCGGGAATTTTGTGGTGGCGTGATTGGTCGGTTCAATGGCGAACGGTGCAGCCGAAACCCGAAGCGAATTTTGATTTCAGCGAGACCGACATCCAAATTGACCGCGTGGTGAAGGAAGGGGGGAAGGTGTTAGTTTTGTTCCCGTTCCCGTCAGCGGAATGGAGCACAAGCGGCGACCCAACGCAAATTGAGAAAGTTCAACCACTCGCCCATCGCCGCCAAGTCATGCTGCTTGCGTGCCAACCGAAAGACGAGGGAGCGTTCGCTCGCTATATTGCCGAGAGCGTCCGTCACTACCGAAACCGAGTGATTGCCTACCACATCTTCAACGAGCCCCTTTACACCTTCTATTCATTGCCTGCGTCTCTCGGTCACACCCTTGACGATTACATTCGTTTGCTTCGCATCGCTTACAAAGCAATCAAGTCCGAGCAACCGAACGCAATCGTCGTTGGCGGGATTGGGATTTGGGCTGATAACCGCTGGACGCGTGAATTTGTGGAAAATGGCGGGCTTCAATTCGCCGATGTCCTTGACTTGCATCTTTACAGCGGCGGCAATCCAGAAGGGCTTTGTGAACCTTTGCGCAAACTTTGGGAGCGGATGAAGCAGCGGGGTGAGGCGAAACCGATTTGGCTGACGGAATTGGGATGCTACGCTGACGATGACCCGCCTATTGAGCCGCTCAAGTTGTTCTTTGGCGACGCTGCGATGAGAAGTGCACTTCATCCAAGCGAGCGGGCAGCGGCGGAGTGGCTCGTCAAGTTCGCAACAATGTTTTTCGCCAACGGAGGCGAAAAAATTTTCCTGCACGCAGGCACCTGCGGCGAAATCAACGGGACGGACACAGGAAGCGTTTTCTTTGAGTATGGTGGGACACCGAGGAAAGTTTACGCTGCAGTCGCAGCAATGGCAAATTTGTTGCCGCCTGAGGCGAAGTTTGAACGCTCAGAAAATTTGGGCAACAAGGCTATCGTCCATTGGTTCAGGGATGGGCGGAAGCGAATTGGAGTCGCTTGGTCAACTGATGGAGATGCCCACCATGTTGAGTTGCCGAAAGGCACTCGTGCCCTTGACATCATGGGCAACCCAATTGAAGGCAAATCGGTCATCATCACCGAAACCCCAATTTACCTGACACAATGATGCTGGCTGCGCGACTAAATTATGGGCGAGACCAAAGCAGTGAAATTGCGGAAGGAGGCTGAAGAAATGGCAAAGGAGTTGACCCGACGCGAGTTTTTAAAGGCGACGGCTTTGGCTGGTTTCTTGGCTTCCACAGGTCACAAAAGTTTCGGGAAAAGCGAAGACCAAATCAATGTCGCCATTATTGGAACTGGCGAACACGGACGAACCTTGCTTGGCTACTTGCTCAAAATCCAAAGCCTTGACACCGAGTTGCTGAAACTTTTTTTGGACTTGACAAGCCAAGAGGAAGCCACTTTCCGAGTGCCCAACTTCAAAGTTGCGGCATTGTGCGACATTTACGAACCGCACCTGAAACGCGCTTTGGACATGGTCGGTCAACCCGTCCCGACCTATGACGATTACCGACGCGTTTTGGATGACAAAAACATTCATGCCGTCATCATCGCTACCCCACCGCACACTCACAAGCAAATCGTTTTGGAAGCGTTGCAGGCGGGCAAGCATGTCTGGTGCGAACCCCCGTTGGCGCTGACTTTGGAGGAGGCGAAAGCGATTGCTCAGGCTGCATCGCAGGCAAATACCGTTTTCCAAGTTGGGTTGCAGAAACGCTACAACCCGACATACTCACATTCTGTCAAGTTCATGAGGACAGGGGTTTTGGGGAAAATCACCTTGGCTCACGCACAATGGCATCAAAAGACGAGTTGGCGAAAACCCGTCAGAGACCAAGCCCTTGAGCGGCAAGTCAACTGGAAACTTTACCGGGAAACCTCTGGTGGGTTGCTGACGGAAGTCGCTTTACACCAGTTTGATGTCGCAAGGTGGTTTTTGGGCGCATTGCCCATTTCCGTAACCGCTTGGGGCAGCACGGCTCTGTGGCAAGACGGGCGTGAAGTTCCCGACACAATTCAGTGCGTCCTTGAATTCCCCAACGGCATTCGGATGACCTATCACGCTACACTGACCAATTCGTTCCAAGCCACCTACGAGATTTTTGCTGGAGAGTTCGGGACGATTTACCTTTCCGGTGGACTTGGAGTTCTGTTCAAGGAAGCCGATGCACCAAGTCTCGGCTGGGAAGTTTACGCACAAAGACATCGGCTGGGACGAGATGAAGGCGTTATGCTCGTTGCAAGTGCCACTAAATTGCTTGAATTGGGTAAAGAACCGGGCGAAGTTGGCTTCCAAGACCGACTTGAAAACAATGAATTCGTGGTCGCTCTCATCCGCTTTGCGATGGCTATCCGAGAGGGCAAGAAAGTTGCTGCAGGGGCACTTCAAGGCTTAGAAGCAACGGCAATTGCCCTCAAAGCCGTTGAGGCTTTGACAACGGGCACTACTCAAGCGATTAAAGAGAGCGATTTGCGATTAGGTTGACACGATCGCTCGCTGAAGGGATGAGGGCTTCAGAGCCTGTGTTAAAATCAAAATAGCGACTTTAGCGCAGGTTCAGCACAGGAGGGATGAGAGGATGGAAGTCATCATTTTGCCTGATGCCGAAGCGGTAGGGAAAGAGGCTGCCAGGCAAATCGCCGAATTGATTCGTCGCAAGCCCAATTGCGTTTTGGGATTAGCGACGGGTTCTACCCCAATCCCTTGCTACCGGGAACTCATTCGGATGCACAAAGAGGAAGGGCTTGACTTTTCCCTCGTCACCACCTTCAACTTGGACGAGTATTACCCCATTGACCCTCGCCACCCGCAAAGTTACCGCTACTTCATGGACGAGCAACTTTTCAACCACATCAACATTGACAAATCCAGAACTTTCGTCCCTTACGGTTTAGCCCCTGACCCTTACGAGCATTGCGTTTGGTATGAAGAGCAAATCAAGAAGGCGGGTGGCATTGACCTTCAAATTCTCGGAATCGGGCACAATGGACACATCGCTTTCAACGAGCCCGGCTCATCTTTGGCTTCACGCACAAGAGTCAAGACTTTGACCAAAGAGACCATTGAGGCTAACGCCCGCTTCTTTGACCGACCCGAAGATGTCCCTCGTTACGCCATCACTATGGGCATCGGCACGATCCTTGAAGCGAGGAGAATCATCCTGCTGGCGACTGGCGAAGGGAAAGCGGATGCAGTGGCGAGAGCGATTGAAGGTCCTGTTTCATCAATGTGTCCTGCTTCCGCGTTGCAGTTGCACCCACGCGTAACTTTCATCCTTGACGAAGCAGCCGCTTCAAAACTGCAACGCAAGGACTATTACAAGTATGTCCACGAGATGGCTGAGGCTCTGAAAAAGCAAATTCGTGAACGGTTGAGCCAAGAGTTGGTGAGCCAGCGAATTTGATAAGCCAGAGTTGAGATGCTCGCTTGGGCGCTGTCGGTTATTGACAAAAAACCTCGCTTGATTTCGGAAAGGGGAGAGGAGATGGGAACGGCTTATACTCCCGGATTGACAATCAGTGCCGACGCCGTAGTCAGAAAAATGAGGCGATTGCCTTTGAAAGGTCAAGTCCTCGTTCAGGTTGGAGAGGCTGTTTCCCCTGACACCGTCGTTGCCCGAACGGAACTGCCAGGACCTATCACAACCCTCAGGGTCGCCGAGCGATTGGGAGTGGAACCGAGGGAATTGGGCAAGTTCCTGTTCAAGGGAGTAGGAGACAGGGTTCAAGCGGGGGAAGTTATCGCCGAGAGAAAAAGCCTCTTTGGTCTGTTCACAGCCCGAGTGACATCGCCCATCACCGGCACCATAGACTTCATCTCGGAAACGACAGGCAACATCGGAATCCGTCACTTGCCGACACCCGTTGAGGTCACCGCTTACTTGCGAGGTTTAGTCGTTGAGGTCATACCCGAGGAGGGAGCAGTTGTCGCCACGAGAGGGGTTTTCGTTCAAGGAATCTTTGGGCTGAGCGGTGAGAGGCACGGAGCGATATCCCTTCTCGCCAATTCACCCGATGAAATCGTCAAAGACACAAAATTGAGCGACGAACACAGCGGCAAAGTGCTCATCGCTGGCGCTTTAGCCCACTGGCGATTGATGGAAGCAGCAAGGCAAGTTGGGGCTGCTGCTTTAGTGACCGGCGGCGTCCTTGACACCGATATCAAAAAACTTCTCGGCTACGATATCGGCGTCGCTATCACCGGACACGAACCTTTGCCTTTCACCCTCATCGTCACTGAGGGATTTGGGGAAATCCCGATGGCGAGGCGGACATTTGAACTTTTGGCGAGCCAAGAAGGGAAAGAAGCATCGGTTAACGGCGCAACTCAAATTCGCGCCGGAGTCATTCGCCCTGAAATCGTCGTCCCTAAGGACAAGGATTTAACGCTGGAAGACCTGCAAGCCTTTGAGGAGGACAAGTTCACGGTTGGAGAATTGAACTTGGGCACTCCCGTCCGCCTCATCAGAGCCCCCTACTTTGGCGCATTGGGGCGAGTGACTGCTCTACCGCCCGAACCGCAAGAAATTGAAACCGAAACGAAAACCCGTGTGCTTGAAGCGGAGTTGGTGAGTGGTGAGAGAGTGGTCGTCCCACGAGCCAATGTGGAAATCTTCCCTCACGAATGAGGGCATCTTATCGGTGTTCACCTAAGAGGGGCAAGGATGGGTGAATACCCCGACAGTAGCGCAGGTTTCGGCAGGCAAAAATTTGTCTTGATGGGTCGTTGAATTTAGCCTTGGGAAAATCCCAAAATCGCTTGTTCAGTGCGCTTGAGTTCTCACGGTGAGACAAAAGGCAGAGATGGAGGTGGCAAGGTTGGGTTTCAGTTTGGAACCCCCCAAAAATTTGTTTGCCAAACCGAAAGTCATTCGCTACGATGCTGACTGCTTCACCATTGAAGGCGTTGACCTTTTCCTCTTCAGCGGGGCTGTCCACTACTTTCGGATGCCAAAACCTTTGTGGCGTGACCGGTTGATTAAAGTCAAGAGAGCGAGTTTCATCGCACTTGAAACTTACATCGCTTGGAATTGGCACGAACGAAGGGAAGGCAAGGTTGATTTGAAAGATCTGGACGACTACCTTTCGCTCGCAGAAAAGATGGGGTTTTACATAATCGTCCGCCCAGGTCCTTACATCTGCTCCGAGTGGGATGTCGGCGGATTCCCCCGCTGGCTCCCCCAGAAGCGTTTCCCCTTGAGAACGGACCATCCCGACAGCATATTCTGGAGCGATTACTGGTATGGAAAGGTCATGCCCCTCATCGCTCGCCACCAAATAACCAAAGGCGGTCGCGTCATCTTGGTTCAACTTGAAAACGAGTATGACTACTACGGTTTGCCCGATGATGTGATGCACAGATACTTGACGGCACTTTACCGCTCAGCAGTCAAGCACGGGATTGAAGTTCCGCTTTTCACTTGCTGGACTCGCGTCGCTCGCCGAAACGAAGACGAGGTGATGGCTCGCATTTTTGACACATGCAACTTCTATCCGGGTTGGAATTTTGAGTGGACGGCAAATGCCCTCGCCAAATTGCGGGAAGAAGAACCTTACAGCCCGTTGATGGTATCGGAGTTGCAGGGAGGTTGGTTCTCCCAGTTTGGAGACAAACTGCTTCCGCACCAGCGAAACGACCTTTCCGCCGAACAATGTAATGCCTTGACGAAGTATCTCATCGCTCACGGCTTGAGCGCTCTGAATTACTACATGCTGTTTGGAGGCACAAACTTTGGCTACTGGGGTGCTCGTCACATAACCACAACTTACGATTACGCTGCTCCCATCCGAGAGCCTGGGGGCTTGTGGGACAAATACTACTCCGTCAAACTCATCGGAGACTTCTTGCGATGTTTTGGTGCAGACTTGGTGAGGGCTAAGCCGAACCACGAATTAGCGAGTTCGGAGAACGATGCAGTCAAGGTTTACGCGAGGGTTCACAGAGACCATGGTTACTTGTTCGTCTGGAACCCGACAGCCGAATGGCAGAAAGCGAAAGTGTCGCTCAAGTTGCCGAACGGAGAGACAATCGCTCCCAAAGAACCGGTTGTCTTACCGCCGCGCGATTTCAAAATCTTGCCTGTCAACTTCGTTGTCGGTTCACGGAAAATAGCCTTTACGACTTTAGAGGTTCAGTCAATTGTCAAGGTTGGCGACAGGTGGGTCGTGGTCGTTTACGGCGATGTTGCCCCAGATGGCACCCCTTACCAAATCCTCTTCTCCGATGGTCTTGAATTGCGGGGAAACCTCAAAAAATACGGTGAAGTTTTGAAAGTCGGCGACGACGCGGAAATCGTGGTCACAACCCGCGAGTTTGCTGGACGAACATGGCGGATTGAATGTGAGGACCTGCCGGCACTGGAGATGCTGAAACCTGACACCCATTACGGTTTGGTCGTTTCCAACGCCTACTTGCTTCGGGAAGTCAATGTGACCGAAGAAGGCATAGAGTGCAACTTTGAAGTTTCATCGGGCGAGACTGACTTCTTGGCATTGCTGCCGAGCATCCCGAAATTCGTTTTGGTGGATGGGGAAGAGACCAAAGCGGTTGCAGACCTTGACAAAAGATGTGTTAAGTTCACTGTGAGAACGGGGCTGATGCCTGCGGACATAATACCAGTTTCGTCGTTGAAGTGGCGAAGCGAGCCAATTTCGGTGAAGGATGGGAAAGCGGTAAAGCGAGCGGACACTTCCTCTCTGCTCACATCCCTTTCGCCACTTGATGACATAGGATGGCACGACAACGGGTTCTACCGATACGAGGCGGAGTTCACTTGGGATGGTGAAGCGGAAAGCCTTTTGCTCGTCACTTACGCTCCAGACCCGAAACTCGTTTTAATCAACGGGAGGGTGGTTCCAGAAGCCAGCAACAGTCTGAGAAGCGTCCAAATTCCCCTGCGAATATATGCCCGCAAGAGGCGAAATGTCTTGACTGTGCTTTACGAACAACCGGGGCGACCCAATTTTGGATGGGGCATAAACGAATTGAAGGGAGTATCCGGGGCGCTGTTGGTGGGGAAAGGAGCGAGAGAACTCACTGAGTGGCGGATGTGCAAAACCCAACGAATTGACGAGAACGCACCTGAAACCCAAACGGATTTTGATGACAAGTCTTGGACTTCGGTTCAGGTCGGTCGTGGACACCAACCTGAGATAGGAGTCAGCGAATGCGCTTGGTTTCGCACCGAGTTCAACCTTGACAAGGTTGACCCTGACTTGATGCTGTTGTTTGAAGGGGTTGATGACAATGCGTGGGTCTGGCTTAACGGTAGAAAAATTGGAGAACACTTTGGCTGGGATGAGCCTTTCATCTTGCCCGCTGCGGAAGCGGCAAGGGAAGGGAGGAATGTGTTGGTTGTCGGCGTTGAGAACAAAGACGGACCTGGGGGAATTTACGCCCCTGTAAGGCTCGTCCGCGCTTCCGACCTGACGGTTCTGAAACAATGGAAAGTGGCGAAGGGTTTGCTCGGCGAAATTCAAAACTGGCACACCAAAAAGGTATCCGACCAAAGTTGGCGCAGGATTCCTGTGGGGCAAAAACCTCCCGCTCGCGAGGGAAGTGTGGTTTGGTATCGCGCTAAGTTCTCCGTTCCCAAAGTGAAAGGCTGGAACATACCTTGGAGGCTCGTCCTCTACGCATCGGGTGACGGCAACATTTGGCTTAACGGACTGCACATAGGGCGTTATCAGGAACAAGGTCCGCAACACGAATTCTACTTGCCCGAATGTTGGCTCAATTTTGAGGGCGAGAACTTACTCGCCATCGCCCTGTGGTCAACGGAAGGCATCCCTACTATCACGGCTCTGCGAATTGAACCTTACGATGAATTTGCTGTCAGGCAGGTCAAAATCTCTTTCGTCTGGTGACCTTCAAGATAGCCAATTTTCTCGTTCGTGCCAGAGCACAGCGTTGGAGTGAAGTTTCAGTCGCTATACGGGACTGGCAAGTTGCCCCTTTTCAGTTCAAAAATCAGTTTCACCCACCTTCCATCGCCGTGCAGCGGTTCTGGCAATTCATTTTCGCCGAAAAACCCCACATCTCGGCACTCGTGAGGCAGCGGTCTCAATTGACCGTCAAGGATTTGACACTCATAAACGAGGCAGTAGAAGGGTATGCCGAGGCTGAACTTGTGTTTGAACCCGTCCAGAATAGCGATAAGCCTTAAAGGCTCAACGAGCAAACCAGTTTCTTCCCGAACTTCCTTGACTGCAATTTCACTTGGCGGGTAGCCAACATCAGCCCACCCTCCCGGCAGAAACCAAGTGCCCCTGTCAAGCCTTTGAACGAGCAGCAATCTGTTTTGCTCATCAAAAACTGCGGCATTGATCACGACCTTAGGGGTGACATAACCGTAAGCGCCAGATTTCACTTCTGCTTTCCACTGCTCAACGAACTGTTTGACACTTTCCTCTTCGTCTTCCTGCCAACTCATAGCCACTGCCATTTCCGCTGCCAGTTTAAGCAATTCCTCGTAGCGTTCCCGCTCATAAGGGCTTTGGGTGAAAGCCAAACCCGTTTGTGCAATGGCTTTCAACATCGTTTGCCATCGCCCCAACCGTTCCATGAGGCTTACAGGCATGAGTTATTCCCTCCATCGTCAACGGTCATGGAGTGTGTTCGGAAACAGACAGGTTTTTGCTTCATTGTAGGAGCGCCGTCCGGCGCGAATAAACCGACACAGGAAGAGTTCGCGGCTAACGCCGCTCCTACAACTTAAGCCGCTCCTGCGATTCTGCTGTGAGCCGAAACGAACCTAAAGGCAGATTTTTAGAACACGCTCACGGTCGTGTAAAATCTTAGCGACATTTTCCAACCGATGGCATCAGTGTTCTTTTGCTCAAAGGTTGCCAAAATTTCATCAGGGATGCTTGGTCAGGGTGATGAGCCGATGCAAATGTGCCCAAAGTGCAGTTGGAACAATTTTGACACGGCAAGGTTCTGCGCCAACTGCGGTGAACCTCTTAGAGGTTTGCTGGGGCAAGGAGATGTGTTGCAAGGGCGATACCGCATAATCAAAGTGCTCGGTTGTGGCGGGATGGGAGCAGTCTATTATGCCGAAGATTTACGGCTCAACAACCGTCCCGTCGCCGTAAAAGAAAACTTTGACACCTCGCCGGAAGCGGCTGCTCAATTTCGGATTGAAGCGGAACTGCTTGCAAATTTGCGTCACCCAAACCTGCCACAGGTTTTTGACTACTTCGTTGAGCCGAGGACGGGAAAGCAATATCTCGTGATGGACTACATTGCTGGCGAGGATTTGGAAGACATCGTTGAAAAGCGAGGTCCTATGGATGAGCGGAGCGCGTTGAGGATTATGCTCCAAATTTTTGACGCCGTTGACTACCTTCACCGCCAAAATCCGCCTGTTATCCATCGCGACATCAAACCGAGCAACATAAAAGTGCAACCTGATGGCACAGCCATCTTGGTTGATTTCGGCATCGCAAAAAGATACCTGCCTGGCAGGGAAACCGTAGGGGCTGCCGCAGCGGTCACGCCCGGCTATTCTCCCCCAGAGCAATACGGGCAAGGCATCACCGACCAAAGGTCAGACATCTACGCTTTAGGGGCGACCCTCTACTTCGCCTTGACAGGTCAAGTCCCTCCGGAAGCAATTGAGCGAGTGACTCACGGCGACAAACTGATTCCGCCAAGCCGGTTTAACCCCAAAATCTCCCCTCATGTTGAACAGGCAATTTTGAAGGCGATGTCAATCCGACCGATTGACAGGTTCGCCAGCGTGATGGAATTCAAGCGGTTCTTGATGACGCCTTCTGTCTCTCGCCCAGCGCCAACTTATCGCCCTCAACCACAACAAACTCAACCGCCCCGTCCATCACCATACAGAAGGCAGCGCCGACCTCAACCTGTGCCGTCAAACTACAATTGGGAAGTGAGCATGGCTGGATGCGTGACCACTTTCGCTGAGTTCATGCTTTGGTTTGCGATCATCTGGGCTATCTTCGGCGGCTGTCGCGGGTGTCTGTTTGTCGGGTTTGTCTTCCTCCTCTCCGCCTTGACAGGTTGGCAAGTCGCTGGTTGGTCAGGTTTAGCGTTGGCGGTAATTTCTGTTTGGGCGTTTTGGCATTTGACTGCTTACCTTGAACCGAAATTTGAGGCTGCTTGGCAAGCAAAGAGGCGCTGCGGGTGAAGAACCCAAAAGAGAACGCTCAACTTAGGGCGGGCAACGCTTTTAGGGAGTGTGATTCCAAATGCTGCGATGGCTGAAGCGAAAGGCGGAAGAGCAAAAAGTTGAACCTGAAACCCAAACCGCTGAACTTGAACCGAAATCGCCTTTGGGATTTGTCTCGGAACGACCAAGCGATGGGGCTTGGTTGGAAGCAGAAGAGCGAGATGGGGGAAAAATCTTTTTGCCCCTCACTCGTCCTGCAATACTGATTGGCACATCCGACGAGTGCGATGTCAACCTGAGCGATAACTTGCGAGGCGTTGACAAAGTTAACCCAAAGCATGCTCGGATAGAGCAATGGAAAGGTCGTTGGGTCATCATTCCCTATGACAAAGATTCGCCCGTTTTCGTCAACGGCAGGCGGACGGGAGAAAATGTTTTGCGTGACGGAATGGAAATTTTGTTGGGCGAGGAAGGCGTCAAGTTTGTTTTTCGGGAAGCAAAGCCACGGGAGTGACCCCAAATGGGCTGGCAGCAAAGGTTCGCACAATTGACAGGTCGCGCTGGTGCTCGCGCTCTTTTCGGCGCAATAGGTGGACTGGCTGCATGGCTGTTGGTTGAACCGTTCACAACGGATGTCAAGTCCATCCGAGAACTTTTTGAAGCCAATCAAGGGACACCGGGAGCACCTCTTTGGGCTTTGGTCGGCGCTTTCATCGGTGTCTCAATCGTAGGGCTTGAGGAATTGCTCTGGGGTAGCAAACAAAAGGCTTTAAGGAGCGTGTTGGTCACGGGTATCTTGGGCGTTTTCGGGGGGTCGTTGGCTTTCTCGTTGGGCAGTTGGGTCTTCACCCTCTTTGGCTCAATTGTCCTCAGTTACACCGAAGGAGACCCAAGACAATTTCTTTGGCTGGTAACTGCGAGGAGTTTGACTTGGGCTTTGGTGGGGGCATTGCTCGGTTTGGCTCTTGGGGCAGCGAGAAAGTCGTGGAAAGGAGCGCTGAATTCGGCAATAGGTGGATTGCTGGGTGGATTTGCAGGTGGAGTTTTCTTTGACACGCTGGCACCACAAATCGGAGCAATCTTGACTCTCGGTCTGGTTGAAAGCGGTTGGGCAAGTCGGCTTATCGGTTTGGTGTCAATGGGAGCGCTCATAGGTCTTTTCAGCACCCTCGCCGAACAATTCCTTTCACCCGCCTCCCTCAAAGTCATCTCTTCAGGGCGAATGGAAGGGCGACAATTCATCATTGACAAGCCTATCGTCACAATCGGGCGCGATGAAAGGTGCGATGTCGCCCTCTATTACGACCGAGATGTCGCAATGCACCACGCCTCGCTGAAGTGGGACGGGAGAAGTTACGCAATAGTTCCTGAGGGGAACGCAACCGTCCTCGTCAACAACCAGCCCGTCCGACACCAGCAACTCAGGGACGGGGATGTCATCACTGTGGGACAAACGAGGCTTCTGTTCAGGACGCATCACGCCGTTGTCGCTGTCCAAAAAGAATCTTCCGCACCAAAAGTCTGCCCAACCTGTGGGACACTCAACCGAGCAACAGCGAAGTTCTGCCATCAGTGCGGGAAAAGTTTATGAGCGAAGAGGGGCAGGGCAACTCCCTTTTCTTTCATTGCAGCAACTCCCGCACGAACGGGGGCAAAACGAAACTTGCAAGGTGAACCTCAGGGGTGTAATAACGGCAATTTGTCAAGTTCCGTTCACGGCATCGGCGTTGCAACTCTGTCAAGTCCAAGTTTGGCAATTGGCTACCTGCCATTGCGTAAGCCCAAAGCCCAGATGGGTAAGTCGGCACGAACCCGAGATAGAGCCTGACTTGCTCAAAAACTTGTTTCAAGTTGCGCCACACCATGCTGACCTCTTCGCGGAAGTAAAAAGGCGTCCCACATTGGAGCGTTAAAACTCCGTCGGGCTTTAGCGCTTTCCTGCAAGCGGTGAAGAAAGGCGGTTCAAAAAGCGGCAACGCCGGTCCAATTGGGTCGGTGCTGTCAACGATTATGGCGTCAAAACTGCAATCAAACTGAGGTAGCCACTGTTCGCCGGGCGCAACGACCAAATTCACCCTCGGGTCATCAAAAGCACCAGCGTGGACCGAAGGGAGCAAATCCTTACAAGCGCTAAGCACCGCTTGGTCAATTTCAACCCAGAAAACCTGCTGAACTGTCGGATGTCGCAAAATCTCCCTGACAGTTCCACCATCACCGCCGCCAATAACAGCAATCGTTTGAGGATTGTCAAGGCTTATCAGCGTCGGGTGGACGAGCATCTCGTGGTAGAACGCTTCGTCGGCTTCCGTCAACATAACCTTGCCATCCAAAGCAAGCATCCGTCCCAGTTCCGTTGTCTCAGCAACGACGAGTTCCTGGTAAGCGGTTTTCTGCCTCAAGAGCCACTTTCGCACCTTCAGGCGTAGATGCACGCCATCAGTTTGTTCCTCGGTAAAAAAGTCACTTTCACTCACGGCCAGACTCCTCGCTCCAGTTCAATGACTTTAAGCCTTCGCGGCTCAAAATAGTCGCGGATGACCTCCAGTGCTCGTTCGGGAAAAGTTTCGCCGCAGGTGAAGACATCAACAGCGATGTAGCGCATCTCTGGCCATGTGTGGATGAACAGGTGGCTCTCGGAGACGATAGCGACTGCGCTTACTCCGTAAGGTTCAAAAGTGTGGACGATCAACCTGAGTAGGGTTGCTCCGCTGGCTTTCACTGCTTCCTCAAGTGCTTCTCGGACTGCCGTTGCTGAGAAAATTCTTTCGTTGCAGTCCCAACATTCGGCGATGAGGTGCTTCCCCACGCCCCGGCGAAGGGCGGGGGACATCGTAACACTCTCCATTTCGTTCTCAGTGCGCCCCTTGGTCACCTCCTGAGTGAGTTGCATCGCCGACACCTCCTATCCTTTGGTTTTTGGACGGAAGCGGGCAATGCCCGCTCATTTGCTCCCTCGGAAAAATGACCTTTTACTCAGACCGTCTTGTGCCCCAAAAGTTACGCCTTTCAGCGCCAATACACGCAAGCAGCGACAACTCCGCCACACTTGACAACTTCGTGCTCCGACGAAATCTTCAGAATTCGCTTTAACGCCAGACCGCGAACTTTGAAGGCTTCTTCAACCATCTTCACTGCCTTCTCGGTCGCTTCCTCCGCTGTTTCCCCCTCGCTTTCCATAACGACACCGAACCCATCTTCTGCGAGCCCGACAGCCAGTGCAACGGCAATTCTTCTTCCCGGTTCTTCGCTCGTCCGTTCCGCATAGACACAAGGCACCAACGCCCCTTTGGGCAAATTCGGCTTTCCCATCACAACTTCTGTGTTGGGCGGGACGATACTTGACACCTTTATCAGGTTCACATCACCAATGCCAGCATCCAACAAAGCGTTGTCAAAGGCGTTCAACGGAGTGCTTCCTTCTGCTTTTCCGGCAACGAGATACAACTTGTGCACTTCCAGCAACCCACGCACCTCCATCTTGCCTTTGGTTGCGCCTTGTGGACATGTGGCTATGTGGTCGCCGCTTCCTCATCTTCAAAGATGTTGCCCTCAAGCCTTTTGTTCTCAATTTGAGGTTTGCTGAGCAACTCAATGCGGTAGAAAGCCGAGCAATACCAGACTTTTTGTGGGACGGTTTTCGTCGGCAACCAGTCCCAAGACCGCATCGTTTCAATGTAACCCCAGTTGACATAGCCACTGAAATCGTCTCTAAGGTCGGTTATGACGGCGCCGCTTTCAAGGAGGAACTTTTGAATCCGAGCCCATTTGTCAAGGCTTGATTCAACATGGGTCAAGCCAAAGTAGCCAGCGCTTCCGACCCCTTTCAAGCACAAGAGCCCGCGTTCCACAAAGGCTTTAAACCCGACAAAACTTTCTGTCGGGTCGCAAAGGAAGGTGTCAAACGCCCCAAGCCACTCGTCGGGAAGCGGTTCACGCAAGTCGTGCCTGATTGCCTGCAAAATTGTCAATCCTTCTCGCTCTGCGACCTTGTTGATGAAATTGACCAGTCGCTCATCAATGTCAAGCGCCACTACCCGTTTCGGTGCGCCGGTCAGGGCAGCGGCGATGCTCATCAAGTCGTCGTCGCCCAAGACGATGATTTCCTTGCCTTCCAAGTCGCCTCGTTGCCAAGCGAAAGCGATGCGAGCCAAAGTCGTTGCTTCGGTCACATAGCCTTGGTCGTAGTCCTGAATTGCTTCAGGTCGGTTCTGGCAGATGGCGATGAAGCGCTCTGCCGCTTCATGGAAAAGTTTACGGAAGTCAACTCCGCGCCCTTCGCAAGCGTCGCAAAATGCTTCGCGAGTCGGTGAAACTCCCAAAGCGAGCACGAAATCTCGTCCAGCATCGGTTAAACGCAGCCGTCCATCCGTTGCTGTTAGCAACCCTTCCTTGACCATTTGGTTCCAAAAGGCGCACAAGAAGCGCATGGGGGCATGGCTTAACCTCACTATTTCCCACAAATCATCCGTTGCCAATAGAGCCGCCATTGCCCGTTCCGCATCCCTCGGCGAGAACGGGATTGGTGCTTCCTTTCGGGCACTTTCCAATAGCCCCATCAGTTTCGTCTCTGCTTCTTGTCTCTCCATTTTGCTCCCCCTTCGGCTTCAGGTCTTAGTGCTTGCGAGGTCAGTTTCTTTCAACGGGTCACAGAGCAGCCAAAAAAAACCGCCTGCTCCTGCCGCTCAGCGGAGCAGCCAGCCACTTTCTGTCCTGTCTTCACTGGCGGCTCGCATCGGGTTTTTAGCAACCCGATGCTCCGGCGAGCCTTCACTCGCGCGCCGAAGGAGCGGCTGAAGACAGGACAATTTGCCCCAATTGTCCACGAAAAACGATAACACAAACTTGCCATGATGTCAACGC
>ERZ1669248.348-NODE-348-length-23576-cov-9.703542_pt1 | contig 23576 bp, 24 predicted proteins | sample MGYA00579296_ERZ1669248 | MGnify/ENA primary metagenome ERZ1669248 (study PRJEB41166, sample SAMN08046057) | hot springs metagenome | biome: hot spring; feature: neutral hot spring; material: thermophilic sediment; isolation source: thermophilic sediment from...
ATTGTCCAAGATGTGGATCATCTCTAAGAACTAAACCTAGAAGAATTAAGAAGAAGATTATAGAATGTTTATCCTAGACGGTATAATCTTTAAATTAATATGGGATAGATATGTGTTGAAGAGTTTAGAAAGTTGGGAAATGTTTAGAATAAAGTTTAAGAATAGTTCTCAATAAATTTTAAACTAAGAAGAAAACAAATATGGAAGAGGCTTTGAAGCGGGAGTTCATAAAACTTGAAGAAGAAAACATCATATTTCTAGCATCTGTCTTTGCTCTCTCTATGGCTCCTGATGTATGGGGTGGGAGGTCATGGGTTGAGAGTATTCCATGGATCCCTACACCTAAAGGCTTCATCGAGGCTGGAGTCCTCGTGGATCCATTATCAGTGTTAATGGCGTCTATTGCTACATTTATCGGTGCATGGATAATGTTGTATTCTGTTGGATACATGGCTCATGAGGGGGGACGTAATGGCTGAATTTGTTGAGAAAGAAGCACCATCTATTGGAGAAGTAGTTGTAGGTGTAGTTAAAGAGATTGAGAGATTCGGAGCATACGTAGAGTTAGTGGATTATCCTGGATGGGAGGGCTTCATACACATATCTGAAATCTCTCTTAAATGGATAAGAAATATTCGAGACTATTTAAGAGAAGGACAGAAAGAAGTCTTCAAGATACTGAGGACAACCATCTAATCTCTAATCCCACTACACCATTCTCAACAACCCTCAACTGAGAGAGTCTTGAACCTATTGCCGGTTTGATAATCATTTATTAAAATATGTTTTGGAAAAACTTAAGTAATAGAATACGTACCTAACGAATATGAGGAAACAACTTCCTAAGGAGCCCCTGGGAAGAGATGAAATTTTAGAAAAGTTGAAGGGATATTCTATTGATGATGCAGAGCCCTCTAGTGGGAGACTATTCACTATAGCTTTTGAGGCAGGAGTGGATGAGGTTAAGAAATTAGTGTATGATGTTTTTAGAATGTTTATGGATAAGAATATTCTAGATTTTACAGAGTTTCCAAGCTCAATCAGGATGGAGAAGGATATAGTAGATATTGCTACCTCACTGATGAATGGTGATGAACAAGTAGTCGGAACCTACACTTATGGAGGAACTGAAAGTGTCTTTTTAGCTGTGAAAGCTGCTAGAGATAAGTTCCTTGTTGAGAAAGGTCTTATAACACTTCCAGAAATAGTTATGCCTGTTACTGCTCATCCATGTTATGATAAAGCTGCTGAATATATGGGTCTAAGAGTTAAGAGAGTTAGGGTTAATACCGAAACCTATACTGTAGATCTAGATGCGATCTCAGAAGCTGTGACCGAGAATACTGCATTGATTGTGGGATCCGCACCTAATTGGCCTTTTGGAACAATTGACCCAATTAAAGACTTAGCTGAAATAGCTGTAGACAAAAACGTATGGCTTCATGTAGACGCATGTGTAGGAGGGTTTATCCTACCATTTATGAAAAAACAGGGAGAAAACATACCAGATTTTGATTTCAAGATCGAGGGGGTTTCATCAATTTCCCTAGACCCACATAAGTATGCTTATTCACCTATTGGAGCATCAATAATCTTGTTTAGAAGAGAATTCTATAAAATGTTCTCACAGTTTGTAAACTTGAAGTGGCCTGGCTACCCAATCGTAAATCCTGCTGTTCTATCATCGAGATCAGAAGGACCGTTAGCTGCAACTTGGGCGATCCTACATCTCCTCGGAGAAAAGGGATACATGGAGTTAGCTAGGAGAATAATAGACGTAAGAAATAGGCTGATCAGTAAATTGAGATATCTAGGCTACATCATCATGGGTGAGCCAACTGTTATAACTGCATTCACATCTGAAAATATCAACCTATTCAGATTATCTGATGAAATGGTGAAGAAGGGTTGGTACTTCTTAGCTCAAAGAGGAATCCCTGAAATGGATATCCCTCCAAGCATCCATCTTACTATTACACCTATCCATGAAAAAACACTTGATTCAATGTTGATGGACCTACAAACAGTCACTGAAGAATTAAGAAATATCCCGCCAAGCGATGTCGAGGAAATTATTGGAAGCCTTGGTTTAATAATAAATCTGGTAACACCTAGGGAGATGGATATCTCTACTCTTAGCCAATTACTGAAAGAAGTGGAGAAACACTTAGATGTGTATGGTCCAAAACTTTTAGAAGCTTTCGGTTTAGATAAAGGCATACCGAAAGAAATGGCATTGATAAATCAGTTATTCAATTCACTTCCACCAAGTATTACAGAACTACTTGTGAACTACATCGTAATTCAGTTATTCAAGAAAGGAGTATAAACAAGTACCGTAATTCTACAAATCTCCTAACATTTTTATGTATATCTAGACCGTTCTCCTCGATAATTAGACAGAAATACTAGGCTTTCCTAGAGCGTTCGGAAGACGCTAGGTTATTTTCTTTTCTTTTTTGTTTTTCTCTTTGTTTTCATTATTATTATGGCTGCTATGATCGGTATAAGTAGGAGTAGTGAGCTTGCAATCAAGTATATGTCAGACAATTGTATCGGAGGCGGGGCAACTGTTTGTGGACTGGTTGTAACAACAGTCTTTTTTTCTTCTTCTCTATACTGGATAGGAATCTTCTCGCTTACACCAATATTATTAACGGGGTCAAATGCTACAACGTATACTTCAGCTTCTTCACCTGACTTTAAACTGAACTCGGATATGTACAGACTCTGCCCTGGCAGAAAATACATGTCATATGTTCTGTTTTCCCCTGGAAGATATGGGATCTTACTCTTCACTGTGACGATTAGAGCTGCTCTGATAGGTTCATTGTCTGGGTCAACTATTTTCGCTGAAGCCTTGAATGATCCTGCTCCTCGAGGTTCGATTATTAAACTTTCTATGATAGGTGGTCTAGAAAACCAGACCCATCCAATCTTTCTAGTATTGACCTCTGTAAACCATAATCTATCAACGTCCAATACTTCACTGAATATTCTTCCCCCAGCTCTCACTTCATTAATTTTGTCTCCTTCAATCTCTCCTATAACCCATCTAGCTCTAGCAGTATAAACTATTCTCCCATCGGATAGCATGTATAATCCAATATCTACTGTACTTCCTCTCTCCAAGCTCCACGTCTTCTCAATCTTTGAAGTCTCTGAGACTAGGTACAGTTTATCATCGCTAGACGCTATCAATACTTTACTATTAGATGCTTTTAACGTTTGAATTCTCTCATTAATTTTGATAGATTGTTTTTCGTGGCTCTTTAGATCAATCTTTTCCAGCGTGTATCCGTCAGCCAATACTACGTAGAGAGAATCTCTATCTATAGAGATCTTTCCCAACCCTCTATCAACCTCAACTTGTATTTCTGATATCTCCTTCAAGTTCACTGCATCTAAAATAACAATCATTCTTTCATCTGGAATTGATATTGCCACGTAGTTAGGTGAGGCATCTAAATCGTTTGGAAGTCCAGGTAATTCTATCTCCTCTATATTTTCCCCACTTAAATTATATGCATAAAGCTTACTGTTCACTGAGCTAATCATTAATATTCTATCGTTTAACGATGCGAGATCCACTACCTGCTGCGAGAGCTTAAACTCTCTTATTGTTCCACTGTCTTCCTTGCCTATTAACAGTAATTTACTTTCAACAGGATCGTATACTGCTAGCTTATTATCAATTAGTGTTATAAGAGTTGGAGTAAGCTCTGGATGAGTTAGATAGTTAGGGTTAGAAATTGCCGATACATCCAAAACATAGAATGTATAAACTAATACGAGAAAAAGTATCACCATATGTAACAGGGTTTTTCCATTCTTCTCCATCTTAGGGTGAGACGACCTAATAATTGGAAACTTTTCAACATCATTTTGGTCTAAAGTATTAGCCATACATTATAATCAATCAATTTCAGTTATTTAAGATTCCCTAAGATAGTTTCAGTATGTACTCACGTCTTAGCCGTCTTCTAGGTCTTTTGGATAATGGATTCCAGATACTCTTTATTAAACCTATAAGTGAAGATTTAGATTATAAGATTCCCCTGAATTATATTATTTGAGAGGATGGGGTTAAAAGTAGTTGTTGTAGACTTCGGTGGACAGTATACACATTTGATAGCGAGGAGAGTTAGGGAGCTTGGAGTCTACTCAGAGATAATTGAACCTGAAAACCTGCAGACGTCATTAAATAATCTAGATACTGGCGGAGTAATATTGTCAGGGGGACCACGTTCTGTTCTTGAACCAAATGCTCCAACAATTAACTTCAATCTTCTCTCTGAACTAGATATACCAGTTCTTGGAATATGTTATGGTCATCATTTATTGGCCAAAGGGTTTGGGGGAGAAATAGTAAAAGGTTCTCTTAGAGAGTATGGGAGAACAAAAGTGAAAGTAATTAACAGAGAAAATCTCTTCCACGGAGTACCTGATGAGCTTTGGACATGGATGAGCCATTGGGACACTGTTGTAAAGCCTCCAAGCGGATGGATCGTTACAAGTATAAGTGAAAAAGGTATCATAACATCGATGACTGATAATAAGAGATTCTACTCAACCCAATTCCATCCAGAAGTCTCCCATACAGAGTATGGATACAGGATCCTTGAGAATTTTCTGAAGAGAATATGTAGAATAGAGCCTTGGTGGAGCCCGGGAGACCAGATCTCATCAATTATTGAAGATATACAGAATAAGGTTGGAAAAGAGGAGAAAGTAATCTGTGCAGTAAGCGGAGGAGTAGACTCTGTTACAACCGCCGTGTTAGTCTCTAAAGCGGTGGGCGACAGACTTTACTGCATATTTATCGATACAGGTCTCCTAAGAAAAAACGAAAGACAGAATGTTGAGAATACTTTAAAGAATCTCGGAATAAAAAACTTGATCGTAATAGATGCGTCAAGTAGGTTCTTGGAAAAACTTAGAGGAGTAAAAGAAGCTGAGCAAAAGAGAAAGATTATTGGAGAAGAATTCATAAAATTGTTTGAAGAAACTGCTGCTAAGATAGAGAATGTAAGATGGCTTGCACAGGGAACAATATATCCAGATAGAATAGAGAGTGGAAGAACAGGTAAACACGCTGCACTCATAAAATCTCACCATAATGTAGGTGGATTACCTGAGAAAGTATCCTTAAACATTATCGAGCCTCTAAGAGACTTTTACAAAGATGAAGTAAGAATGATTGCTAGAAAACTAGGAATACCTAGAGAGATCTGGGCTAGACACCCATTCCCAGGACCTGGTCTCGCAGTAAGAATCATAGGAGAAGTAAACGAGGAAAAATTAGAGATATGTAGAGAAGCATCTAACATCATTGAGGAAGAACTGGTCAAGTCAGGAGTATATGATAATGTATGGCAAGCATTCGCAGTGGTTGGAGATGATAAATGGGTTGGGGTCATGGGGGATGAGAGACTTGAAGGATACATAGTAACTATTAGGATAGTAGAGAGTATCGACGGAATGACTGCAGACTGGCATAGATTAAACTATGATCTAATTGATAGGATTAGTCGGAGAATCACTAATGAAATCCCTAAAGTTACAATGGTAACTTACGCAGTATCCTCAAAGCCTCCTTCAACTATAGAGCCATGCTAAGAAGTTATTGACCGTTTAATCAGATTAATCTTTTATAGTAAGCATGAAAACATTTAAAACAATATGGAGGCGGAGAAAGTTAAGGTATGCGTAGTCGGTGCAGGTAGAGCAGGAGAAGTACATGCATTAAATCTCTCAAATAGAATTCCACTAGCAGAGTTAACAGCTATAGTAGACCAAGACTTGAATCTAGCTAGACAACTTTCAGAGAAAGTTGGGAAAGTTAATGTTTACCAAGCCTTAGGAGATGCATTAAAGAAAGAAGAGATTGAAGCCGTCTTTATAACCACCCCGACATTCACTCATGCTTCATTAACTCTTGAGGCAGCAGAAGCTGGAGTACACGTTTTCTGTGAGAAGCCTATGGCCTTAAACCTTGAAGAAGCTGACAAGATGATCTCAGCTACTAGGAAGAATAATGTAAAGCTGCAGATAGGTTTCATGAGAAGATTCGACCCAGAGATAAGGAGAGTGAAATCATTAATCGCCGAGGGAGCGATTGGTAGACCAGTCCTCGTGAAGAGCTTGACTAGGGGTCCAGGTCTCCCACCTAAGTGGGCTTTAGACCCTAAAACAGGCATAGGGATGATAGCTGAAGTTAGCAGCCATGACTTTGATTCTGTTAGATGGTTGATGGGCAATGAAGTTAAGAGTGTATATGCAGAAGCTGATGCATTAATCCATCCAGAATTCAAGAAGGAGTATAGTATATACCATGACGTTTATGTAGCTATTCTAAGATTCGAGAATAATGGTATAGGCTTGATAGATGGTGGATGCCCCGTAGGTTATGGATATGATGCGAGAATAGAAATTCTCGGAACAGAGGGATTCATCATGGTTGGAGACGTTAAAGGTTCAAGTCTACTCCTCTGTAAGAGTGATAAGAAAGCAGTTACAGAAACCTTCCAAAGCTGGAGAAACAGATTCTATGAAGGGTATATCGGTGAAGCAGAAAGCTTCCTTAGAGCAATAATTGAAGACAGACCACCTGAAGTTACAGGTGAAGATGGGAAGAAAGCTTTAGAGCTAGTTTTAGCAGCAATAGAATCAATGAAAGAGAATAAACCAGTTCAACTACCACTACAATAAACAATATCTCCTATTAGATATCCCTTATGATAGCTTCTAGGCTCTCAAATATTTATAATAGTAAAAATTTTGTGAAATATAGTTGTAGGGACTGTTTTACGTCTAATTGCTACTCGGGAGGAGCTGGGATGAAGCCTTCCCTCATCATCATGTGGACTAGTTCTCTCGCATTCTTTATAGTATTGTAAGCTACTTCGTAGAGTTCATCTTCACTCATCTTTATTCTCGCTAGACCGAGCTCTATTGCTTTCATGCCTACTGCCGTAGCTTCTCTCGGGTATACTTCCCAATCCTCCATTGTTGGGATAATGTAATCTTCTGATAAGCCTTTTTCCTCCGCTATCCTAGCCAGCTCGTTTGCAGCTGCAATACACATTTCATCTGTAATCGTTCTTGCTCTAACATCTAGAGCTCCTCTGAATATTCCTGGGAAACCTAGAGAATTATTTACTTGATTGGGGAAATCAGATCTGCCTGTAGCAATTATCTTCGCTCCTGCTTCTTTTGCTTCCCAAGGCCATATCTCAGGGATAGGGTTAGCGCATGCAAAGACTATAGCATCAGTCGTCATTTTTTCAACCCATTCTTTCTTTATTACTCCAGGTCCAGGCTTAGACATAGCTATGACTACATCAGCTCCATTCAACGCTTCAGGGATGTCCCCTGTGACTCTATCACGGTTAGTCTTTACAGCTAATTCATATTTCCATGGGTCACTGAACTGTAGTTTATCAACATCTTCTCTCTCAGCATATAGTATTCCCTTCGTATCAACTATCCTCATTTTTCCAGGGTCAACTCCAGCTGATATAATCAATCTAGCGATAGCTATGTTAGCTGCTCCTGCACCTACTAGGGTTACAACTACATCGTTTATTTTCTTCCCAACAACTTTCAACGCATTTATCAGGGCTGCAAGAGTTACTGTAGCTGTACCCTGTTGGTCGTCATGCCATACAGGGATATTCATCTCCTTTCTGAGCCTATCTAGAATGTAGAAACATTTCGGCTTCTCAATATCTTCTAGGTTTATTCCACCGAAACTTGGCTCAAGAGCTTTAACTACTTTAATTATTTCTTCAGGATCTGTTACATTTAAAACGATAGGGAAAGCATCAACCCCTCCAAGATATTTGAATAATAATGCTTTTCCCTCCATAACTGGGAGACCAGCTTCTGGTCCAATATTACCTAATCCTAGAACCCTTGTTCCATCACTGACTACTGCTACAGTATTCGCTCTATTAGTGTACTCGAAGACTAGCTCTTTGTTGTCCCTAATCGCTTTACATGGTTCAGCAACTCCAGGAGTATACCAGATTGCGAAATCATCATAGCTTCTAACAGGGACTTTCAATGTGACTTGAACCTTCCCCCTATAGAATGGGTGATACTTCATAGCGAGCTGAGCAGGGATCTGAGCTTTTCTCAATAATTCTTCTTTAGTCAAAACATTAACCTCCGGACATAACCTCAAATATAATAATCCTCATAGTGTTTCTTAAGTATTTTCAAAATTTGTTATACGTCAAATAACATATTTATTAAGGATAAAAATATAAATTTGAAGTCATCTAGGGAAGTTGAGCTACATGAGTTCTAGGATACCTGGATTCTACAAGTTAAGTATTGAAGAAAGATTGAAGATCGTATCCGAGTTTGCTAATTTAACCGATGAAGAAATAAATCTATTAAAGAAATACTGTGGATTAGACATAGATACTGCTAATAGAATGATTGAGAACGTAATATCAACGTATCAACTGCCCCTAGGTATAGCTGTAAACTTTCTCATAAACAATAGAGATTATCTTATCCCAATGGTTATAGAAGAGCCATCCGTTGTAGCTGCTGCGTCAAATGCTGCGAGAATGACGAGAGAAGGTGGAGGAGTATACACAATGAGTACTGGACCATTCATGATAGGTCAAATACAATTAGTAAAGGTTCCCCAGCCTGCAATAGCAAGACTAGAAATACTGAAAAGAAAAGAAGAAATACTTGAGCTTGCTAATCAATGTGACCCAGTACTAGTTAAGCTCGGTGGAGGAGCAAAGGATCTAGAGGTTAGAATTGTTGAGACTAGAATCGGAGTCATGCTAATAGTCCATTTAATAGTGGATGTTAGAGATGCTATGGGGGCCAACGCAGTCAATACAATGGCTGAAACAGTTGCACCACGTCTAGCCTCAATAACGGGTGGATCCTTCAGACTAAGGATACTGTCCAACCTAGCTGATAGGAGAATTGTTAGAGCTTGGACGAAGATACCTGTAGAAGCCGTGGGAGGAAAAGATGTTGCTGAGGGGATAATGGAGGCATGGGCTTTCGCAGAAGCCGATTCATATAGGGCTGCAACACACAATAAGGGTATTATGAATGGTGTTGACGCTGTTGTGATAGCTACTGGAAACGATTGGAGAGCAGTTGAGGCAGGTGCTCATGCTTATGCAGCTAGAGATGGAAGATACAAACCTCTCAGTAGATGGGAGACGGATGGGAACTACTTGTATGGTTCTCTTGAAATGCCTTTAGCAGTAGGTATAGTTGGTGGAGCAACTAAAACCCACCCATTAGCTAGAATATGCTTAAAGATACTAGGTGTTAAAACAGCTCAAGAACTAGCAGAAGTAATTGGTGCAGTAGGATTAGTTCAGAATCTTGCAGCTCTAAGAGCATTGGCTGCTGAAGGAATCCAAGCTGGACATATGTCTCTTCATGCAAAGAATATTGCTGTCATGGCTGGAGCTGTGGGAGATGAGATAGACCTCGTAGCAGAAGAAATGATTAGAGAGAAGACTGTGAGAATTGACAAAGCTCAAGAGATACTTAACAGGATTAGAGTGAGTAGGAAAACCTAGACTCTCCATTTTCATTAGAGTCTAGAAAATTTTTATCATAGAGTAATCTCTTCATTACTAGCATTTAGTCTTCTAATTATTCAGATTGAAGGATTGACAAGATAGGTAGATGTTAATGAAGAAAGTAAAAAGTTTGGAAGATGCTCGGATAGAATCCAACGGCTATGGTGATCCAGTAAATGCTGAGAGTTTAAGCATCTTAGATAATCCTTTGCTTAAGAAAGAGAGAATAGAAGTGAGAAGCTATCAACTCAAGGTAGCTGAATCATCTATTGGGAAAAACACTCTCGTCATCTTAACCACAGCTTTAGGGAAGACAATCATAGCTGTCTACGTATCAGCTTACTATCTACATAGATCTCCAGAATGTAAAATACTAGTCATGGTCCCAACCAAGCCTCTAGTAAACCAGCATAGAGAAAGATTCTTACAATTATTAAACATAGAAGATCATCAAGTAAAAGTCTTAACGGGTGAAATAAGTCCAGAAGAAAGAAGGCTATGGTGGAATAGCGAAAATGTTAGAATATTTTTCGCTACACCTGAAGTAGTTAAGAATGATTTAGATTTCGGATTAAACTTAAGTGATTTTTGTTTGCTCGTTTTTGATGAAGCTCATAAAGCTAGGAAAAGCTACGCCTACACAACTATTGCTAAATACTATGTTAATCAATCGGAGAACCCGCGCATAGTTGGATTAACAGCTTCCCCTGGAGGAAATATTGATAAAGTTAGAGAAATCGTAAACAACTTGTTTATCGAAAACATTGTTAATCGTTCAGAATATGATGAAGATGTTTCACCCTACGTGCACAAGATAAAGGTAGAGTATAGATTTGTGAAACCTCCCGAAAGTTATGAAAGATATGCTAGATTAATTAGAGAGATACTAGAAGATTACTTGGATGAGCTTAGAGAAGCAGGCTTAATCAAGAAAGACTATGGACAAATCTCTAGGAAAGACTTACTAGAGATTGGGAAAAACATCTCAGAGAAGATTAGTAACGAGAAGGATAAGTATTCTAGAAGATTATCATGGAATCTACTAATCCTCCAGAATACTGCTTTAATCTTACTTCATGCATTAGAGCTTCTACTCTCTCAAGGAGCTCAGACATTTAAGAAATTCCTGACAAACTCAATAACAGCTGAAAAGAAATCTCATAGAAAACTATTGAAGGATCGAAGGTTTCAAGCTTTACTAAATATGCTAGACGAAGAGTTTGAAGAACATTCTAAAATCAAGATACTGATAGATGAATTAGAGAAACAGTTCAATCAAGAACCGTTAAGTAGAGTTATAATCTTCACTCAATATAGAGATATGCAGAACATTTAGTAGATATCCTAAGAGCCAGTAATATTAAAGCAGAAGTATTTGTTGGACAGAGAAAAGATAGAGACTCGATCTATATGAGTCAGAAAGAGCAGTTGGACATATTGAAGAAGTTTAGAGAAGGATCTATACAGGTTCTTGTATCTACTAGCATCGGTGAAGAAAGTTTAGATATTCCACAATGCAGCTTAGTAATTTTTTACGAACCCATACCCTCTGAGATAAGATTCATCCAGAGGAGGGGGAAACTGGAAGAGTAAGAACTGGAAGATGCATAATACTTGTATCCGAGGGGACATTTGACCAAGCATACCTAAAGTCTGCACATAGAAAAGTTAGAAGAATCAAACGGATAATCGAAGAAATTAATAAAGAAATATAACAAAAGAGTCTGCTAGAGTATACTAACCACTCAAATATAGGTATCTCCGAAAACATCTCTAACACAAATAATATTAATGAGATGAAAGAAGAAATCTCCCAAATCAGAATCATAAAAGAAGAGAAAGAAATAAGTAAATCTATCGAAGACAAAGCATCATTGAAGGACAACGTCTCTAACAATGATGATGTTCATAAGAAAGCCGCTTTAACCAATACTAAATCCAAATCAAGCTTGACTAAGCTGTCAAGAATAATCTATAAGAGAGTTCTCAAGTCAGGAGAAGGAGGCATATCCAAGAAGTTTCTTTTAGAAGAACTAACTTATGATGGCTACAGTGTTCAAGAAGTAGAGAAAGCTTTAAGAAAATTATTAAAAGCTAAGAGAGTTTATGAGGAGAGTAGGAGAATCTACCCTATTGCGAAACATAAACTTGAGAAAGCTAGATGGGCGGATGGAAGGTTAAAGAAGTTCAGGATATATGTTGAAGAAATCTATCCTGGAAAGATCATAGTTTTAGTCAATGAGAAGTGGCATGCAGTGATACCTATAGAGATGAATGATGAATTAATATCGTTAAAGAAGAAGTCAGAATACATAGTCGCAGGAAAACTTGTACGCATAGAAGGTAGGTTACATCTCCGACTACATGGAATAATTAAGGAACTACAATTCAATTCAATAAGAGAATCTTTATCTTAAAGAGTCAGTCCTGAGATTGGGAGAGAAGGGATTGAGTTATCGTAAGGGTAGAAAGTTTGAGTGGCAGGTTAGAAGGCTACTGGAGAAGAAGGGCTGGTTCACTGTGAGAGCTGCTAGAAGTAAACCTTTAGACTTGATTGCTTTAAAGAATGGCTCCATTCTCTTAATTGAATGTAAGTATAGTTCAAGAATAAGCCAGAAGGATAAATCCAAAATGATTGAGATATCTAAGATTACGTATGGGAAACCAATACTTGCAATTAAAAAGAAATATGAAAGAAGAATACGTTTAATAAATCTGGAAAATGGAAAAGAGTTTGACTTGTAAGATATAATTTTCAAATCCTACAATGTCTAAACGATTATTATCTCCTTCTATACTATATTGTTACTTAGGGAGAAGATTGAAAGTAAGTCTAGAGAAGAAAGCAATCAGAGTGTTAGGTCTAGCTGAAAGCTTCAGTAAGAGCTTAGGTCAATACGCCATACTTGCAGGAGTTGTTATGAGGAGTGATTTTATAATAGATGGAATAGTGCTTGGAAAATGTAGGGTTGGAGGAATGGATGCAACTGATTCTATTCTTGAAATGTACCGTAAACTTGATAGAGATGACATCTCAGCATTAATGATTAATGGATGCATAATAAGCTGGTTCAATGTAATAGACTTGGCTAGACTCTACAAGGAGACAAATCTACCATCTATATGTTTAACCTATTATCCTTCTACGGGTCTTAGAGAATATTTTGTAAAGTATTTCCCCGAAGATTGGAGTGAGAGAATTAGAATATATGAAAAGAATGGTCCACGGATAGAAGTTACAAACAAGAATGGTTTCAAGATATATTTGAGAGCAGTTGGAATAGAAGTTGAGACAGCAGTTAACCTAATCAATAAATATACTTTGTTTGGAAGAACACCTGAACCTCTTAGAATTGCAAGACTAATTGCACATGCAGTTCTGGAGAAACAATTTTAACACTTAGTGATAATTATTTTATCGTAGATTTCTCCTCAACATGGGATCTAGGAGGAATAATCAATACGTCTTCACCTCCGTCGACGTCTGCATTTTTACCTATTTGGGCAAATTCTCCCACTATTGCTCTCCTTATCATGCATCCACTCTCGATACAGCATCCCTCAAGCAGTACAGAGTCTTCCAATCTCGCGTTAGAACCAATTTTCACATTATTCATTATGAAGACGTTTGGACCTATAACTGTCTCTCTACCTACTTCAAATTCTTGAAGTATCATAGAAGGGGGCTTAACAATTACTGTTTCATCAACTTTAGATCTACACACTACTTTCTCACCATATTCTTCTAGAAACTTCTTTATGTTTGCTTTCAAGTAGTCTCTGGGTGAACCAATATCTATCCACCAATCTTTCTCAGATGTATGTAGGAGGATCTTGTAACCTCTTGAAGCCAATATGTTTAAGATGTCTGTTAACTCGTATTCACCTCTCCTAGATGGTTCAATCTCTCTAGAAGCTTCTATGGCTTGAGCAGGTAGAATATATAATCCCGAATTCACTATTCCAGGTCCAGTGAATGATTTCTCTTCTATCTTCTCCAGCCTACCGTCTCTCAATATTATTCTACCGAATCTTGATGTTTCTTCAACATATACTCCTTCAATTACGCCGTCACATTCATTCTCTTCAAAAAATCTAAGTAAGTCTTCAATAACGTAACTGCTTAAAGTTATATCACCATAGACTACCATGAAGTAGTCTTCACCTTCTAGAAAATTGATACATGCTCTTAGAGCGTCACCAGTTCCTAATGGCGCTTCTTGACGAATCCACTCAATCTTCATGTGAAGACCGTAATCTTCTACATCTCTAATTACTAAGTCAGACATATAGTGGATAACTATGCCTACTTCATATATTCCATTCAATGAGAGTGATTCAAGAATTCTTCTCAATATTGGTTTACCGCAGACCGGTAGAAGATGTTTAGGACGATTGTTTGTAAGAGGTCTGAGACGTTTACCTAAACCAGCAGCAAAAACTACAGCTCTCACACATTAACGATGAATAAATAGAAATTTAAGTCTATAAATTAATGTATTTCTAGACTGAATAGGTCAGATTATGGTTCTGTATCTTGCCGGGCTGGGTTTAGGCTCCCTCGACTATGTTACACTTAAATTAATTAGAGAAATAGAAAACTGTGATACAGTATATCTTGATACCTATACTGGATTTGTTTCCAACGAGTTAATGAATTGGCTGGAAAGAAGGTTTCAGAATAGACTCAAGCTGGCGACCAGAAGCGATCTTGAAGATAATTTATCGAGACTGGTGGAAGAAGCAAGAGACAGTGATATAGCGGTACTGGTTCCCGGAGACCCTTTAATCGCAACGACCCACATATCTATGCTGATTGAGGGGGCGAAGAAGAATATCCCCTACAGAGTTATTCATGGAGTCTCAATATATTCTGCAGCTGCGAGTGTTGCAGGTCTTCAAGCTTACAAGTTTGGGAGAACAACTACTTTAGCGAAGATGGGGGACCCGAGAGAAACTTATAGAGTAATTAGAGAAAATCTTGAGAAAGGCCTACATACACTTGTGCTCTTAGATACAGCTGATGGAGGGTTAACAATCTCTAATGCATTAAGGAGACTCTTAGAAACCGAGGATTCTCTTAATCAAGGAATCGTGAGGAAAGATACATTAGTTGTAGGTTTAGCAATGGTAGGTCTCCGAGAACAAAAAATAAGAGCAGGTTTAGTAGAAGAATTAATTAGTGAAGAATTTCCTCCACCACCACATGCTCTCATATTCCCAGGAGAATTACATTTCATGGAGATTGAAGCATTAACGAAGATATACAAGGCGAAAGAAGAAGACGTTAGGAAACATAAACCTCCAAGACATGAGAAGGAGAGAGTTTGGAAATATATAGCGAAGACTAGAGAAGTGTTTGAGACTTTAAAGATTATAGAAGACAATCGGGAGGTACAGAAAATAGTTGAGATGGCTAGTAGTTATCTTGAGGATGCTCAGAGATTCTGGTCTTCAGGTGAGATATTTAATGCTTTAGCATCAATAGCTTATGCGGAAGGTTTACTGGATAGCTTAAGACTAATGGGTAAAATCGATTTCAAATGGCCTTAAAAACGTATCCTTGGTTATTGTGTTTAAGATTTACTATCTTATGAGCTTCAAAAAGGGGGACTGTTTGTTAGCATAGACAAAACTTCCAGTCTCCTTACAAAATGATATTACCAACTTGTCAGTGCCCACTATGTAATCCTAGAAAGTCGTATCATGGATTTTCTTTAATGCTTCATTTATTACATTCTTCTCTACTATGGGTTATGATATTCTCTAGTTTAGTATATAGTTTGGGTTTGGGGTTATGTTCATTTTCAGGATAGTCTCCAATACGGATAGATGAGACGCATTCCTACTCTATGAAGTCTATGATTTGTCATTAGTGAAGAAGAATACTCATAGATATTTCAGAGAAATAACTATTGTTGATGTTAAGTTGAGGCCGTTGCTTATGAAGGAGTAGATGATACATAAGAATCTTCAGAGATCTCAGAGAATGGTGGAGGTCGGCATAGATGTTTCAAATGATATTGAAGAGTATGAGAGACGGTTATAGAATGTTAGAGTAGAAATTATTGAGGTTGCTGAAGCTCTAGGACTAGGTAGAGATGATGTTAATTGATTGACTGGGCTAACAGGATTGCTATTGTATCTTGGATATAGTAAGGAGAGTTTATCGATAGGTAAGAAGATAAGATATCTAAGGTTATTCAAAGCTAAGGGTAGAGAAGGCAGAACTAAGAAGAAGTCTAATAGGAAAGTGGTTTAGATATTGTTATCTGCTAGCTTTAAGCATTCTATGGAAGAACAGACGAAAATATCGAGCTACGTTGAGAGATCAAAGAATAATATTGAGGCAATTGATTAATCTGTTGAGGTGGAGAGGGGGTTGCTGTGGCCGGTGGAGGGGGCTATGGTAGAAGCCCTGGCAATGCCCACATGATTGTGTTTCTCAGCCATGGCAGACCTGAAAAAGGTCTGAAGCGTGGCTCTTCACGATTTCTTTGTGGGTGCTAGGACTACCAAAATAGCCCCTCTCCCTCTATTTTTTAAATTAACTTTCGTTTAAATTGTGACTTGATCAAATACTATTGAATAAGTATGGTGAAGAAGAAGGTAGTGTTAACTTCTGGAGCATTCGACATAATTCATCCAGGGCACATAAAGATGCTTTGGGAAGCAAAGAACATAGGTGGGAGAAACTCTAAACTAGTAGTCGTTCTTGCTAGAGACACCACTATCAGGAAGAGAAAAAATAGGGAGCCGTTATTTGATGAGAAGTCTAGGCTATTTATTGTATCTAATCTTAAACCTGTTGATGAAGCTTTACTTGGATACAGGAAGTTCTCATTCGAGAAGATTATCAAGAAGGTTAAGCCAGACATCGTAGTGTTCGGATATGATCAAATAGGATTGATGAGAGAGTTTATGAAATTCGTAAAAGAGAAGAATCTGAATATCAGAGTTTACAAAGCTAAACGCTATAGGTTCGGCCGAGTAAATAGTACTACTGAGGTTATTGAAAAATTAAAGAAGATGCTGGATAAATCTTTACCTACTTAGCTTCCGCTGTTATGATGCTATCATTCTTAGTTGTATTCTTGAGGGCAACTTTTAGGAAGACTTTGTCACCATCTCTTAGACCATATTTTCCTCTGAGGTATACTGGAGCGATAACTTCTATAACGTCTTTACCGTAATGGCTTCTCTCAACGAATATTATAGCTGCTTCTTGCTCTCCATTGAATAAAGCTTTGATACATTTCGCTCCACCATAGGTTCTCTGACCATTACTGAATCCATCGATAGGTATATCGGCAATCTTCTCTAATAGCATCCTATTTTCTAGTGAGTCTTTAGATAACAATTGAATGTTGAGTGTTCCAGGATATGGAACGAATCCAACTCTCTCTTTTATCTGTTCAAAGTATTGTGGGAGACTTATATAGTAGAAGCCCTCTCCGAGACCTGAGAATACTCTACCCTCCAAAACTATCTCCATTGGTTTCTCAAAAATACTCTTCAAAACTGTGTAGAGATTCCTTAATTCATCAAGTCCTTTGTTTGTAAGTCTTATCAAGGTCGTCTTACCCACTGTCATCTTCTCAATATATCCATTCTGTTCAAGCTGTATAAGTATCCTAGAAGCTGACTGCTGAGAAGTTCCAAGATATTGTGCAATCATCGAAGTCGACATGCTAAGACTCTTGGTAAACGCACCATTTTGAGCTAAAAATATCAACAGTTTCTCTTTTAGGTTAACCAAGTTCATTACACCGTTATATTGAATCATGTACCTTATAAACTTTCTTCAATAACTCGACAACGTACAAAAGTCTTGAAAATACTCAAAAACCTTGCGGAGACAAATTAAGCAATACGATACTTGAAAATAAGTCTTTTATATTTGGATTGTTTGGGAAACTTTTACTCCATCATTTGTTAGTACTAGAATATCTATGCCGTTTCCACTTGCGGCATCTCTTGAAATAGAAGCTCTTATAGCTTTGATAGCTAGTTCTTTCACCTCTTCTGCCGTCATGTCAGGCTTGTACGATGTCTCTACTACTCCGATAGCTATTTCTGCACCTGAACCTACCACAGCGTAATCATCTTCAATTATTGAGCCTAAAGGGTCGAGGACTAGAACATGGCCTCCACTCTCATCGAATCCACCGACTATTGTTTCAGTCAAGTATGGGAAAAATCTACTATTAAATAGGTAGTTTGAGAGTACCTTGGCCACTGTTCGGACTTCAGGCTCTCTTTGAAATGTGAATCTATACAAGTTTATCTCAGCTTGAGCATCACGTATCAGGTTCTGCATATCTCCAACGAAACCTGCACATGCAGCTCCAATCTTCGATGTAATCTGAAAGACTTTTCTAACAGTCTTACTTACAACAAAGTATCCATAGGTAAGCCTCTTCTCAGCAGCTAGTACAACTGCATCCTTTCCTTTTATACCGAGAGTTGTAGCACCAGGATATGGATACTGGAAAGCCATATAACCACCTATTCTACTACTAAGCAATTCTTTCCTACTCTTAAATGTTTTCGACTAATCTAACTCTAAGTTTGTCTCCAGATTTTATTCTTAACCGCTCAGCAGCGTTCCCCCTATTGATAGAAAGCTCAATGTATCCTGAACCACCAATAGTTGCAAGATAGTCTCCTACCCCGACTCTACTATAAGACTCAACGAACCTGCATGTTATAACATTGCTTGATGGAGTAGAGATCTCCACTAGTTCACCGAATTCTATGTTTAAGTCTTCTGGCTTCAGATTAGTTATAATATTTCCAAATCTATCTACATGCAATATTGTTGCTTCTATGTATTCACCTATCTTTACAGGCTTAGGAAGAGTCAGTCTATTATACTCTAGTAATTGCTTTCCAATTTCATCTAGACTCGCACCTGTTATCAGCTTGCCTGCAGCGTGAGCGAAGATGTCTCTCCCGTGAAAAGTCTCACTAAATCTTCTTGGAAATCTTGATTCATCTATCTCATATACATTGATTATCCCTAATCGTTCTGCAGCAGGGATCATTAACCCAGTATCCGGTCCGATGAATATGTCTCCTTTAACAGTATGAATTATTATTGGTTTCCTTGTACCTCCTACGCCTGGGTCAATTACGCATACATGGATTGTTCCTGGAGGCATGTATGGAACGTATGTAGTAATAAGAAATGCGGCTTCAACTTCATTGAAAGGCTCAACTTCGTGGGTAACATCAACTAAGACTACATCTCTTCTGTAAGATAGTATTACTGCTTTAACTTGGGCTACATAGGTATCTCTAAGACCATAATCTGTAATGAGAGCTATTATCGGTTTCTCCCTAAAATCTAGCATCATTCCAAAAATATCCAAGGGAGTATATAACGAAAACACTCCAATTTCTGGAAGAGTAAATGAAGAGTCTTTAAGCTAGAATTGTTAGCATTGTTTAACTTAAAAGCTGGGTTGAAGAATATAGGATGGAAATGTTCATGGAGATTGATGGTTCAATGGGTGAGGGTGGGGGTCAGATTCTGAGAAACGCTGTAGCATTGTCAGCTGTACTCCTTAAGCCTGTAAAGATAAAAAATATTCGTGTTAAGAGAAGTAATCCAGGTCTAAGACCTCAGCATTTAACAGCTGTTAAAGCAGTGGCCACGCTATCTTCCGCAGAGGTTTCTGGTCTAACTGTTGGATCACTTGAGATATCATTTAGACCGTTGAAGAGGCTTCAGGGAGGTTCAATCAAGTTTGATGCTGGCACAGCAGGAAGCACAACATTAATGCTTCAAAGCTTAATGCCTACAATGTGTTATGCTTCTAAACCTGTTGAAGTAGAGCTTAGAGGTGGAACAAACAATCCACTAGCTCCACCCGTAGAATACTTACAGGAAGTCTTGATCCCCGTAATCAAGAAGATGGGTGGAGTATTCAGGATCGAACTTGTTAAGAGAGGATTCTATCCAAAAGGTGGAGGGATCGTCAAAGCATCCTCAACCCCTATAGATGTTCTCAAACCCATAAAGCTTCTAGAATTTAAAGGTGTCAAGAAGATTAGAGGGCTTAGTTATAGTTGTAGACTTCCAGGTCATATTGTTGAAAGAATGGCGAATACTGCTGAAGAGTTCTTGCGGAGAGAAGGCTATGATGTTGATATACGTAGAGAAGCTCTGCAACCCAATGATCCTAAATGCTCCATAGATCCAGGATGTGGAATAATATTGCTAGCAGAGCTAGGAGATGGGTCAGTAATAGGTGTAGATAAACTAGGTGAGAAAGGAGTCCCCTCAGAAAGAATTGCGAGAGAAGCGGTGACAGAGTTATTAGATGAGATTAATAGTGAAGCCCCAGTGGATAAGCATTTAGGAGACCAGCTAGTAATATGGGCATGTCTCGCAGAAGGGATATCACAATACAGAGTGACGAAGCTCACAAAGCATACAGTTACAAGCCTCGAACTATGCAGAATCCTCACAAACTGTAGGATCGAGATCGAGGGCATAGAAAATAAACCTGCAACTATAACTATTGAAGGTATAGGTTTAAGGAGAGAATAGTAATCTGAAATGAATTATATTTTTATGTCTTAGAGATTATTATCTTAAATACTGGTTTAATATGTTAGGGGTGGTGGTCTGTGAAGCGTGGATTGTTTATTGGGAGATTTCAGCCACCGCATGTTGGTCACTTATCAGCTATAAGGAATATATTGAGAGAATGTGAGGAATTGATAATCGTTATCGGAAGTGCACAGTTCAGTTATACTTTCAAGAATCCTTTTACTTCGGGGGAAAGAATCGAGATGATTAGGTTAATGATCAAGGAAGAAGGATTGCCTTTAGATAAGATAATTATCGTACCGATACCAGATATAGGTGAACACTCTCTATGGGTTTCAAGAGTTAAAACTTTTGTACCTAGATTCGACATAGTGTATTCAAATAATCCTCTCGTTCAAAGATTATTCAATGACGCAGGATATCAAGTTAAACCTATTCAATTATATAAGAGAGAAGAAGTGATCGGCACATTGATTAGGAGGAAAATGATTGAAGATAAAGATTGGAGAGAATATGTTCCAAGAATAGTTGCTGAGTATATTAAATCAATTAATGGTGTTGAGAGAATAAAGCAGATATGTAAGACGGATTACCCAGAAGAAAGAGTGGATTCGGCTACATGCAGATCAGATGAAGATTCACTAGAGTCGTAGTCATGCTTTATCGTTACATATCCAAGTAGTGTTACTGAGTTAATTCTACTTTTTCTTCTATATCACTTATAGCTCTATACAGCCATTTAGCTTTTCTACCCCTACCTTTCTTTTTAGCTTTGATTCTCTCAATCAAACTTAAGGAGACTAAATGCTCCAATACGGGTCTTATGTCTTTGAAGTCTTTGGGCGCCCAACCTCTCCTGACGAGCTCTGAAGCAATATCTCCCGCTGTCCTCCAATCTTTTAGGAAACCGTCTAGAGCGAGCAGTATTATTCTTCCGTGAAGTTCACTACTCTTAACTTTCACATAAACAGGCTTCTTTTCTAGAATAACTTTAGGAACTTCAATGTTTATCCTAATCTCTGGAATCTTCTTCAATATAGTATCTAGAGCAAGTTCAAGAGTTTCTATTCTATGTCTTAATTCTTCAATAGTCTTCTCGAGATGCTGTGGACTCATTTCAAGTTTACAAGTATAGGTTGTAGGTTTTATCCATTTAACAGTTAGCTGAAAATGAGGTTAAACTAAAATAGTATCGAGTCAGCATACTTATATATTAGCAATCCTTCCCCATAGATCAAAGATATATAACTAAGCAGAACAAAGACAATTCGGTTAGAAGAATTATCAAACTTTCGTCTATTACCTCGAATCCATCGATATAAATTAACTCTGTAAAGGCGTCGGTGCAATTATAGAAACATAAATACAGAAGTTGCTGTTAATTCTTGAGGATAGAGGGATGAATATAAAAGAAGATGACAACAACATTCTAGATAATCTAGAAGTATACTCTCGAAAACCATACGTGGAGGCTTTCGCAATTGTTCAGAGATATCTTGAATGCTTCTCGAGATATTATAAGATGGGGGTAGAAATAGGTAGTTTATTTGAAGACCTCAAGTTTTCTAGGATTGTCTACCTTGGGATCGGGGGGTCAGCAATAGTAGGAGATTTTATCTCAGCTTTGACTGAAGATGTTCCTGTTAAGGTTCATAGAGACTATACATTGTTCAAGGTTAACTCAGATGATTTAGTAATAGCTGTAAGTTATTCAGGCGATACTGCAGAGATATTTCCAACAATCTTAGATGCTTTAAGAAAAGAGCGAAAGATAGTTGTAGTTTCTTCAGGGGGTAGATTAGTAAAGATTGCGGAGAAGAAGAACTATCCAATTGTTTTACTTGAACCCGGCATCCCTCCAAGATATGCTTTCCCACATACTTTTGGAGCTGTAATCGGTTTATTGAGAACACTGAACGTCGAGATTGAAGGTTTCAGAGAAAACATAGGAGAGACCGTGAAGATTCATGAAAAAGTAGATTTTAAAACTCCTATAAATGAAAATATTGCTAAGAAGATCGCATTAAAAATCTTCAACAATGTTCCAGTAATATATGGTTATGGGAAAGCTGCTCCAATAGCATACCGGTTCAAGTGTCAACTTAATGAAAATAGTAAACTCTTCACTCATTTCTGCGAGGTCCCAGAAGCTCTCCACAATGATGTTGAAGGCTTCAATGAGAAAACAATTCTACTTGCTCCTAGACTTTCAGATGAGCCGAGAGAAATAAATGAAGTATATAGAGTCCTCTCAGATTTTCTTAAAGAAAGATATATTGAGTTAAAGATTGATGCTGCAAGTATTTTTGAAGAAGTAATCTGTCTATTGATTACTGTCGACTACGTTAGCCTATATACGGCTGTTCTCAGGAATACTGATCCACTAAGTCTATCAGTAATCCCTAAATTAAAGGAGAAAAATAGAATTTACAGAGAAATATTAATGAATATTGATGAGAGACTTGAAAGATTATAGATTGAGATGGAAGAGTGTATTGAGCGTAAAGAACCGTCTAATCCTTATAGTAGTTGTTACTGTTACTCTATACTGTCTCCTCTACATTGCTTCAACAGTCCCATTCTCAAGTGAAGAAGCTGCTTCACTATTGGAAGAAGCTGAAAAGATACTGAGACAGAGATACACTATCCTAGATATCTTCACAAACAATTTCTTAATCTCCTTGATCATGTTCATCCCAGTAGCTGGTCCAATTATTGGAGGATACATAATCTATACTACTGGAAGATTGATAGGAGCATTATCAGTATCCACAGGTATACCGTCCATCCTATTAATCTCCATGACCATTATAACCTTCTATGGATTTATAGAATTCCTAGCATATGGAACTGCTTTCACAGAAAGCATGATACTCACTTACAGCATCTTCAGAAGAAAAACTAGAATAGAATTAAAATGGTTAATCATATCGGTCTCAGCAACGGCCCTACTACTCTTAATAGCAGCAGCTTTAGAATACATGCTAATACAATTTTTCGGACAAGTATATCCCAACCTGGAAGAATTAACAGCTCAAATATAGCTTGACTCTTAGGAATAAATATTTATTTCCATGAAGAATCGTTATGATGGGCCGGGGTGCCTTAGCCAGGTAGAGGGTCGGCCTCGAGATCGAGAAGAAGCTGGTCGGATAAGCTACGGGTTAGCCGATGCCCCATAAGGGGCTCGTGGGTTCAAATCCCACCCCCGGCGTCTTTTTATTTATCTTCTATGTAATTTTAATGGGAAAAGAATGGTGGGGGTTGAGGGCTTTTATTAGTCTCTCCATCTTCTTCCTAATAGTGAATCCTATGAGTTCAGCGAACCTCCGCCTAGAATTTACTCGAATATATAGATAGTAAACATCCTTCGTTGTATAATATGGTTGTATAATATGTTTTTCCTATCTTTTTATCATAGAACGGTGTCCCCTTCTTTA
>ERZ1669248.349-NODE-349-length-23567-cov-5.555078_pt1 | contig 23567 bp, 25 predicted proteins | sample MGYA00579296_ERZ1669248 | MGnify/ENA primary metagenome ERZ1669248 (study PRJEB41166, sample SAMN08046057) | hot springs metagenome | biome: hot spring; feature: neutral hot spring; material: thermophilic sediment; isolation source: thermophilic sediment from...
TAAAGCATAACCTGATGCCAATACCCTCGGTAGGTGGGGCGGCTGGATGCTTACCCACTATCTATGGTGCGGAGAACGCATTTGCGAAGCGCGGGACAGCAGCGACAACGTACTGGCCCGCTACTACGCCCAGGGCGAACGGCACGGCAGTGACATTACCTACTATGCTCAGGATCAGATCGGCAGCGTGGTCGCCACCGTCAACCCGCAAGGGCAAATCACCGCAAGACTGAAATACGACAGCTACGGTAATATGTTTCAGAGCAGCGGCACCTTGCCCGATTACCGTTATGCCGGGTTGTTTTACCATCCGGCCACGGGATTGAGCTTGGCCACCTGGCGGGCGTATGATCCGAAGACCGGACGTTGGTTGTCGCGGGATCCGATTCGGGAATTGGGTGGGGTTAATCTTTATGGGTATGTGGCGCAAAATCCATTAAGCCATCGTGATCCGCTAGGGCTTCTGAATCCAGCCGAAGCGGCATGCATCGCAGACCCAAACCCGGTATGTGTCGGCGGAGTTGTAGGTGATATTGCAACGACGGTGGTTGGGGTAGGTATTATTGTCTACAACCATTATCACAGTGATGATGCGTCAGAACAGTGCCCCCAGGATAAAAAACTTACGAATGGCGAAATTGATCGTCTAATTAAAGGGGGCGTCCATCCTCATGACCTAAAGGACAACTCCAAACAAGATCTCTTTAAAGACAAGGACGGGAATATTCGAGTTAAGCCCAAGTCAGGCATTGGCCCAGGCGACCCGACAGGTATAAACATGAACGATTTTTAGGTGGGTATAAATGGAAGTTTTTGCGAGTCTTTCTGTCACAAGCAGTCAAATGAGTGCAGCCGAAATTGGTGCTGCTATCGGCGCGCAATGTGATCGATGTTGGGCTGCTGGTGATGTTAGGGAAAAGACGACCATCAAAGAAAAAAAAAATGGATGGAGAATTGTGTGCCATTCATCATCGATTGATGACATCCAGCAGCCTATTAATGATCTGTTTCGTCGGATTCATGGCGGCGAAGACAAAATATCGGCATTAACAAGTTGCTGTGAAATCCTTATTCGTTGTGCTGTATATTCTAATGATGTTCCGTCCTTGTATCTTGATGCGGGCACGTTGCAGAAACTGGTAGGTATAACAGCAAGTTTTGATATTGACTTGTATTTGAGCTAGTTGTCAGGTTCCATGTGATTATATTCCCCGTCGTAGCTGGCCGCTTTTTATAGCGCATGAACTAATTCTGAACGTTATATCTGGCGGCGGCAGAAACTGAGTGCAACACCTGATTTTTCCGGTACGGTGTTGCCCTATGTTTTATTCCGAACTCAGCGTTGAAGAACGCGCCACCATTCAAATTGGTCATGCTCAGGGTCTCAGTCAGCGCAAGATTGCCTGTTTGATCTGCCGATCCCCTTCGACGATTAGCCGAGAACTGCGCCGCAATCGAGGTGACTGTGGGGATTACTCGGCTCGCGCAGCCCAGCAACAGATGCAGGTTCGTCGCCAGGTTTGCCGACCGAAGCGCAAGCTGTTGCCGGGAAGTAAGCGCTTCGAGTTGGTCACCCATATGCTGCGTGAGCGTTTGTCTCCCGAGCAGATTGCCGGCAAGCTACGCCATATGAACCTACCCAGCCTCAGAGATGCCTACGTTTGTCGTGAGACGATTTACAACGCGATCTATGCCCTGCCAGTCGGTGAGCTGCGCAAGGAGTTGATCATCTGTCTTCGTCAAGGCAAGAGCGCACGTAGACCGCGCTCTGGTGGCGTGGATCGACGTGGCCAGATCCCGGAGATGGTGAGCATTCATGTTCGTCCTCCCGAGGTCGAAGACCGCCTGATGCCAGGGCATTGGGAAGGCGATCTGATCAAAGGCAAGGCCAACGCCTCGTCTGTAGGCACGCTGGTGGAACGCACCAGTGGTTACCTGATGCTGGTGAAAATGAACGATGCGACGGCGACCTCGGCGATGGAAGGCTTCAGTGCGGCACTCAATCGTATGCCACTGGCGGTGCGCAAGAGCATGACCTACGACCAAGGGCGAGAGATGGCACGGCATGCTGAGATCACCCGGCGAACCGGGGTGGCTGTCTACTTCTGCGATCCGCACAGTCCCTGGCAACGCGGCAGCAATGAAAATATCAACGGGCTGATCCGCCAGTACCTGCCCAAAGGCACGGATTTGTCGGTGCACAGTCAGGAGGACCTGGATGCCATTGCGTTGCAATTGAACTTACGTCTGCGAAAGCGCTTCGACTTCAAGTGTCCTGTCGAAATAATGAGCGAAGTGATGGAGAAAGCCATAGCTATGCGGCATGATGCTCCTGCTTCAATTCAATAACCGTGTTGCACTCAGACCTTGCAACCGCCGACTTGTTTCCCTGCTTTTGAGTGCCGCACGGGGTGCGGGGCTTGCTGTATTGCGCCCTCAATTTCTAGCCCGATTCCTGGCATGCTGCAGGGCAAGCCAGCCTTGGTTGCTTGCGTGCAATTAACGTCGGACTTTCGATGCGCAATTTTTGGCCAACCGGCGCGCCCAGGCTGCTGCTCTGGGCTGGCGGCGAGTCGTGAGATGTGTGGCGAGTCGCGGGCTGAGGCATTGGTTTGGCTCTCCGATTTAGAGGAGAGAACCCGACCATCGATTGGTTAACCGTTCGGGATGATCGGTGCGCGCTTATTGCTTTGCTTGTTACTGCAGGTTTTTTTTTAAATCAAACACTGTATTTTTGGTGCGTGCAAGGCTTTGCCTATTTGGATGGTTAAGCGCTGGGTTTTGATCGCTATTGCGAATGGGATATGATGCTTGAGTGTGATTTTCTATTTGTAAATTTAATTTAGATATATGCGAGGTTTATGATGGAGGAGCAAGGATCCAATCATCGCTATCAACGAGGGCGGGGCAGTGATGAGTCGCATCGGCAAGATCAGGCATTATTTAAGCAGTTGTTGGCTCAGCATGGCGCATTAAAGCGGGTATCTGAGATCTTACCTAATGGGATTCGGGTGCAGACGACCAGCGAGGATCCTGAGTTGGCGCGGGTCATTCAAGAGCATGTTGAGGGTATGAAGCGCCGTTTTGCGAATGATCGCTCGATTCGGTCTTGGGATCCGTTGTTTGTGGCTTTATTTGATTATCGTCACGATATTGATATGGCGTATCACAATATCGCTACGGGGGTTGAGGCGGTGTTGACGGCGCAAGAGCCTAAGTTGATTGAATTAATTCACGCGCATAATAAAACGCTGCATCAATTTACGGATTACGGCTTTGAGGCATCAAAAAACGCCAGCCCAGCACCGGAATGGGTGCTTAAGCAATACGGTTCAGCTTAAGTTTGGGTTGGCTTTGGCGTTGAGTTTAGGCGCACTTTTGCAGCCATATTGCGCGTAGAGCTTGTGTTGCTCGGTTTCGATCCAGTGTTCAATCTCTTCGGTGAGCCGGTCAGCCCGTTTGCCTGTGACGGCGATGGGGGGGCCTATGACAACGTGTATGGTGCCAGCGGATTTAATAAATTGCCCTTTAGGCCAATGGCAGCCGCTGTTGATGGCGATGGGGGTTACCTCGGTATGGGCTTGAATCGCGAGCATTGCCGCGCCAATTTTGTATTCGGGGTTGGCGTCGGGGCGGTAGCGGGTGCCTTCAGGGAAAATAATCACATCCCGACCTGCCGCCAATTGCGCTTTGCCCTCTTTGATAATAATTTTAAGCGCTTTGGATCCGGCTTTGCGGTCGATGGCAATCGGCCCCATGCCGGCTAAGCCTGTGCCGAAAATTGGGATCCATAACAGTTCTTTTTTTAAGATAAAGGCCGGCTGATTAAGCAGGGTAGGGAGAATCATGGAATCCCATGTGGATTGATGTTTGGCGGCGATGAGTCGCCCTTGGCCAGCGCTGGGTTTGGGTAAATTATGCAGCCCTTCGACTTGCCAACGCAGGCCGACAATCAGCCGCGCGAGCCACATGACAGTAAACCCGTAGCTAAACATGACGTAGTAGCGGCGTTTGGCGGGTATTAACCAGCCGATAAGCATAACGGGCACATACACGATGAGCGCGATATAACTTGCGATTTGAAAAATAACGGAGCGTAAAAAAGCAATGGGCATGTTGTGCAACTTGGTTTAGCCGTTGAGCAGTGCCAGATCGGCAATGCCAAGGAACAGGGCGCGCAGCCGATGCAACAGGGCGATACGGTTATCGCGCAGGGTGGTATCGTCGGCCATCACCATGACGCCATCAAAGAAGGCATCAACGGCATCACGCAGATGCGCAAGCTTGGCCAGCGCGGCGGTGTACTCGCCTTTGGCAAACAGGGGGGCAAGCTCGGATTCTAGGTGCAACACGCCCTCGGCGAGGGTAATCTCTGCGGGTTCAATCAGCATGGCCGGATTGATCGTGCGGGGGCGTTCACCGTCGAGTTTTTTCAGGATATTGCTGATGCGCTTGTTGGCGGCGGCAAGGGCTTCGGCCTGGGGTAAGGTGAGAAAATCGTTGATGGCTTGCAAGCGTTGCTCGAAATCGAGCGGACGGGTGGGGCGGGTGGCCAAAACGGCCTCAAAGACATCCGCGCGAATGCCGCGATCATGGGCGTAGGCGCGCAGGCGGTCGAGCATGAAGTTAAAGAGTTTGTCACCATCGCCGGGCGCGGTGGCGCGGCTGTCTGCCGCAGGAAAATCCGCTTGGGCTGCGAAGGCCAGTAGCGCGTGCATGTCGAGATCAAGATTTTTCTCAATTAAAATGCGTAATACGCCGAGCGCGGCACGGCGCAGAGCGAAGGGGTCTTTCGAGCCCGAGGGCTCCATGCCGGCAATGGTAAAAATGCCTACGAGGGTGTCGAGCCGCTCAGCCAGTGCAAGGGCTTGCGCGACTGGGGTCGCGGGGAGGTTGTCCCCCGCCCGGCGCGGCAAATAATAATCATCTAAGGCTTGAGCTACCTCGGCCGCTTCGCCATCGTGGGTGGCCAAATAGCGCCCCATAATGCCTTGCAGCTCGGGAAATTCGCCTACCATTTTGCTTTGTAAATCGCATTTGCTTAGGCGCGCAGCGCGGGCAGCGAGTTCTACAGGCGCGCCGATGAGGAGGGCGATATGCCGTGCTAGACGCTCGACGCGCTCGGTTTTATCAAACAGGCTGCCGAGTTTTTGTTGAAATACGACGGTTTTAAGGGCTTCTAGATGCGCGCTCAATGGCTGCTTGCGGTCTTCATTCCAGAAAAACAGGGCATCGGCAAAGCGCGGGCGAATCACGCGCTCATTGCCGATCCGCACCATGGCGGGGTTTTTACTCTCGATATTGGCGATGGTGATAAACCACGGCAGTAAGCGGTTTTGTGCATCGACTAGGGCAAAATATTTTTGGTTATCTTGCATGGTGGAAATGAGCGCTTCATGTGGCACGGCTAAGAAAGACGCTTCAAATTGCCCGGCTATCGCCACAGGCCATTCTACCAAGGAGGTGACTTCATCGAGCAAATCGGCCTCAATGCGCGGGGTGCCGCCCAGTTCGGCGGCTAATTTTTCGATTTGCGCTTTAATTTTGGCACGGCGTTGGTCGAAATCAGCCAGCACATACCCTTGGGTTTCAAGCAGCGTGGCGTAGTGGTTCGGTTGATCGATGGTGAGCGTCATCGGGTAATGAAAACGATGCCCCCAAGTTTGGCGGCCAGCTTTTAAGCCCAAAATTGGGGTGTCGATGACGGTATCGCCATGTAAGGCGACTACCCAATGGACGGGGCGGATAAACTCCACATGGGAATTACCCCAGCGCATCCGCTTGGGCGTGGGCAGTTTGTCGAGCGCGCGCGCAATGGCGGCGGGCAGTATCTCACTTGCGGTTTTGCCGGCTTGCAGGGCTTTGTGCACAAGCCATGTGCCTTTGTCGGTTTCAATTTGCTGCAAATCGGCTACCTGAACGCCGCACGATTTCGCAAAGCCTTCTAACGCTCGGCTGGGGTTGCCTGCGGCATCAAATGCGTTGGCCAGCGCAGGTCCTCTTCGCTCAACGAGTTGATTTTCTGTGCGCCATGCCACATCCCGAATCAATACGGCCAGGCGGCGCGGCGCAGCGTAACTTTTGGCTTCGCCCACCGCTAAGCCCGCTTCGATTAGGCCGGCCATGAGTTCTTGGGTTAAGGCGTTCGAGAGGGTGAGCAGGGCTTTGGGGGGGAGCTCTTCGGTGCCTAGCTCAAATAAAAAATCGGCGCGATCGGTCATGATGGTTCCCACATTGGGTTTTAATTTATGGTTAGCAGTTAGGCAGTGGTTTGGCTTCGCAGCATCGGAAAGCCCAAGGCTTCGCGGCGCGCATAATACAGTTCGGCCACGCCGCGCGCTAAGGTGCGCACCCGCAAAATAAAGCGTTGGCGCTCGGTAACTGAGATGGCGCGGCGGGCATCGAGCAGGTTGAAGGCATGCGAGGCCTTGAGCACTTGCTCATAGGCGGGCAGGGGCAGGCCGAGTTCGACTAAACGCAAAGATTCTTGCTCCGATTGATCAAATAGCCGGAATAAGAAAGCCGTGTCGGCGTGCTCAAAGTTGTAGGTGGATTGCTCGACTTCGTTTTGGTGGTACACATCGCCGTAGGTGATAATGCCCGCATCGCTTTTACTCCACACAAGATCGTATACGCTTTGCACGCCTTGGATGTACATGGCCAAACGCTCTAAACCATAGGTAATCTCGCCCGAAACGGGGCGGCAATCAAGGCCGCCAATTTGTTGAAAGTAGGTAAATTGCGTCACTTCCATGCCGTTAAGCCAGACCTCCCAGCCCAAACCCCAGGCGCCTAAGGTGGGCGATTCCCAGTTGTCTTCAACAAAGCGAATATCGTGAATTAGCGGATCAAAACCCAGCATTTTGAGCGAGTCTAAATAAAGCTCTTGGATGTTATCGGGCGAGGGTTTGAGCAGCACTTGAAACTGGTAATAGTGCTGCAAGCGGTTCGGGTTTTCGCCATAGCGACCATCGGTGGGGCGGCGTGAGGGCTGCACATAGGCTGCGCGCCAAGGCTCAGGGCCAACCGCGCGCAAAAATGTGGCGGGATGAAATGTGCCCGCGCCCACCTCCATATCTTGGGGTTGCAGCACGGCGCAACCCTGGTTGGCCCAATAATGCGACAGCGCGAGAATGAGTCCTTGAAAGGTCGATAAATCGGGCGTGGTGTGCGGTGGTAACGACATACGGGGCTCATGTTCCGATAAATAAATGGCCATTAGTATAATCGACACACGTTGAAGCGGTAGCCTAGGGCGCGCCTTGCGTGCTATTTTCCTTCGCTCAACGCAATTTAATCTCAACATGAACAGAAATTTTATGGATATTAGCCAAGCCATTAGCCATGTCGTCGATCGGCATTCTTTGAGCCGTGATGACATGCACGCCGTGATGCACCAAATTATGTCGGGCGGCGCGACCCCTGTGCAGGTGGCGGGGTTTATGATCGCGCTGCGCATGAAGGGGGAAACCGTCGATGAAATAACCGCCGCAGCCGAGGTGATGCGTGCGCTGGCCATTGGCGTGCGCGTGGATGTACCCCACTTGGTGGATATTGTGGGCACAGGGGGCGATGGCTCGGCGCTGTTTAATGTCTCGACCGCCGCGGGGTTCGTGGTGGCGGCGGCCGGGGGGCATGTGGCCAAACACGGTAATCGCTCAATTACCAGTAAATCAGGCAGCGCCGATATGCTGGAGGCCGCCGGAGTCTCGCTCGATATTTCTGCCGCAGCGGTTGCTGATTGCGTACGTGAATTGGGCGTGGGTTTTATGTTCGCCCCGAAGCATCACGCCTCGATGCGCCATGCCGCTTTGCCGCGCAAAGAACTCGGCGTGCGCACTTTGTTTAACGTGTTGGGGCCGCTCACCAATCCGGCCAATGCACCGGCGATGGTGCTGGGGGTTTATGCCGACTATTGGGTAGAACCCTTGGCGCAAGTGATGCAGCAATTGGGCGCCCGGCATGTATTGGTTGTGCATAGCCATGATGGCTTAGATGAAATTAGTCTTTCTGAGGCGACCGAAGTGGCCGAGTTGCACCACGGTCAAATTCGTCGCTATCAAATCACGCCCGAGCAATTTGGCATAGTGCGCCAGCCGTTGGGCGAGCTGGTGGTATCAGGCCCCGAGCAAAGCGTGGCTATGGTGCGCGCGGCGCTTGGTGGGCAAGCGGGCGCACCAGCCGATATGCTCGCGCTCAATGCGGGTGCCGCTATTTACGCCGCCGATTTAACCCCCACATTGGCGATGGGCATTGTTCGCGCGCAAGAAATTCTGCGTTCGGGCGCGGCCTTGGCCAAACTCGATGCGCTTATTCACAAAACCCAGCAACAATCCCAAGGCGTGGCATGAACGATACCCCCGACATCTTAAAAAAAATCATCGCCCGTAAATTTGTCGAGGTGGCTGAGCGCCGCGCGCGGCAATCGATCGAAGCGTTGGCACGCCAAGCAGCCAGCAATGATGCGCCGCGCGGGTTTGTCGCCGCCTTGCGTGCCAAAATCAAGGCTGGGCAGGCGGCCGTCATTGCCGAAGTAAAAAAAGCCTCGCCGAGCCGCGGTGTGCTGCGCGAGCCCTTCAACCCCGCCGAAATTGCTGGCCAATATGAACGTGGCGGCGCTGCGTGTTTATCGGTGCTTACCGATCACGATTTCTTTCAAGGCCATGAGGATTATCTTGTGGCGGCGCGTGCGGCCTGCCGCCTGCCTGTGTTGCGCAAAGATTTTATGGTCGATGCCTATCAAGTGGTTGAAGCCCGCGCGCTGGCGGCCGATTGCATTTTGCTGATTGCCGCCGCGCTCACCGATCAAAAAATGGCCGAACTCCACCAACATGCCACCGATTGGGGCATGGATGTGTTGGTCGAGGTGCACGATGCCGCCGAGCTTGAGCGGGCTTTGGCGATGGGGATTAATCTTGTGGGCATCAATAACCGCGATTTGCGCAATTTCGAGGTGAGTTTAAATACCACGCTCGACTTATTGCCGCGCATTCCTGCGGATATTTTAGTGGTGACCGAAAGCGGCATCCTAACCCCCGCAGATGCACAGCGGATGCGCGAGCACCACGTGCATGCTTTTCTGGTGGGCGAGGCGTTCATGCGTGCCCCTGATCCGGGTATTGCCTTACGAAATTTGTTTGAAACCACAACTGATGGGGAGTAACACCATGAAAGCACGCGTAAAATGGGTCGAGGGCATGGCTTTTATGGCCGAATCCGATAGCGGCCACGGGGTTATGATCGACGGCTCGCCCGATATTGGTGGGCGCAATCTCGGCGTGCGGCCGATGGAAATGGTGCTGATGGGTTTGGGCGGCTGCACCGCGATTGATGTGATGGTTATTTTGGGTAAACAGCGGCAGCCCGTCGAAGACTGCTGGATTGAGCTTAATGCTGAGCGCAGCGATATTCCCGCGCCGAAAGTGTTCACCAAAATTCACCTGCATTATGTGGTGAAAGGCACGGGGCTTGATCCGAAGCAAGTTGAGCGTGCGGTGAAACTTTCGTCCGAAAAATACTGCTCTGTTTCGGCCATGCTCAAAGACAAAGTCGATATGAGCTACGATTTTGAGGTTCGGGCGTAAACACTAAGCCCCAACGCAACTTTGTGCCACCAATTCCACCGGATGCAACACAGGTTTGCCGAGCCCCGCCGCCAGATGCGTGGCGCAACCGATATTGGCGGAAACGACAACATCGGGCTTTAATGCCGCGACTTCAAGAAGTTTAGGCGTGCGCAAGGCAAAGGCTTGCTCTGGGAACATCAGCACATGCATGCCCGCAGCGCCGCAGCAGCGGTCGTTGCTGGATAGTGGCACGAGCTTAATGGCGGGGATTTTACGCAACAGCCGCTCGGTGCTGGTTGGGTTTTTCAGCACACGGGTTTGGCTGCACGGCAAATGAATCGCCACCGTGGCCGGATTCGGTGCGAGCTTTGGCCATAACTCATCGGGGCTGTTCGCCAGAAAATCGGTGATTTCAACCACGGGCACGTCCCACGCTGCACGCTGCAACTCACCCGTGCACGCGGTTCCAATCACGATAATCGCAGTTAACGTGGGATCGGCAAAGATGCGCTGATTGTCAGTACGCAATGTCGCAGCTTGCGTTAAATCGCCGCCGTGTTGATGCATCGCGCCGCAGCACACTTGCGTTTTTGGCATGTGCACCGCGAAGCCTAAGGCGTTTAAAACCTGAATACTGGCACGCACCACATCGCTATTAAGCGATTCGCCGGTGCAGCCAATAAATAACCCCACTTTTTGCAATGACGAATTGAGTGGCGCGGGCTGCGTGTTAAATCGAAAGCGAGCGGGCAGCACGGGCGGTAGGGTTTGTGCCAACCGCCCGCCGAATCGCCGCACGAGGCCAAGAAGCCAAATTTTTTCAAAAAAGCGCAGCAGCGACCACAATCGGCCGAAGGTTTGCCGCTGGCTTAAAACGTAATCGCGCAGCCAACGCCAACGCGGCTCAGTGGCCTTGGGTGTGATGCTCTTAATCGAGCGTGCAAAATCGCGCGTCGCTAGTGCAGCGCGGGTTTGATCAATAATCGCACCATACTGCACAAGCGAAGGGCATACCGATTCACACGCGCGGCAGGTGAGGCAAGCATCTAAATGGGCAACTACATCGGGCGTGGCGGCCAGATGCCCCTCGCTTAACCCTAAGGCCAAGCTAATGCGCCCGCGAGGGCCATCGGCTTCGTTACCCGTGCGTGCGAAGGTGGGGCAATGGGGCACGCAAATGCCGCACATCACGCATTCCAGGGCGTGCTGGCGGATTTGGGCTTTTAACTTGAGCGGGGGCTGTGCGTTGGATGTGGTGTTCATAGCGGCATCAAAGCATGCGGTTAGGTGCAAGGCAAGTCACGATAACGCGGGTGATTTTAGAAGTGTTTGCATTGTTAGTGCATTAGTGTATTCTAATGTCGTTAATTGCTGATTTCCTTTGGTGGTTCTAGTTGCCGGTGCTTGCACCGGCTCTTTTTTGCCCGCAATTTTTTCAAAATATGGAAATTAAGTTTTTGGCGCACAGCGCTACTTGTCAGCGGTTTAAAATTCCGCTAGTATCTCGCGCCTTTGAATGCTATTGAGCGTCCGATTTTTAGGAGAATCCCATGGCCAGAGTCTGCCAAGTCACCGGCAAACGTCCTGCCGTTGGCAACAACGTATCGCATGCGAACAACAAAACCCGTCGTCGCTTTCTGCCAAATCTGCAACACAAACGGTTTTGGGTAGAAAGCGAAGGTCGTTTTGTTAGCCTGCGCGTATCAACAAACGCGATCCGTACCATTGATAAATTAGGTATTGATGTGGTTTTAGCTGATCTGCGCGCACGCGGTGAAAAGTTTTAATTTGTACTTTATTAACTTGAATTTTGTTCGGTGGGTTAAGTTGTGCTCATCGATAAAGGGTAATCATCATGCGTGATAAAATTAAACTCGTATCAAGCGCGGGCACTGGTCATTTCTACACCACGACCAAAAACAAGCGCACCATGCCGGAAAAATTGGAATTAAAGAAATTTGATCCCGTTGTTCGCCAGCATGTGATTTATAAAGAAGCCAAAATCAAGTAAATTCAATTTTCTGACTTCGACGGGTTCGGCGTCTCAAATTGTGTTTATTTGCATACCCGCCACGGGTTGACTGTGGCGGGTTTTTTGTTTTAGGTTGTTGGATGATTATTGATGCCTGAGTTGCCTGAAGTAGAAACAACCCGTCGGGGGATTGAGCCGCATGTGTTGGGCCTTAAGATAAGCCGCGTGGTTGTGCATGATCCCCGCTTGCGTTGGCCTGTGCGTGATGACTTACCGCAATGGCTGGTTAACCGCCGCATTGAAGCCGTGGAGCGGCGTTCAAAATACGTATTGCTTCGCTTTGAAAACGATGAGCGATTATTAATTCATTTAGGCATGTCGGGTAGTTTGCGTCTGGTGGCGCCGGGCACGCATAAGAAAAAGCACGATCATGTTGAAATTACTTTCGAGAATGACACTACCTTGCGGTATCACGATCCGCGGCGGTTTGGCGCACTGCTCACCGATCATGTGGCAACGCCGCATGCGCGATTGCAGGGCTTGGGGCCTGAGCCTTTAACGCCGGAATTTTCAAAAGAGTATTTGATTGCGCAATTACGCGGGCGCAAAACACCGATTAAGCCCCTGTTAATGAATGCGGCCATTGTGGTGGGCGTGGGGAATATCTACGCGAATGAAGCAGGATTTTTGGCGCGGATTCATCCGATGCGGCCGGCAAATACTTTAAACCCTAGCGAGGTGGCGAGGTTGGTTGCCGTTATTAAAGATGTGTTAGCGCGGGCGATTGAGCAAGGCGGCACTACGCTTCGCGATTTTGTGCAGCAAGATGGGCAGCCTGGCTATTTTAAGCAAACCTTGGCAGTGTATGACCGGAGTGGCGCTCCTTGCTTGCAGTGTGGCACGCCCATTGTGCGTTGTGTTCAGGCGCAGCGGGCGACCTATTTTTGCCCAGTCTGCCAGCCCATTTAAGGCCCTAGCTTTTCGATTTGACTTGACATTCGCGCCGATCGTGGCAGAATCACGCGCCTTGAAAACGATTCACCCAAACAAGATTTATTTAATACACGATTTGAGGAGTTTGATCCGTGGCAAATACCGCACAAGCTAAAAAGCGCGTTCGTCAGGCGGAACAAGCCCGTCAGCGCAACATGGCCTTACGTACCCGTGTTCGTACCGAATACAAGAAAGTGCTGAAAGCCATTGCTACCGGCAGCGTTGAGCAGGCTAAAGCGGCCTACCAAGGCGCGCAACCGGTGATTGATGGCATGGTTAACAAAGGTATTCTGGCTAAAAATACGGCAGCACGTCGTAAGTCAACCTTAGTAAGACGCATTAAAGCGTTATCCCTCGCCGCTTAAGTCTAGGCTTTAGATAAAAAACCCCGCTTGGATGCGGGGTTTTTTTATGGGGTTATCCCGCTTTGACGGATGTTAAAGCGGGAATTCGTTAATTTTTAGATCGAAATGCCATATTGGGCGCGGTAGGCGTGCATCTGGTCGCGCACCATTGATAAGCTCGCACTATCCTCGCAATAGGCAATTAAATCATCTAAGCAGGCAATGGTGATGACGTTGAGCGTGTAATCGCGCTCCAGTTCACCAATCGCTGAGAGCGCCGTTTGGCCGCGCTCTTGTCGATCCATCATGACGGTTACGCCGACGGCGCTGGCGCCCGCCGCGTGAATTAAGTCTAACGATTCTCGAATGGCAGTACCCGCGGTAATCACATCATCAATAATCAGCACCCTTCCTGTGAGCGGCGCGCCAACTAAACTGCCGCCTTCGCCATGATCTTTGGCTTCTTTGCGATTAAACACCCACGGAATCGCTCGGCCGGTTTTTTCGGCAAGCGCGATGCTGGTTGCGGCAGCCAGCGGAATGCCTTTGTAGGCAGGACCAAAGAGCACATCAAATTCAAGGCCTGAAGCAATGATGGCATCGGCGTAAAAGCGCCCGATTGCCCCCAAGGCTTGGCCGGTTGAAAAAGCCCCAGCATTAAAAAAATACGGGCTTATGCGCCCTGATTTCAAGGTGAATTCACCAAATTTCAAGGCATTGTGCTCAAGCGCAAATTGAATAAATTTTTGAGAACGGTCGGTCACAGCGATTCCTTAGACGGGGCGGATTGAATGAGGGCTGATTTTGCCAGAAATTTGGCCGAAAACCCGAAGGCGCGTTAAAAAAGCCCGCACAACGGGCGGGCTTTTGGGATGGGTTGGACACAAGGTTCTATTCACAAAGCCACTTCATCGGCCAAGCAAGCTGCTTGAGGTGAGCGCGGCTCGGTGCCTCAGCTTAAAACAAGCTGCTCGCCTTTGGCATCAATGTGAATGGTGGCACCGGGCAAATAGACGCCTTTCAATATCGCTTGAGCTAAAGTGTTTTCGAGCATTTGCTGAATGGCTCGTTTGAGGGGGCGGGCGCCATACACGGGATCAAACCCCGACTCGCCGAGTAAATCGAGCGCCTCAATGGTTAACTCTAGGTGCAGATCGCGCGCACTTAGGCGATGGCGCAGGGCGTCGATTTGAATATCCACAATTTGGCGAATTTGCGCCCGCCCGAGTGGATGGAATACCACCACTTCATCAATGCGGTTAATAAATTCTGGTCTGAAATGTCCGCCCACAACCTCCATGACCGCCGCTTTCATGGCATCGTAATCATTTGATTCAGCCATTTCTTGGATGCGATGCGAGCCTAAGTTCGAGGTCATCACGATCACCGTGTTGCGAAAATCGACCGTACGCCCTTGGCCATCGGTTAGGCGGCCATCATCGAGCACTTGCAGAAGCACGTTGAACACATCGGGATGCGCTTTTTCGACCTCATCGAGCAAAATCACGCTGTAGGGTTTGCGCCGCACAAGTTCGGTTAAATACCCGCCTTCTTCGTAGCCCACATAGCCTGGTGGCGCACCGATTAGGCGGGCAACCGAATGTTTTTCCATAAATTCGCTCATATCGATGCGCACCATGGCATCTTCACTATCGAATAAAAAGGCAGCCAGTGCTTTGGTGAGCTCCGTTTTACCCACGCCGGTGGGACCTAAAAACAAAAACGAGCCATTGGGTCGATTGGGGTCAGAAAGCCCAGCGCGCGAGCGACGAATCGCATCGGCGACGGCTTTGACCGCCTCAGCTTGCCCCACCACCCGCGCGGCGAGCGCTTCTTCCATGCGCAACAATTTGTCTTTTTCGCCTTCGAGCATTTTAGCGACCGGGATGCGCGTGGCGCGCGCCACCACTTCAGCAATTTCTTCCTCGCCCACTTTATTGCGCAGCAAACGCGGGGCGGTTTCAGATTGTTCTGCCGATTGTGCTTGCAAAAGTTGCCGTTCTAATTCGGGGATACGGCCATATTGCAATTCAGACATGCGCCCCAAATCGCCGGCGCGCCGCGCGGTTTCAAAATCAATGCGGGCTGAATCGAGCAGTTCTTTGATTTTGGCGCTGCCTTCGACTTGAAGTTTTTCAGCCTTCCAAATTTCCTCAAGCGCGCTGAATTCGCGTGACAATCGCTCGATTTGTTCTTCTAAATCCGCCAAGCGCTTGCGGCTGGCTTCATCGGATTCTTTTTTAAGGGCGACTTGCTCGATTTTGAGTTGAATTAAGCGTCGCTCCAGCCGATCCATTTCCTCAGGCTTAGAGTCAATCTCCATGCGCAGACGCGAACCCGCTTCATCAATTAAATCAATTGCTTTATCCGGCAGTTGGCGGTCGGTCACATAGCGGTGTGATAACGTGGCGGCTGCCACAATGGCCGGATCGGTGATTTCAATACCGTGGTGCACTTCATAGCGCTCTTTCAGGCCGCGCAGAATGGCAATGGTATCTGCCACGCTGGGCTCATCAACCAACACTTTTTGAAAGCGCCGCTCAAGGGCGGCATCTTTTTCGATGTATTGGCGGTATTCATCTAAGGTGGTTGCGCCGATGCAGTGCAACTCGCCGCGCGCCAAGGCGGGTTTGAGCATATTGCCCGCATCCATGGCGCCTTCACTCTTGCCGGCGCCCACCATGGTGTGAATTTCATCGATGAATAAAATAACGCGGCCTTCTTGCTTGGCCACATCGTTTAACACGCCCTTCAAACGCTCTTCGAAATCGCCGCGAAATTTCGCACCCGCTAACAATGCGCCCATATCGAGGGAGAGCACGCGCTTGTTTTTGAGATTTTCCGGCACCTCGCCATTCACGATGCGTTGTGCCAGCCCTTCGACAATCGCGGTTTTACCGACGCCGGGCTCGCCAATCAGTACCGGGTTGTTTTTGGTGCGGCGCTGCAGCACTTGGATGGCGCGGCGGATTTCTTCATCGCGACCAATCACCGGATCAAGCTTGCCCGCCTCGGCGCGAGCGGTCAAATCAATGCTATATTTTTCAAGTGCTTGACGGGATTCTTCGGCATTGGCATCATTCACCGATTGCCCGCCCCGCAGGGTGTCCACCGCGCGGGTTAATGCACCCTTGCTGGCACCCGCTTTGCGAAGCAACTCCCCCAAAGCGCTTTTATCCTCAACGGCGGCTAAGACGAATAACTCACTGGAAATAAATTGATCTTTGCGTTGTTGGGCGAGTTTATCAGTCACATTCAGCAGGCGCGATAAATCGTTGGAAATGTGTACCTCACCTGCCGGCGCGCCTGAAACCGACGGCAAATGATCCATCATTTCACCCAATTGCGAGCGCAACAAACCTATGTTGACATCCGATTGCGCGAGCAAATGACGCACGGTGCCGCCTTCTTGATCCAGCAGCGCCGTGAATAAATGCACCGGTTCGATAAATTGATGATCGCGCCCTACCGCAAGCGATTGGGCATCGGCCAAGGCCATTTGAAATTTAGCGGTTAATTTGTCCATTCTCATAATGAATACAGCCTCATGAAGTGACGGGTGATAGCTTGGGTGTTGCTCGGTTCTTAGAGAGGGTTATGACGGCGATTTGCATAAATTCAAGAATAAACCCCGATATTTATTGGGTAATAATTCTGGGTAATTTGCTCTAGTATTATTTGGGTTTTGTTATTACAATCCTTAATGCACCATAAGTTCAACGCTTTCTTTGAGGCTCGCTCCATGCAAAAAACGCATTTTGATGAAAAATATCCAGTTTTTGAGATCGAAATTCCTAAAACGCAAACCACTGCCACCTCTGCCGGCGATTTAATCGCCCGCTTGAAGGCCGACATTGATGCGCATCCCAGCGTCGCTTTTATTGCGACATTTGATCATTATGCCCACACCAAGAGCTTGCCTATGGGCGAGGTGGCTGAAGAAATTATTGCGGCTCAAAATATTGTTTTCTGTTTTGGCGTTAAATTGCCCAAAAACCCCCGTGTGATGGCGGTTCGCCCCCGTTCGATTGGGGTAACTGAGTTTGCCGATCATTTTGTCGTTAACTTTATGGAGCCACCCATGCCCATTGCCACCATGGCAATGGAGGGCTGGGTTAAAGCATTGCGCGACCGTCCCGCCGCCTAATTTTTGACAAATCAAAATGCCTGCTCGCCTTTAACAGGCTGGGTAGGCATTTTTTTGGCTGGGTATTAGGATGGAGCGATGTTTGCGTTAACCGGCTCTGCTGCCTTGGGTTTGGGGGCAGGTTGGTTCGGGGCGGGCAGGGCGGCGGTTATGGGGTTATGGGCTAAAGATTTGCGACCATCGAGCCTGTGGGCGCTTTCTTTCGCCCAATGAATGAGTTCAAGCTGGCCATTTTTCTGCTCGACCAGCGCCGTGCAATGCTCAACCCAATCACCGGCGTTGGCATACGTCACGCCATCGACGGTGCGCAGATTAGCGTGATGAATATGGCCGCACACAATGACATCAACGCCTTGCTCGCGGGCATGCCGCAACGCCGCCGCTTCAAATTTTTCGATATAAACCCGTGCATTGGGTACCTGGTTTTTAATCGCCAGTGACAATGACCAATAGCCTTTGCCCAGAATGCGCCGAAGGTGCGTGCTGGCTCGGTTCAGAGCCATCAGTGCTTCATATCCGGCATTACCTGCCCACTTGAGTAGGCGGTTGTGACGAACCACGCCATCAAACTCATCGCCGTGCAAAATTAAAGCGTTGCGGCCATCAGCCAGGGTGTGTCGGTATTCACGGTGAATTTGTACGCCCCCTAACTCTGAACCGAGGTAATCGCGGAAGAACTCATCGTGGTTGCCCGGAACATAAATCACGTTCATGCCGGCGGTGGCCAACTCCATCACGCGTTGCAGCAGTTGGGTATTAAGCAGGGGCCAGTGCCAGCGGCTGGTTTTCATTTTCCAAATATCGAAAATGTCACCATTGAGAAATAAATACTCGCAATCAAGATGCGCTAAAAAATCCAGTAAATATTCGCCGCGCGCATCTTTGGTGCCTAAGTGCACATCCGATATAAATACGCTGCGAAAGGTTAAAGCGGGGTGGGCTCGAGGGGCGGTGTGGGACATGAGGCGGGTCACTCCGGTAAGAAAACCTGTGACGTTTATGCCTCATTTGGGTGACATTAGGATGTTGATTTGATGTTAGTTTTTTGACACAACCGCCTTGCCCGTTGCCGGCGCAGCGCGAGCAATGCGTCAGGTTGGCGTGCGGCGCTTAAGATCGGCGTGGCGGCTCACGAGTCGATCAAGAAATAAAATCCCATCGAGGTGATCAACCTCATGCTGGGCAATGCGCGCTTCAAATCCCGTCATGGTGAACGTGCAAGGAGCGCCAAAGCGATCTTGCGCTTTGATCTCAATGCGTTCGGCTCGAATGACTTTGCCCGTGTAATCGGGCACAGAAAGGCAGCCTTCTCGACCTACGGCAAAGCCATCCCAGCTGGTGATTTCGGGGTTTATTAAGACCAAATGGCCGTGGTTATCGACGGGGCGTCGAGCGCGCGTGGCATCAACAAGGCAGATGCGCTGCAAAATGCCCACTTGCGGTGCGGCAATCCCTACGGCGCCGGGGCCTTGGGCGCAGGTTTCAATAAGGTGATCGATAAACGATTGCAGCGCCGGATCAAACGTTTCAACCGGTTCGCAGCCGGTTTTTAAGCGCTCATCGGGGTAGGTGATGATGTCTAAAATCGCCACGATTAACCCCGCACCGTATCGATCGGGGTAATCCGCACGGACAGCCCTTGCGCGCCCAAGGCGGCAATGGCCGCCTCAATGGCATTGATGCCTCGGCGGGCTTCACCTTCGATTTGCATGATATAAATAGGCGCTGCCATCGTGCCGCCCACATCGGAGCGTAAATCTAAAATATTAAAGCCCGATTCAACCAGCGCGGCGGTTACTTCGGCCACAATGCCGGCGCGATCAGCCCCATGCACGGTAACGAGCACATCCGGCTCGCGCGCTTGGTGCAAGGTGGCATCGGTTTCATCCACATGCAGTTTAAGGTCGAACGCCATGCGGGTTGATTCCAGCAAGCCGATGACATCTTCAGGCGAGCCTGCGCTGCGCACCATCATCATGATGGCGAACTGATTGCCCAGGCGCATCATGGCTGCCTCACCCAATTCAGCGCCCACGGCGAACAATACGCGGGTGACATTGGCCACGATGCCCGGATGATCTTCACCCACTAACGTTAAAATTAACCAGTTGTTTTGCATTTTAATCTCCATAAATCACGCTGCGGATTGGCATTATGCCTGAGCAGGTTGCAAGGGCGAGCCGTCTTCTGATCGCCAGATGAGTGTAGCCATTCGCCCCGTGTGGCCTTGATCTTTGCGGTACGAAAATAAGCGGTCAGACTCGCTGAACGTGCACCGCCCGCCGCCGCTGATTGCCCGCACGCCGGCACGCAAAAGCTTGAGCCGCGCCAGTTGAAATAAATCCGCTTGGTATTTGCCCGGGATCGGGCTGGGTGTAAACCCGGCGGCATCCGCAGGGTGGCGGCGTACAAAGGCATCGCGCACCTCTTCGCCCACCTCAAAAAAAGCAGGCCCAATCGCAGGCCCCAGCCACACGGCAATTTGATCGGGCGGGGCTGAAAATTTGGCCAGTGTGGCTTCCAGTATGCCTGCAGCTAGCCCGCGCCAACCGGCATGCGCCGCCGCAATCTCGCCGCCGTCTTTGCGGGCAAACACCACAGAAAGGCAATCGGCCGTCAAAATGGCTAAAACGGTGTCGGGTTGGTCGGTGAAGGCGGCATCGGCATCAGGCAAAGCGCCGTTTTGGGGATTGGCTACGGTGGTGCCATGCACTTGATTTAACCAGAACGGCTCGGCGGGCAGTGCGAGTGCCGCTTTGAGCCTGCGCCGGTTCTCAATCACCGATGGCGGGGCATCTTGTACATGGGTTGCCAGGTTAAGGGTATGAAAAGGCGCCGCACTCACCCCGCCTAGGCGGGTAGTGGTGCAGGCGTGCACACCCGGTGGAGCGCACCAGTTGGGGGTGATTAACTCAATATTATTCGTCATCACGCACATAAATAATTTCGGCTTCATCGCCGTCGTTGTCGTCCTCATCGGCGGCGCGGTGATAAATGCCGTTGCGGTATTCGGTTAAAAGCGCCATTAAATCGCGCATATCATCGGGCAGAGGCGCTTCAAAGCGCATGACCTCGCCGGTGACAGGGTGCGTGAGCGTTAAGTACCTCGCGTGCAGCGCTTGGCGTTCAAAGTGGCGCAAGGCATCAATCAACGCGGTAGAAGCGCGGTTCGGAATGCGGGGGCGGCCGCCATAAACGGGATCGCCGATGACGGGGTAGCGAATATGCGCCATGTGCACGCGAATTTGATGCGTGCGCCCGGTTTCGAGCTGCACGCGCAGCCAAGTTTGCTCGCCATAATGTTGCAACACACGATAATGCGTGACGGCGTGCTTGCCCGTGGCGGTGACGGCTTGGCGCTGACGATCACGCGGGTGGCGACCAATCGGCGCATCCACCGTGCCGCCGGCGACCACATGGCCCATCACGAGGGTGTCGTATTCGCGCCGGATTTTTCTTGCCGCCAGATTCGCGACCAGCGTTTTGTGCGCAGCCAGTGTTTTGGCCACCACCATCACGCCCGAGGTTTGTTTGTCGAGCCTATGCACCACACCGGCGCGCGGCACGGTAACTAGCGTGGGATCATGGAATAACAGGGCATTGACTAACGTGCCATCGGGGTTGCCCGCCGCCGGATGCACCACCATGTTGGCCGATTTATTCAGCACAATAATGGCGTCATCCTCAAAAATGATGTTGAGCGGAATATCTTGCGGCAAGGCGGTAACCGCTTCTTCAATCTCAGCGAGTAACTCGATTTGCTCGCCGCCCAGCACGGTTGCGCGTGGGCGGGCGATGGCGCCATCAAGCAAAATTTCACCCGATTTAATCCAGTCTTGAATCCGGCTGCGGGAGAAATCCGGCCAGCATTTCGCGAGTGCCGCATCAAGGCGTTGTCCCGCGCATTGGGTTGGGATAATTAGCGTTTCTTCAAGCTGCATGGGGGGTTCCAAAAGCGCGGATACAGAGGATGCGCGTCGTGTCGAAAATTAATGGTGAAATAACGAGGGGATTGCTTGGTTTATCGTTTTGAATCTGCGAACATAAGCCGCTTAGATTTTACCTTCAATGCCTATTTTATATTTCAGGATTCCCTCCAGTATGTCTGCCCGTACCCATTGGTATCAAGTATTCCGCGCCAAAAATTTTTATGGCAGCCTGATTCTCGCCACCGCCATCGCGCTGACCAGCGGTTGTTCGTGGTTTTCTAAGGGCGATAAAGAGAAGGCTGAGCTGGTTGATCCCAGCATTTCTGCGGCGCAATTGTATGATGAAGCCTCAAGCGCAATGCGGCGCAACGATTACGGCAACGCAATTAAAAAATTCGAGACCCTTGAAGGCCGTTATCCCTTTGGTGCTTACACCGAGCAAGCGCAGCTTGAAGTGGCCTACGCCTACTATAAATATGATGAACCGGATTCGGCCATTGCCGCCGCCGATCGCTATATTCAATTGCACCCACAAGGCAAAAGTGTTGATTACGCTTTGTATTTAAAGGGATTAGCCAATATGGATCGTGGTGACTCACTGATTAATAAAATTGCAAAACCCAATTTGGCTTACCGCGATCAGAGCATTTTGCAAAATGCCTATGCCGCGTTTGCCGAGCTTGTTAATCGGTTCCCCGAGAGTAAATATGTGAGCGATGCCAGCATTCGTCTGGTGAAAATTCGCGATTATTTGGCGCAACATGAAATTTATGTGGCCGATTACTACATGCAGCGCGGCGCGTGGCTCGCCGCCGCCAACCGAGCACAAACTGCATTAACCAAGTACAACGGCTCAACTTCCACCATCCCTGCCTTAGAGATTTTGATTGCCGCCTACCAAAAGCTGGGTCTGGAAACAGAAGCCTCAGATGCGATGCAAGTGCTCAAAGCCACTCGCGCTGCTAATAACATCCCCGCCCCTAAGGCTTAACACCCGCACGGCCGCTCGCATTCCCTCGGGTGTGGGGCGAGTGTTTGGGCTTAAATTAATGCCTCGTTTTTAAGGATTATCTGTTATGGCGCAAAGCCCTGACATCACCACCCATCGGCCAGTCAACTCGACGCGGCGGGTGTTATTTGCCAGCTTAATTGGCACCACGATTGAGTTTTTTGATTTCTATATCTACGCCACGGCCGCCGCTTTGGTGTTTCCGCGTTTGTTTTTCCCAGAATCGGATGCGGCTACCGCCACACTGCAATCGCTGGCCACCTTTGCTTTGGCCTTTTTTGCGCGCCCTTTGGGTGCGGCGCTCTTTGGGCATTTTGGTGATCGGGTAGGGCGTAAAGCCACCTTGGTGGCCGCATTGCTCACCATGGGGCTTTCTACCGTGGCCATTGGCCTGTTGCCCACCTATGTGTCCATCGGCATTGCTGCCCCGATTTTGCTCGCGCTATTTCGTTTTGGCCAAGGTTTGGGCCTAGGTGGGGAGTGGGGCGGCGCCATTTTACTTGCGACCGAATATGCGCCGCCGGGTAAGCGGGCATGGTTTGGCATGTTTCCGCAATTGGGCGCCCCCTTGGGCTTTATTCTGGCGACAACTTCGTTTTTGTTGCTGACGGCGTTTTTAACTGAAGCGCAGTTTTTCAGCTTTGGCTGGCGGATTCCTTTTTTAGCGAGCGCGTTATTGGTTGCAATCGGGCTTTATGTGCGCTTGCGGCTGCATGAAACGCCCGCGTTTGAAGCGGCCATCGCCAATAATCAGCGGGTACGCCTGCCGATTGCCACGGTGTTTATCCATCACTTCAAGCCGGTGGTGCTCGGCACCTTGATTGCTTTGGCGACCTTTGTGACGTTTTACTTGATGACGGTGTTCGCCTTAACTTATGGCACGGCAAAAAATGGCTTGGGATATAGCCGGGCAACTTTTTTGCAAGCGCAGTTGTTTGGTGTGGTGTTTTTTGCGCTGACGATTCCGATTTCAAGCTTGCTTGCTGATCGCTATGGCCGGAGGTTAACTTTAATGCTGGTCACTGTGGGCATTGCGCTGTTTGGTTTTGCCTTTGCGCCGCTGTTTGGTTCAGGCAGTTTGGTGGGCGTTCTGGCGTTTTTAGCGCTGGGATTGGGGCTGATGGGCATGACTTATGGCCCACTCGGCACAACCTTATCGGAATTATTTCCCACCGCAGTGCGCTACACCGGTACGTCAATGGCGTTTAATTTGTCGGGGATTTTTGGTGCCTCCATGGCGCCCTATTTGGCCACTTGGCTTGCAAACCATTGGGGCTTGGCTTTTGTGGGGTATTACCTTTCCACGGCAGCGCTCATTACCTTGATGGCCTTGTTTTTAAGCACAGAAACCAAAGATTAATTTTTTTGGGTGGGTTCACCATCAGGCGAACCCGTCTGGGCTTACTGCAATTGCGCCGGGCTTGCCTTGCCGCTCAGTACGGCAATCAGTGCTGCCGCCGGGCGATACCCAGGCACGGCACTGCCATCGGGCAGAATAATATAAGGCGTGCCACTCATGCCGAGCTTTTCTGCCAATTGCATGTTGTCATTAATCATTGCATCTTGGCAGGCCGCGCCCGTTAAGGGTTTGCCTGCCATGGCGGTAT
>ERZ1669248.352-NODE-352-length-23511-cov-8.642650_pt1 | contig 23511 bp, 28 predicted proteins | sample MGYA00579296_ERZ1669248 | MGnify/ENA primary metagenome ERZ1669248 (study PRJEB41166, sample SAMN08046057) | hot springs metagenome | biome: hot spring; feature: neutral hot spring; material: thermophilic sediment; isolation source: thermophilic sediment from...
GGAGACATAGACATTATCGCTTCAGGGATGACTCACACTGCTGCTAGAGCAGAGAAAGTATGGTACTCTATACCATACTACGTGTACTATCACCACTTATTGGCACTCAAAGATGAGACGAGAAACATGGAGGAGATACTGAATTCAGGAGAATACATTGCATGCCAGCTGGGAGCTACTAGTGATGAGTGGGCGGAGAAGCTTATAAAAAGTGGGTACAAATTCCAGAAGCTCGCCTTAGACTCGTATGCTCTAGCATTTCAAGCAGTGCTTGATAAGAGAGCTGTCGCTGTCATAAGTGATAGTGCTTTCACTGAACCATACTTCAAGGAGAAACCAGACATAGCTGCAAAGTTTAGAGAAGTCGGGAGGTTAGGTGGAATATCCACGTACGCTATCGCTACACGGCCTGAAGACTACTGGTTAAGAAACATGATAAACTATGCTTTAAGAGAATTGATGGATAGCCCACTATGGAATGAATTATTATCAAAATGGGGTCTAGCTTAAACACCTTAAACATCTCTTTTTTGTTTTGCAACTTGCAAGATACACTATGTTGAACAATCTTTTATAGACGGGGTAAAGTATTTAATCACGATTACTATATTCAAATGACAGCATGAACAATCTAGATTTCTTTGAGACCGTTATTGGAGAGCTTAAGAAAGGTAAATCTGTTGTCTTAGCAACTATTGTTAGAAAGACCGGTTCTGCTCCAAGAGATGCTGGTGCTAGAATCTTGGTTAAAGAAGATGGGTCATTTATTGGAACGCTTGGCGGCGGTTCATTCGAGATGATGGTGTGGAAAGATGCTCTTGAATCTCTCAGAGAAGGTAGACCAACTTTAAAGAAATATGTTTTTAGGAGGGAAGGTGTACGTGATGGAGTAGAGACGGGTTTAATATGTGGTGGAGAGGTTGAAGTATTCATGGATGTTCTGAAACCCGTACCTCGAATAATCTTGATAGGTGCAGGTCATCTAGCACAAGCAATCGCTAAGATAGCTTCAACACTTGGGTACAGGCTTACAGTAATAGATCTTAATCCAGAATTCGTGACTAGAGAGAGATTTCCATCTGCTGAGGAATTAATTGTCTCTAAGGATCTTGAAGATTGGGTGGAGAAGATCCAGCCTACACAGAATGACGTAATCTTGATAGTATATGGTGGAGTTGAAGAAGATTACAGAGCGTTGAAAGCATCTCTTAAGACACAAGCAAGATACATTGGGTTGCTTGGGAGTAGGAGGAAATGTGCAGAATTCTTGAAGAAGCTTAGAGATGAAGGTTATAATGAAGAAGAGCTTAAGGGAAGATTATACATGCCTATGGGTTTAGACATAGGTGCAGATACACCTGAGGAGATTGCAGTAGCAGTAATAGCTGAATTAATAAAGACACAGAAGGGGGGAGAACTGAAACATCTAACAATAATACAGTGAATACTGGAACTTAGAAACCTTAAATAGTTCTGGAAGACAATTCTTAACCATGAGTGTAGAATCAGAAATATCTTCTCTAAGAGAGCGAATAGTCAAATTGGAGATGAAAGTTGAACAATTGACTAAAGACCTAGAGTCACTCCAAAACTATGTAAGAAATCTATACGATTACCTAATCAAGAGACCGTGAACATAAAAAAATTATGAGGTTCTGGGTAGCGTTAGGGTGGGGGCGGAGGTGGCGGGGGATATGATGGTCTATACGATTCTCTTTCTGATGGTTTCCAGACTAATCCGAGTATGCTTCCTATTAATGCTAGTATGAATCCTATTATGAATCCTCCGCCTGATACTATTAAGCTTAGTATTGAGAATATAAGAACTATTATTGATCCAGTTCTAACTCTTGAGGGGTCACCTGAATTTATCATTGTTGCTCCAACTATAATTATTATTCCGAATACGAGTCCAATTATTCCAAACGCTATTATTAGAGCACCGAACCCTCCTACGAAAGGTACCAACATTATCGCTCCACCGAGGAAGCTAGCTAAAGCAGCGACAATTATAGATCCAATCAATATCAATATCCCACCAATTAAAGACAGTATGAAAGCGGCTGTTGGGCGTTCTCCTGCCATGTTAAACATTGGCAAACATGTCTCTTAAAAGTCTTTTCAAATAGAACAGCATCCCGTCATACGGTTAGATCTTTAATTAGACTTGTTATCTGACTTAACTAGAGTTTCTCTTTTCTAATTTTCTCTGCTGCTTTCTGTATTGCTTTCACAATGTTTACGTAACCTGTACATCTACAGAGGTTTCCTTTAATGTATTCGATTATCTCTTCTCTAGTAGGGTTTGGGTTCTCTCTTAGCAGTGTTTTAGCCGTTATTATGAAGCCTGGCGTACAGTATCCACATTGGATTGCACCTTCTTCTATGAATGCTTCTTGGACAGGGTCTAATTGTCCATCCTTAGCTATCCCCTCTATTGTTGTAATCTGTTTCCCATTTACTTCGATAGCTAATGTTAAGCATGATAGGACCGGTTCACTATCAACCATAACTGTACATGCACCACATTCTCCTATACCGCATCCATACTTAGTCCCTGTTAACCCGAGCTTCTCTCTTAGAACATTAATTAATAATTCATTTGGCTCAACATCTAGTGTCTTTCTAACACCGTTAACAATTAATTCTATCTTCATCTTCCCACCAACCTGTTAACGAGAATGTTTATAGCATCTTTAACCAATATTTTCGAGAGCTCCCTCCTATACCAGTCAGTAGACCTAACATCAGTTATTGGCTTAATCTCTTCTGCAACTATCTCTTGAACCTGTCTAATATTTTCCTCATTAATGGGTTTAGATTTAAGATAGTCTTCAGCCTTGAAGATCCTTAGAGGAGTTGGTGCAACTGCTCCTAACGCTATCCTGAAATCTTCAACGTACTGTCCATTCATTTTGAGGAGGACGGCGATGTTGACTTTCGCTAAGTCCATGCTTACCCTCGATACTTTCAAGAAAACGCTTTCAGAATCTTTGTGAGGATATGGAATAAATATTTCTTTAACGATCTCATCATCTCTTAGAGATGTTCTACCTGGACTAGTGAAGAAATCTCTTATCATTATTTTTCTCATGCTGTCTAGGTTTTGAGCTGTGATTACGGCGTCGTATATGAGGAGCGGTGGAGCTGAGTCTGCAGCTGGACTAGCGTTACATATGTTTCCAACTAGAGTTGCCATATTTCTTACTTGTATTGAAGCTATAGATTTTATCGCTTCATATAATGCATTGAAACGTTCATGGATTGTTCTCTTCTTTTCTATGCTTCTCAGTTTTGTAGCTGCTCCAATCCTTATTCCTGTATCATCTTCAATGATGTAGTCTAGTTCCTTAATCTTGTTTAAGCTTATTATGTGTTCAGGTTCTTTTCTACGTAGCTTCATATCAACTATAAGGTCTGTTCCACCTGCAATTACTCTAGCTCTACCTCTGTATTCTCTCATTAATTTTAATAATTCTTCAAGAGTTTCAGGAGCATGATATGTAAACTTTACTGGGACTATATGGGTGTTGACAAGATTAATATAATCTGCCTTCATTGCTTCACTCTCCTAACCGTTCTTTGTTAAATGCTGAACTATCTCGTGTTTCTTCTGTTTCTCTTCTTTTTCTCTCAGTTTCTCTAATAGTTTCTCAGGGGTTATGGGTAGTTCATAGAATCTTATTCCTGTTGCATTGTAGATTGCATTTGCTATAGCTGCTATTGCAGGGTTCTGTGCCCCCTCGCCTAATCCTTTTGCTCCAAATGGTCCTGTAGGCTCATATGTTTCTACGAAAAATGTTTTGATTTCTTCAGGTATATCTTTAGCGGTTGGCATTTTGTAATCTAGTATGAATCCTCTGCACTCAACGTCTCCAGTCTCTTTACTGTATTTTAAGTCCTCGAGTATTGCTCTACTCCAGCCCATGACGAATCCGCCGTGTAGCTGTCCTTCTGCTAAATCGGGGTTTATGACTGTTCCAACATCTGCACCTATAACTACTTTCAATGGTTTAACAATTCCCGTCTCCGTATCTACTAATACTTCAACGAAGTATCCAGTGAAGTGGGGTGGGCATGCAGGGGGTCTATAGCTTTCAATAGCAGCTATCGTCCCCCAGTTCTTTACTCTTGCAAGGGATGCCAGTTCTCCAAGTGTTATCTCTTTTCCAGGGATGCCTTCAACATATATTACTGCTTGACCTCTCTCTTCATCAGGTCTAATCTTTAGAGTGTGAGGATAAGCATTCAAGACTTTTGACGCTAATTCAAGGATCTTCTCTTTCACTTTCCTAGCAGTGTTTAATGCTGCTCCTCCTCCAGCGTATACTCCTCTAGAAGCATGAGTACATACATCATATATTGTTGTCTGAGTATCAGCTGAAACTATGTTCACATTCTTTAACGGTAGTCCCAGTTCTTCAGCAATGATCTTAGCGTGGGCTTCTAGTGTTCCACCGCCTTGGTCAATTAAAGCTGTAATATAGTCTACTGTTCCATCTTCATTTACTTTAAGTATTGCTCCAGAGTAATCTACTACTTGGCTGGGTACAGGTGCTCCAGCACTAGATGTATGGTATCCTCTAGCCATCCCTACTCCTCTTCTAAATCTTCCCTTCTGTTCTCCAGGTCTAGGTCTATTCTTCCAATCTATTATCTCAGCGCCTCTTCTCAGTATTTCTTCAACTCCACAACTTTTTATTATTGATTTTACTGTTGGCCCCTGTCCCCAGAAAAGGTCTCCTTCGCCTACATAGTTCATGAGCCTAAACTCTATAGGATCTATTCCAAGCATCTCTGCGAGTTCATCCATTATTGTTTCCACGGCCCATGTTACCTGCGGGTTCCCGTATCCTCTGTAAGCACAGGAGGGTATCTTATTTGTATAAACTGCTACTCCAACATATTTTACTGCTTGTAGCTTGTAGAGTGAGACCCACCATCCTGCGCATGTCCCGAGTAGAGGATAGGCTTGAACTTGATGTGCACCTATGTCCATGATATTCTCCATGTATCCGCCTGTAAGTTTCCCGTCTTTGGTTACACCTATCTTGAATCTAAAAATCATCTGGTAGCTACTATGTTCATGCATGTCTTCTTCTTTCGTGTATGCTAGTCTGACAGGTCTCCTCGCTTTTAGAGCTAATGCTACAGCGATTGGTACGACTATGTTTGTCTGTATACTTGAACCGAATCCTCCACCTAACGCTAGCTTCTTCACATTTATTTTGCTTACAGGTATGTTGAAGATCTCGCTGATGAGCAGTCTTGTATTGTGGATGGTCTGGGTTGTGCACCATATTGTTAATCCACCGTCAGCTTCAGGCTTCACGACTGCAACCTTCGGTTCAAGCTGGTTATGGTATCCTCTACTAGTCTTGAATTCCCTCTCGATAATTATATCAGACCTCCTGAATGCTTCGTCCAAATCTCCTTCTTGAAGCTCCAATCTACAAGCGATATTATTCTCAACCTTGATCTCTCTATCATTCAGTATGATCTTCTCATGTATCTTTGGTTTCCCCTCACTCATGGATTCAAGCGGGTCAAAGACTGGTTCAAGAACTTCATACTCTACTTCTATCATCTCCAATGCTTTCTGAGCTTCTTCCTCTGTTTCAGCTGCAACCGCTGCTATCGGTTCGCCAACGAATGCTGGCTTATCTGTTAGTACTCTCCAATCTTTGTATGTTGCTTCAGGTGTACTTACAAGCCTTGGACAGAATAATCTGTCCGGTACATCTTTGAAGGTTACTACAACCGCCCCCATTTCTTCAGGTTTACTAGTATCTATCCTCTTTACTCTAGCATGAGCGTAGGGACTCTTAAGAACTCTTGCATGAAGCATATTTGGAAGATAAATGTCTGACGCATACTTCTCAGCTCCAGTAACCTTCGCCAATGCATCCTTCCTAACAGTCTTCTTACCGATAACGTGAAAATTCATACAACTCTAGAATTCAGTTTTCCAGCTATCTTATTAATCTTCATTATTCAGTTATCTAGGAGTACTTGGAAATGACGTGACTAGTTTTCTGCACCTCTTTTAGATTCTATTGTTCTTTCAAGGATTTCAGAATGTTCTTGAGATCTTCTACTGTATCTACATCTATGACTGTGTATTGGCTTGATTCTACTTCTATGATCTCTTCCATGTATTTTTCTGTTAGTTCTTTGAGTCCTTTCTTTTCTTCTGTTATATTCATTATTTCATTGAATAGTTTATTTGAGAAGAGTATTGGATGTCCATGTCTACCTTTATGTGATGCAACTATGATGGGGGCGCAAGTTATCTCGTATACGTTTATCAAGTTATCGATATCGTCTGGGGCGATGAATGGAACATCAGCTGGATGAATGATTACTGCATCCACTCTACCTATCACTTCTGACACTCCTCTTTTAACAGAGCTACTCTGACCTTTTTCATAATCTCGATTATAGACAAACCTGATTCTATCGTCTCTTATCCATTGAAGTGTTTTCTCTATTTTATCTGCTTCATGACCCGTAACAACAATTATTTCATCAGCTTTTGATTTTATACTTGTCCTTACTACTTTCTCAATCATGTATTCATTGTTTATTTTTGCTAGGAGCTTGTTTCCTGGGAATCTCGTCGACTTACCTGCAGCAAGTATTATGAGCGCAACCTTTGGCTTCTTCAACATCTTGAATCAATCTACGCGATTGCTATCTATTATTGTTTTGGATTTTTTGAGATGCTTTCAGTATAGCGTTTATGATCTGTTGGTATGCTCCACATCTACAGAGGTTTCCTGAGAGGGCTTCTTTAATTTCTTGTATAGTTGGTTTAGGGTTAATGTCTAGTAATGCTTTCGCTGTTAATAATACTCCAGGCGTGCAGTATCCACATTGTAATGCGAATTCTTCTATGAATGCTTCTTGGAGTGGGTGGAGTTTCCCGTCTCTTGCTAAGCCTTCAACTGTCACTATGTTTCTTCCATCGATAGTGGGTGCAAGTATCAAGCAGCTATTAACAGGTTTCCCATCGAGGAGCACAGTGCAGGCTCCACATTCTCCAACCTCGCATCCTCTTTTAACACTCGTTATCCTAAGTTCCTCTCTAAGAAGGTCGAGTAATGTAACGTTAGGCTCAGTCTCAACCTCCACCAGCTTATCATTCAACACAAACTTAATTCTAATCAACATCTATCCTAAGTGTCTAGCGGAAACCTATTACTTAAAGGTATACTCAGCACTGGGAGAGTACCGTGATAATACTAGGTTAATCTTTTAATTTTGAGGAGATAGGTTAATTGTTGGGGATGAGGCCGCTGCCCCAGACTGACTTAATGATGGAGGAAGAGCCGAGCCGACCCATAAAAACTCTTCATTTTTCGATTACCTTGCTAAATGGCAAACTTTGTATAGTGGGTTTTGATGATTCTAATGTTTGATAGCGAAAAATATTCCATAATTGTCTGGCCTAACCTATACCTCCTTAAATATATGATGAGAAAACCATAATTTTCAATGTAAATAGATATTAACTGGAAGTGACGGATCTCTAAGGGGGTCAGATAAAGAGGTTGAGGACGAGTGGGTTCAGAAGAGTCTAGAGATACTTCGAGAAAGGGTGGTATAGATTTGTATGTTAAGGAGGTTTTTAAGATTACTTTGAGGGATCTTCTTGGACCTTCTGGGCTCTCCGCTCTTGAACATTACTTGAACAGGAAGCTTAACGGAGACATGTATGATGTTCTCCTATCTTCTCCACCTTCATTTTATAATGCTTTAAAGAGTTTTCTAGGCAAGGGCGCAGACGCTATACTGAGAATCGCTGCAGCTAAGTTAATAGAAGAAGGAAAGATAGTTGATTTATCACCTGAAGAATTTGTTGAATTAATGAAGTCAAGTAGTGGAGAAGCATATAGGAGGTTCCTGAATAGCTTTAGGAGGGGTTGAAGAGTGTCGAGCTGCAACACGATTTCGACAGGCATAGAGGGATTAGATAAGCTAATAACTGGTTTCCCACGCGGTGGGCTTATAACCGTTTCAGGAAATCCTGGAACAGGTAAGACTGCTCTAGCTGGAACATTCATCCACAACGGAGCATTAAAGTATGGTGAACCAGGAGTTTACGCATCTTTTCTAGAAGATGAAGAAAGATTCTATAATTTCATGGCTGGATTCGGCTTAGACTTCAAAAGTCTTAAGGAAAAAGGTTTGTTCAAGTATCTAGCTATTCCAACACTGTTTGAGCCTGGTATGAGTATATCGGTGGCCGATATAGTTGAGGCCGTTGAACATATAGGTGCCAAGAGGCTTGTCATAGATTCGTTTACTGCTTTAAGCCAGATGTTCAAGTCGCCTCCTGAAGCTAGAGTATTCCTACACTCACTACTATCGAAGATTGCGAGACAGATGGACTGTACAACAATCTTGATAAAAGAAGTACCAAGCGAGCAATCATACGAGTATGGATTCGAGGAATTCATATCAGATGGAGTAATCCAACTCAGGAGAGAAATAATAGAAGATAGACTCTTCAGAGAATTAAGAATACTCAAGATGAGGGGTTCACAAGTCATTGAACCATTAGCATGTATGAGTCTTTACAAAGGATTCAGAGTATATCCTCCAATGAGGATTACGGAAGAATATTATAAGAATAAAAGATTTGAGCCTCCACCGGATCCTCCGAAAGGATATACTACAGGTATACCAGATTTAGATAGAGAGATAGGAGGTTTTCCAGCTGGTTCAACAATACTTATGGAAGTTGATCCCTCTCTCTCAATCTATGAATGTGCATGTTTTTCTTCACCAGTCCGTATCTCATACGTTCTTAAGAACAAGCCAACCTTAGTCTTTCCTAGTGGGGGGGTAGATTGGGCGGATTTAGTCTATTTAGATCAATCTTATGGTGTTCCAGATGATAAATGGAGAAAATATATGAAGATACTTTTTGATGTAGAGACGGAGTTGGAGCTTCTACCAAATATTAAGAGGATTGATTTACTTTCTCCAGAAGAAGTGACTAAAGAAGTTCTAGACTTCGTTAACCAGTACTCAATAAGAGATAAACACCCTCCTCTAATAATTCTGGGAATAGATAGGCTTGCTGTAAGGTTTAGGGATGCTACTTCTGACATAGCTTATTTTGTCTCGAACTTGACTAGCAGCATTAGAGGTCTGGCGATCTTCTTCGTTAAACCAGTCTATTCATGGATCATAGAGAGATTCGCTCCGATATCAGATTACTATATAAAAATCATCAAGAAGCACGGAAGAGTAATTGTTTACGGTATTAAACCTAGGACATCATTCTATATTGTTGAACCATTAGAGGATAACCTAGCCCCAAGATTAATACCTATAGTTTAACTCTAGAATGTAGACCCACCTCTTTTACTAATGTATATTCTTCAGTTAATGCTTTTACTTAATTTTCTCCAGTAATATTGCTGGACAGATTTTTACTACTCCATCTATGCGGTTTAGTTTCTTTACGAACTCTGACAGCTCATTCATGTTCTTAAACCAGGATTCAATAAGTATCATGTGGTCTCCAGATGAACTATAGAGACTTACTACTTCATCCATATTCTTCAGCTTCTCTAATACGTTGATGAGTTTCTCAGGTGATGTGTCTAAGCCGATCAAGGTATGAATTTCGAACCCAAGCTTCTTAAGATCAACCTCTATTGTAAACCTCTTGATTATTCCTTGAGACTCCAGCTTCTTAATTCTCTTCCTAATTGCTGTCTCTGTTACTCCGAAGATCTTAGCTAAATCTACATGGGTCTTGCGAGAATCTTGTTTTAAGATTGTTATTAGTTCCAAGTCCGTAAATCGAACCATAATATATTAATATTCGCACCATTTAATAAGTATTGAGAACCTGGAGGTTCGTAGAATGGAAGCAGTTGAAATTGGAAAACTTCCATTGATCGGTGATAAGATGCCTAGCTTCAAAGCAAGAACGACTAAGGGTACAATAAATTTCCCCGAAGACTATAGAGGGAAATGGGTTGTGTTATTCTCTCATCCAGCTGATTTTACACCAGTTTGTACAACTGAATTTTATGCATTCCAGAAGAGATATGAAGAATTCAAGAAGCTCAACTGTGAATTAATAGGTTTAAGCATAGACCAAGTCTTCAGCCATATACAATGGGCTAGATGGATCAAGGAGAATCTAGGAGTCACCATTGATTTCCCAATAATAGCTGACGACATGGGTAAGATCGCGACAACACTTGGAATGATTCATCCCAAGAAAGGTACAAACACTGTGAGAGCTGTATTTATATTAGACCCTGAAGGAATAGTGAGAGCAGTATTCTATTATCCACCAGAGCTTGGAAGAAACATAGACGAGATATTAAGAGCAGTGAGAGGGCTCCAAATAGCGGATAAATCTAAAGCTGCTCTTCCAGCTAACTGGCCGAATAATGAACTCATAGGAGATAAAGTAATAGTTCCGCCTGCAGCAGATGAGAAGACAGCGGAAGAAAGACTCAAACAATACAAAGGATACGATTGGTGGTTCGTCTATAAAGAACCAGAAAAACAATAAAACACAAACCTAACATCCCGCCTAAACATTAAATCCCATACTTTATTTTTTGTTTCAGGATCCTTATGGCTACTTGTAGAATTGTTAACTTAATTATCGTATGGATGACCGCATCCTTAGACATTTTTGACTTACAAGTTCGAGATTAAAACCGTAAAGCTTATTGAGGCTTACTATATTGAGTATTGAGTGATGGGAGGTAAAAGATATGCAGCAATCAAGTATAGATGTTTCTGGTATCATGCATCTTTCAGCATTCGGTATATACATTCACGCGATAACCGTCGCTATAGTTATCGGATTCTCCATCACACTTACGATAATAGAGTTTCTGGGAATAAAGAAGAAAGACCCAGACTATATTAGACTAGGAAAACAGATATCACTCGTTATAGTTACTTCATTCGTATTTGGAGCAGCAACGGGTACGCTAGTAGAATTCGGTCTCATCCAAGTATGGAATGGTGTAATCCTCGCCATCGGATCATTCTTCTTCACCCCGCTCTACCTAGAACTAGTAGCTTTCACAATTGAAGCAGCATTACTAGTAGCCTTACTGTATACATGGGGTAAATTCAAGAATCCTTGGACTCACTGGTCAATAACAGTAACCTACACGATCGGAGCACTACTTTCAGGAGCATTAATAACATCAGTAAACTCTTGGATGCAGGCACCATGGGGTACAGGAGAAATAGTGAAACTCGTATATCCATGGGCTCCAACATATGGACCAATCCTAGTAAACAGTGAATTCTTGCTTAAAGTTAAAGAAGCATTGGTAATGGTAAGTCGAACTGCAGGTGGAAGTGGTGCTGGTCTCGTTAACCCTGAAGTAATAAATGATTTAGTTAATTCATATGGAGAGCTACTTAAAGATCCATGGGTATCGCTGATAAATCCTTACGCTGTGACAAGCATAATCCACCAGCTTCTAGCTACAACTATCGTGGGTGTATTCTGGATAGGGGGCGTCCTCGCATTTAAAGGATTGAGAAACCTGGAGAAGAGAGCATACTATCTAAAACTATTCAAGACAGTTGCTTTAATCGGTGCTATTCTCTTAATCATTCAGGGAATAGAAGGTCACGAGCAAGGATTAATGGTATACCTCTATCAACCGACAAAATTTGCAATGATCTCCGGCTTAGAGAAGTCTGGACCATATCTTCCAGCAGGTTTAACAATCTTTGGAGACCCGAACTATGTATTCAAAGGCTTCGACTACTTAATTGAAACAGTTAGAAATCATCCAAACCCAGACCTCAAGATAGCAGGAATACCAGTGAAAGAGATAGCTTTGCAAGATACTTTAAAAGCGCTTGAGAAGCTTCCATTAGTAAAAACCCTCTACGAGACTAAGATTGGGTTAGCAGCAATAGCTGTACTAATATCATTACTAGTAGTTAGCTCATTCATATTCAAGAAATTCTGGATTGGAAAAGAAAGAATTCTTCTATACAGCGGTCTCGCAATGTTCTTTATAGCTCCCGCTCTAGCTGGACTCGGTTGGGCTGTGAGAGAAATAGGTAGAAAACCATGGACAGTATATGGTCTACTATATCCTGAAGAACTAGTTACACCGAACCCTGTAGGACTAGACATCACTACAACAATTATTGGAGGAATAATATTAGGTTTAACGATAAACTTTGCAACAATATATCTGCTCCTCAAGAAGCCTCCAAAATTCTTGAAGATAGGTGATGAATAATGGATATAACTCTACCCATACTTATCCTCGGCACTATACTACTAACACACTTAACGTTTGTAAACATAAACATAGGATTAGGATTTTACAGTCTAATACTTAGATGGAGGTCACTCTCAAATCCTGAGACATCTAAACCTGCAAGAATAACATTTAAGTTTCTCGCAGCATCAGAAGTAGTCTCTGGAGTATATGGAACGATGATAACTGTTGTCTTAGCAGGTTTCTGGCCCACGTTAGTCAACATAGCGGCAATAATCTTATTCATACCATTAATGATAAGCATACTTGGAATAATCATTAGGCTGACATCTATCGCCGCCTACTGGTATACTTGGGATAAGGTTAACCCGAGAATACATCTCTTAATTGGAGTGTTAATGGCCTTCTCGGGACTATTGATCCCGGCTGGATTCAGGTATATCTTCGCATTCATAAACAATCCTACAGGATTAACAAGCCTTAACCCAGTATCAGGAAACATTCTGGAAGCTTTCGCAAACCCTGTATACCCTCCACTTTTACTACATACATGGCTTGGAGCATTATCCATAGGTTTCCTAGTAGCATCAGCGGGGCTAGCATGGTCTTCTAGAAAAGACGAAGCGATTAGTAAATGGAGTGGATATGCAAGTTTACTAGGAGGATTAATGATTATACCTCAAGGACTGGCTGGCTTCTGGTTCTGGAGCACATTAAGCTTTCACTCACCATACTTATTCTACAGTATAAACAAGTCTTTCCTACCCAGCGGCCACTCCTTAACGGACGTCTCATACACATTCTTAGGAATGGTGCTACTCGCAGTAGTGATCTTAACACTAGGGATAATCCATCATTATCAACCTTCCAAGAGATGGATAGCCTACTCCTTAGCGATCTTAGCAGTGGCCACATTAATACTAGGAGAGATAACTCATGATATTGGAAGACTCCCATACATGGTCATAATCGGAGAAGAAGGAATACCTGTAGAATTATTCATTAATAGATTACTCATACTTGAACCAACATTAATTATCTCAGGATTATCAGCTATAATATTCTTTACAGCAATCTTCATACTGCTCCTATACCTATATCTTGTCAAAGGAGTACTCCATGAGTAGATCAACCCAAACCACACAATATTTTTATTTCCTCCATAAGGTTACCCATAGGATGACATTGAAACAGCTGGTAAGTCAAGTTAAGAAATTAACTGAAAGTGAGGTTAAGAATATCATAACAGAAAAAATAGAAGGATTCAAAAAACTTAGGAAGAAAGATATTACAGAGATCTTTAAAGAATTATGTTTCTGCATCTTGGCTGCGGGATACAGTGCTGAGAAGAGTTTACATATACAGGAGAAGATAAATGATGGCTTCTTGAAGTTTTCAGAGAAAGAGCTTGCAGAAGAATTGAGGAGGCTCGGCCACAGATATCCTGAAGCTAGAGCAAGATATATTGTAAAAGCTCGAGATAAAATAAACCAGTTGAAAAATGTTCTCGAAACATTGGAGGATTCTAGACATATTAGGGAATGGCTAGTAGAAAATATAGACGGTCTAGGATACAAGGAAGCAAGCCACTTTCTAAGGAACATAGGATACCTAGACTTAGCAATAATCGATTACCATATCTTGAATTTACTGGAAAAATACAATATACTAACTAAGCCGAGGACATTAACGAGGAACAGGTATCTCCAGATTGAAAAAATTCTTGAAGAAGTATCTAAACATTTAGGTTTGAGGCTTGGAGAGCTAGACTTATACCTATGGTATATGGAGACGGGAAAAATAATCAAGTAAGGGAAACATCTTCATCATCTCCTAATAATATCTGCCAACCTCGAAGACGCTGCACAAATCTAGACTATAGCAGATACGTTATTCTAAGCTATGAAAGAGAATGTTTCCAAAAATATTGAATGTAGACTTCTCATCTTTAAAGAATTATAGACAAATATTAAGAGACAGATGTTTAAAATAAAATCAAAGAATGAACATGGAGCATGCATCTCTGACGTTAAACAGTGATTGGAAGGAGGCACGTAAACCTAAAAAATTTTCATACTTAAATAGTCGTTACATCTTTCTCCAGCGTAGGTAACGATAAACAAATAGGCGGTCAGGGATGCCCAACTGGGGTTACTCAGTTAAAGAACTGGATCCAGCTAGGACGGTTAAAGCTAGCCTTAGAGAGGTAGATGTCTCTCCGAAGTTTTCTAGAGAAGTCTGTAGAGCGATTATCGGCTTAAAAATTCCTGAAGCCAAGAAGCTTATGGAAGATGTCATAGCAATGAAAAGGATGATCCCGTATAGGAGGTATAATAAGGATAGAGCACATCATCGCCAGACTAGAGGTCCAGGAGGATACCCTGTAAAAATTGCTAAAATGATGTTGAAGCTCTTAGAGAGTCTTGAAGCAAACGCTGAATTCAAGGGTCTCGACCCAGAACAAGTAGTTATAAAATACGCCGTAGCTCATAAAGGGAGAGTAATAAGAAAATTTATTGAGAGAGCATTCGGTAGAGCAACACCATACGATAAGACTCTCACACACATAGAAGTAATAGGAGAGGTGAAGGAATAGTTTGTCAACAGTGAAACAGATACTTGAGAAGAGGAGGAAGAAGACAGAAGTAGAAGAATATCTTGCTGAGAAATTGAAAGATGCAGGATTCGGTGGAGTAGATATAGTTTTCACACCTATAGGAACTAGAGTAACAATCTACGCTATGCATCCTGGAAGAGTAATCGGCTCCAGAGGAAGAACTATTAAGGAGATCTCAGAGGTGCTAGCATCAAGATTCGGTATAGAAAATCCCAATGTAACGGTTGCAGAGATAGAAGTTCCCGAACTCAATCCATACGTGATGGCTTATAGGATTGCTCAAGCAATAGAAAGAGGTGTAAGACATAGGAGAGTCGCCTTCTGGGCTTTGAGAAGAATAATGGATGCAGGTGCAAGAGGCGTGGAGATAGAGATAAGTGGAAAACTTACCTCTGCTCGAGCTAGGACAGAGAAATACAGTGCAGGCTTCATACCCAAGTCGGGAGAATACGCATTGAGATATGTGAGAATCGGTAAAGCCTCAATATTGCTGAAGACGGGAATATATGGAGTGAAAGTAAAGATATATCCCCCTGATGCACCCTTACCAGAAGAACTCGGTATCAGCGTAGAGAAGCTTTCAGCTATAGCATCTTCCGAACCGAAAGTCGAGGTGATGGAAGTTGGTGAAGGAAGTGAAAGAGCTAAGACAGAAGAGCAGTGAAGAGCTACTAGATGAACTAGATAGGTTGAGGTCTGAATTGATACTACTTAGAAGCAAGACTAGTGGTGCGGGAATGGAGAAAACCGCTCTTATAAGAAATACTAGGAAAAGGATAGCGAGAATTCTAACTATTCTAAGGGAGAGAGGGGTAAATGTGTAAGAATCTAAATGCTAGAAACATTCTCAGACATGAATTACTTGGATTAAATGTGGTAGCAAGAGGAGTAAAGCAGAGAGTAGAACATTCAGGAGAAGTAGTAGGAGAAACTATGAAGACCATCAAGGTCTTAAGAAAAAATGGTAGAATAGTTAGGTTACCTAAAGAAGCATATATATTTGAATTCACCCTACCGAACAATGAGAAAGTACTAGTTGAGGGGGGACCCCTGATAGGTAGACCTGAAGATAGGTTGAAGAAGAAGGTGAGAAGATGGTAACAAAGAATATAGGTTTACCTGTAAAACCACCTGCCAGAGAGTGCGATGACCCTGACTGCCCATTCCATGGATACCTTAAAGTCAGAGGAATAATCCTAACTGGAACAGTATACAAAAAGAAGATGAATAAAACAGTAGTAGTGAGGCGTGAATACCTCCACTACGTTAAAAAATACAAGAGATACGAAAGGAGGAGAAGCAGTATCCCGGCACACCTCCCTCCATGCATAGACGTAAATGAAGGAGACAAAGTAAAAATAGCTGAATGCAGACCCATAAGCAAGACAGTAAGCTTTGTAGTCATAGAAAAATTATGAAATAATTAAATATGTGCAAAAAAGATAACAAACAGGCTAACCTCTCATCTGACCCATGTATTCAATGTAATCTAACATGTTCTCTTCTGGTAGACTTATAGTTCATAGTTATATAGACGGATTAGATGTTGTTAAACTAGGTAGTGGTGTAGGTGGATGTCTAAGAAGAGTAGGGCTGTAGCTGCTGTAGGGATTCTTGAAAGAAGACCGAGTATACCTAGAACTATAAACGTGGGCTCAGAGATAACATGCGCAGATAATTCTGGAGCACAAGTATTGAAGATTGTGCAAGTTCACGGTGTCAAGACTAGGCTTAGACAACATCCTTCAGCAGGAGTAGGAGACCTCGTCTCTGTAACAGTTAAGAAGGGGCCAATAGATCTTAGAAAGAAAGTTATGCATGCTGTAATAATAAGACAGAAGAAACCATATAGGAGACCTGACGGGACATGGATCTGCTTTGAAGATACTGCAGCAGTACTAGTAACACCTGAAGGAGATGTTAAAGCAACAGAGATCAAGGGACCAGTAGCGAGAGAAGCAGCTGAAAGATGGCCAAGAGTCGCAAATATCGCTGGAATGATCATCTAAACATAATGAAATCTAGAAATCCACCAGCACTATATAGTAGATAGCGAAAATGTTTACTCATCCTAAGATTTTCTAGTTCTCCGATGGTAATCTTTTAACCTCTCATGTAGTATATACGCTATGTCGAGGCTCCCCTCAACTTTTACTCTACCCAGAAAGAATGCTTTAACAGGATCGAGCTCGCCCTCCAGAAGCTTTGTAAGGCTCTCACTACTACCCTTAATAATGCTATCAGGTTGTCTATCAAACTTATCAATTATTCTTAACCCATTTTCACTTATCTCCACATATGCTGCTTTATCATCAGTTGGCTCCAACTTGATAACTAATGGTTCAGAAGGAAGAATCTTCTTTATAACATAGTCAGAGTTTACATCATTAATGATTTTTCTTAGTATAGATAACAGCCTGGATTCAGTACTCATCACATAAAGATCTTCGCTAATAATTATTAAACTTATAACGGCAGTAAATATCTATGACGATATGGTTTCTAGTCTTTGAATATGATTTAACGATTCTCCAGCTTCTGACAGTTGGCTCATATCCTAGCATCTGAACCTCTTTACATACTTTTGATACGAATTCTTCTTCTTTACCTCTCCTCGCAAGTTCATGAAAATGAATTATTCCACCATTAGGTTTCAAACCCCTCAGAGCTTGAGGCATCGCTTCTATGGTTCCCCCAAAGTATCCCATCACTACTCTATCTGCAACCTCTCTGATCTCTCCACCGACAACGATTTTGCAGTCTCCCAGTATAGGCTCAACGATGTCTTGAACATTGTTTAATGCGATATTCTCCTTCAAGTAGCTGAATGCTTCAGGGTTTATCTCGATAGCATAGACTTTTCTGGGTTTCCGAGTGACAGCCATAGGTATAGTGAATTGACCGACTCCTGCAAACATATCAATTACTACTTCATCACTTGTGACTATCCTAGATAATCTTAGCCGCTCATAACTATTCCCTAAACAAAGCATTAATCTCTCAATATCGAGTCTCAGCCTCCAACCATACTCTCTATGTTCAACTACTCTAAAATGCTCACCGGCAATATGCTGAATGATGGGTCTTCTCTCAATTCCCTCCACACCAATCCATCTATAAACAGCTCGAACTCTAGGATAATATTGAAGAGTCAATCTACCTATCTCACTAACCCAGCTATCGAGTTCTTCTGGTATACGTATAAGAGCGATCTTATCGATTATCCTAGCTTTAGATGGTAGTAACTCTCTCGGAACTCCGGGAAGATTCTCTGCTAAAAACTCTTTGAACTTCAATCTATCTACTCTACAGAATAACAAGGTTTCTAGAAAATATTACATTTATAAGAACTGGTATATGTGATGCTGTGCAGACAATTATTAAACTGTAGAGGTCCTTACTAGGATCTTCTGAAACTTGATAAGATCTCTCTAGGTGGAAATACTATCGCCTTGGTTGGGCATATGTTAGCACAGTTAGAACATCCAACTATGCAGTTTAACGGATTCTTAACTATCGGGACCCTCTTCTCGTTATCCCACTCGTACACCTTGGCAGGACACATCTTGAAACATTTCTGACATCCATTACACAGCTCATCAATCACTGTTGGAAACCATGGGATACTCTCTCTGGGCAATCCTCTCCACGTACTCATATAATAAACTTTGTTCAATCTAGTTATTAAGTATGCTCAGAAATGTTTACAGTTCTGGAACTAATCCAGGAATGCGTGGGAATGGTTGAACTTCACCAATATGTTTCAATCCACATATGTATCGTATGAATCTTTCTACTCCGATACCTGCTCCGGCAGATGGTTTTAAAAGTTTCTTCTCAGCTAAATCGAGTAACAGTTTATAGTCATCTCTTCTTAAACCATCTCTCTCCAGCTTCTTCAAGATCTTCTCATACTCGTACTCCCTCTCTGCTCCAGACAATACTTCACCATAACCTTCTGGAAGAATTAAATCGTAGTTTCTCCACTCACCAGTCTCAAAATCTTGGAAGTCATAGAATTGTCTAGGGATATCCGTGACCCACACAGGGTCTTTTGATATATTGGATATTTCCTCCTCCCAGTCTTCTCCATACTCTTTCTCAAGTTCAGCCCTCTTGTAGACCTTGAACGGTACAGTAGGTATTCTTAAATCTCTTGAAAGTAATTCAAGTTCTGGATGCATCTCTCTCCTAACATCTTCTATAGACTCCTTCACTAATTCTTCAAACAACGTGAACATGTCTTTCATCTTTGCATAGGCGACTTCGAGGTCTAGCTGAGTAAATTCATACAGATGTTTTCCTGTTGTCATCCTCTTTCTTGACTCAATCCTAATGTTTGGGGAGAGGATGAAGATCTTCTCAGGACCTAGAGAAACTAGTATTCTCTTATGAACAATCATGCTCTGCATTGTCTTTACTCTTGTACCATAGATCTCAACCTCAATTCTATCCTCGATACTGTATCCGGGGTCGGGCCATAAGGGGTCAGTAGATTTAGCTAGAATCACGGGAAGCACCCATTGGAACCCCTTTGCTAATAATATGTCGGTCATCGTCTTCAAAACTCTACTCTGAATCTTTAAGACTGCAGATGTCTTAGAATCCCTTATTCTCATTACAGACGTTAGAGACGATATCTCGTATAGACTCGTTTGAGACTTCATTTCCGCTCACCCCCACTTTACGATCTGACATATAGCAGCACCAATATTTGTCCTTTTAATGCCATGATTGGCAAATTCAAGGCAAAAATCTATATGATTAATCTTCTTCCTGTCATTTTTACATATTTATAGTAGGTAACCGTGATAAAGGGACTTAATGTTTTTATTAGACACTGAGGTTTTAGTGAGGAAGAGGTAAAGCGATTTGGGTGGAGCGAAGAAGCCACGTTTAAGCCAATTAGAAAAGAAGATTACGAAAACAAAAGAAGAAGAGGAAACAAAACAACCACAGAAGAGAGAGAAGACAGTAAGTGATGTAATTCTTCCAAGTATCGAAGAACTAGCTGAATTCGCCAGAACTCAGAAGTATCTTACACCTTTCATAATATCAGAAAAATTCGGTATAAAATTATCAATAGCTAAGCAAGCATTGAATAGGCTTGCAGAGATGAAGTTGGTAAGACTAGTCTCTGGAAATAGTAAGCTTAGAATCTTTGCACCAGTAGAATTATCGACACAGGTAGAGAAGACTTCAGAGGAACCGAAAGAGAAACCTTTGACACTGAAGAAGAAAGCTAAAGCAAAGTAGACTCAGCAATTGTAATTCTAATTCTTGATCCAGGATTCACTTTCTCTAATCCTTCATAATTCTTTTCTATTCTCCCAACTCTAACAATCTGTGATGGCGGTATAGCTTCCTTGAATGCAATGAGTAGATATGGACCTGGAGGCCAGTACAATATATCGCCACTAGTGATTTTGTCTATCTTTCTTTCAGCCCCCCTCTTCAAGTCTACCTGAATATATACTGCGTATTCCCATTTAGCTGCAAAACCTTCAATAGGCATTGCTTTCAGTAAATCTCTAACAGTTAAGGGAGCATAAAATCTAATAAATTCACCTTCAAGCACACCGACACCTTCCACACTTATATTGATTGGAATTCTCATCTTCTGTGGGGAAGTCTCAGACATATCTACTAACTACCGCTTCTACAATACTTAGCTAACCTATTAATCTTTAATACCAATCGTAGAAGAATAGAAAATTGTATAGACATATTTGAGTTTGTTCAGCAATCATTTGCCATAAACTTTCTCATCTTCAGTAGTCGATGACTTCAATAATGCAACGTATCAAGAAATATTGGAGAGTCGAGACAGTCTCATAGTAAGTCTTAATTACCCTATAGCATGATAGCGGTTCCTCTTTGTCAGTTTATATGCAGGGTTTTCAGGTACACTTTAAAGACGGCTTCCCAAAGTCCTAGAGATTTATGCAGCGAATCAGTCTCTCGGATAAGATTTTTTAATCAATATTGCTTATGTGATTTCAAGTAATCGGTCTATGAGTTTAGTGGAAGGCCTGGTACAGAATTTATCATCTCTCGGGCTTATAGGTTTAATCATAGTTTCATTTCTAGAAGCATCTATTTTCCCTGTGCCTCCAGATGTTTTCCTCATACCTATAGTCTTAGTAGACCCATCTAATGCTCTACTATACGGTTTAGCTTCAACATTGTCTTCTGCTTTTGGAGCATTCCCAGGGTACTTCTTAGGGCTAAAGCTTGGTAGACCTATTGCTGTGAAACTGCTTAAACCAAGCCAGATAGATAAAGCTGAGAAGATTTATCAACAATATGGATTGCTTGGAGTAGCTATCGCAGCTTTCTCACCTATACCTTTTAAAGTTTTTACAATTACTTCAGGTTTACTGAGGCTGAATAGGCTTCCAGCATTTTTCCTCGTATGCATCGTTGGGAGAGCTGCAAGGCTTATCCCAGAAGCTATCCTAGTAGGGTTATGGGGTAGGGAAGCACTAAAGATTGTGGAAGAGAATATTATGTTTTTCTCAGTTATCGGTGTAGTAATAGTTGTTGCAACATATATCCTATATCGTAAACTAGTTACTCGCCGAACAGGGGAACCTTACCAAGATAATTCATCAATATCCTGATTAGGTCGGCTCCCCTTATACGGCATAGTCCTCCTCTAGCACATGATATTTCATCAAATCTTTCAGTCCAATCTTTTCTAACGTTTGGACCAACTATGGCTACTGGTACGGGGTCGCCTCTATGTTCTCCAACTTCAGAAGGAGTGGTATGGTCAGCGGTTAAGACTAGATAATAATCTTGAGCCTCCACAAAGTCGAGTAGGGGGGTAATCCCACTAGATATCCACTCTATTACTTCTTTCTTCTTAACGGGGTTCTTATCATGACTAACTGTATCAGTCGCCTTGATATGGAGGAAGACTAAGTCATATGTTTTCAAAGCATTAATAGCATAATCTACTTTTCCTTTTAAATTAGTGTTAACCGTGCCTGTAGCACCTGGGACGTTGATGATGTCGAATCCTAGAGCTTTAGCAACACCTTTATACAATGCTCCACCAGCTATTGCTGCAGCTCTAATATCCCATAATTCACTAATAGGCTTAACGTTTGGCAATGTCCCTGCACCTCTAGGCAGTACAGCGTTCGCAGGTAGCAATCCTTTAGCAATCCTCTCTTTATTCAATGGGTGATTCTCTAAGATCTTCCTAGCCTTGGAAACAAATTCTTCAAGAATTTTAGAGGTACGCTCTGCTTCCTTACTATCTTCTAATGGTTTAGGTTTACCGATTTTCACGCCTACTTCGTGAACATCAATATCAGAAACCATTCTTGAAAGTCTTTCACCTCTAAGAACTAGAACACCTCTATGCTCAGTTGTAGAGACGAAGATTGGTTCAACATCTTCAAGCTTAATATCTTTCAATGCGTCAGCAAGTATCTTTGCCTCATCACTCGTTATCCTCCCCGCTCTCCTATCAATAACGATGTCTTCATTATTTACAGTTGCGAAATTGCATCTGAAAGCTACATCTCCTGGTCTTAATTCTATTCCCGCACCTAATGCTTCATATGCACCTCTTCCAGAATACTGCGTGTAAGGATCGTATCCAAAGATTGCTAGATGAGCTGTATCACTGCCTGGTGGTTGACCAGGCGAGATTACATCCATTATACCGCATTCACCTAAAGATGCTATTCTATTAAAGGTGGGTGCATTAGCTGCTTGGAGAGGTGTAAGACCGTTTAGAGCCTTTGTAGATCTATCCCCCATACCATCACATACTATCAAAACTATCTTCATCGTTTCTCATAGTTTACTTTTAGAACATTCTCATAAACATTATTATATAGCGAACATTTATTCAGAAAGGATTCATCCTATCCTTGAGAGCAATTCTTTAATTGTTCTATCTAAGAGATAGGTAAAGTAGAAGTTGATGCGATGGGATTCAGCAAGTCTTCTGAAAATCTATCTCATTGGTGAGAGTGTCTTCTACGGTTTATACATTGTCATGACTAGGAATATCTTCATACTTTATCTTGTTTCAATAGGATTGGATATTCCTGAAATATCGATTATAATCCTATTATCGACTCTTGCATCGACAATGGTCTCCATAATAATTTATAAGCATACAAAGGTATTCTTAATCAAGATCCGTGAAAAATCTTTATTTTTTCACGCATTAGAGAAGCTGATATTCATTCCAATGGCATATCTATCGGATGCCGCAGCTATTACATTGTGTTATAGCATTGCAAACATATCATCAATATTTTCATCAATCTACGTCAACCTGATAATATATAACTCGTTTGAAGAAGCAGATATAAAAGATATAACAGCTAAGAGGACGATAGCTCTAAATGTTGTTAACGTTTTAGGCTATATTTTCACAATGGTTTTAATGTATATTCTCCCAGCAAGTATGAAGTTTCAAGTAATCTTCATTCTTGGAGGGTTGCTGGGAGTATTCTCAACAATCTCCATACTTGCTGTTAAGATAGAAAACGTGGACACGATCAAGATGTTTAGCCAGATTAGTAAACCTGAGCAACTATTTTCTACTTCATCATTCTTTATCACTCTACTAACTTCAGCAAACTTGCTAGGTCTAGTGTGGACTCCATTCTTGGTAAACATATT
>ERZ1669248.353-NODE-353-length-23461-cov-27.300649_pt1 | contig 23461 bp, 24 predicted proteins | sample MGYA00579296_ERZ1669248 | MGnify/ENA primary metagenome ERZ1669248 (study PRJEB41166, sample SAMN08046057) | hot springs metagenome | biome: hot spring; feature: neutral hot spring; material: thermophilic sediment; isolation source: thermophilic sediment from...
AAAATAAAAGCTTTTGAGTAATTTTTCTTTTTTTCCAAATTTTCGCATTTTTAAAGAAAATCTTTAAATACCCTTTCAAATTCAAAACATGGAAAGGGAAAAAGTTATAGAGAAAATTTTATCTTTTCTAGAAGATTTTTACAAAGACAAGATTATAGTTAGCGTTGCGGAAGGTAAATCTTCCATAGATATTGATTTTTCTGAATTAGAAAGATATGATATAGAAGCTGCAGAATATCTTCTTGAAAATCCAGAAGAAACTATAAATGAAGTTGAAAAATCTTTAAGTGAAATAGATCCTTCTTTAGTAGAAAGAAGATTTCATCTAAGATTTTTCAATTTACCAGAAGATAGAAACATAAGGATAAGGAATTTAAGAGCAGAACACATAGGAAAACTTTTGGTTATAGATGGAATTGTTAAAAGAGCAAGTGAAGTAAGACCTGAGGTTTATGAGATAACATTTCAATGCCAAGCTTGCGGAGAACTAATAACTGTAAAACAGGAAGAAAGATCAATTAAAGCTCCTGAAGTATGCCCAAACTGTGGAAATAAAAGGGGATTTAATAAAGTATCAGAAAAGTTTTATGATTCTAGGTGGATTGTAGTAGAAGAGCCTTTTGAGATAACTAGCGGAGAAAGGCCTTCAGATCTAATGATCTATCTTAAAGAAGATTTAGTTACACCAAAAATGCAGTACAGAACTGATCCTGGAAATAGAATTAAAGTTACAGGAATTTTAAAGCAACTACCAAGAAAAGTTAAAGGCAGTGTTTCAAAACAAATGGAAATATATTTAGATGCGATACATGTTGAAAGCGTAGAAACAGAATGGGAGGAAATAGAAATAACAGAAGAGGACGAGAAGAAAATTCTTGAATTGGCTAAAGACCCCCAAATATACGATAAAATAGTTGCATCTATTGCACCAGCAATTTATGGTTATGAAGAAATCAAACTAGCTATTGCTCTACAACTTTTTGGTGGTGAAGAACATATACAAAAGGATAAATCTAGAGTTAGAGGGGAAATTCACATTCTATTACTTGGAGATCCAAGTTCAGGAAAAAGTGCAATAATGAAAGTTGCATCAACTTTAATTCCGAGAGCTAGGTATGTTAGTGGGAAAGGTATAACAGGCGTTGGTATAACAGCTACAGTTGTTAGAGATGAAGAGTTTTTTGGTGGTTGGGTACTGGAAGCTGGAGCTTTAGTTCTTTGTAATAAAAGCTTGCTTTGTATAGATGAGTTTGAAAAAATTGATAAGCAGGATATGATAGCTTTACATGAAGCCATGGAAATGGGCCAAATATCTATTGCAAAAGCTAATATAGTTGCCACTTTACCTGCTAAAACATCTATTTTAGCTGGAGGAAATCCAAAACTCGGAAGGTTTGATCCTTATATTCCTATAAAAGAGCAAATAGACGTTCCAGAGACAATTTTAACAAGATTTGATTTAAAATTTGCAATTAGAGATGTACCAAATCCTGAAAAAGATGAAAAAATTGTTTCTCATATTCTAAAAGCCAGACATTATGGTGAAGATGTTGTTGGACCTGTAATACCCCCGGAGCTTTTTAGAAAATATGTGGCTTATGCTAGAAAAAATTGTCATCCAAAATTAACTCCCGAAGCTGGAGAAGAACTTAAAAAGTTCTTTTTGGATTTAAGAAGCAAATCTGTGGAGGGCGCACCAATAGCAATAACGCTAAGACAATATGAAGCTTTAATAAGGTTAGCGGAAGCTTCAGCAAAAATTCAATTAAGGAATGAAGTTAATAAAGAAGATGCTTTAAGGGCAATAAAGTTAATGAGCTATTCATTGAGACAATTTGGTTTTGAGCCAGAAACTGGAACCTTAGATATAGATAGAGCTGAAGGTGCAAAAGCAACTGCAGTCCAAAGAAGTAAAATAAGAACTGTTTTAACAATTATTGAAGATTTGGAAAAAGTGCAAGGAAAGGAAATCTCGTTTGATGATATAGTAAAAAGAGGTAAAGCTAGTGGAATTGAGGATATAGAAGAGATTTTAAGAAAAATGCAACAGGAAGGAATTATATATTCGCCAAGACCTGGTTTTATAAGCAGAATATAGACTTATTAATACAGTAAAGAAATTTAATTTTAGTGATATGTATGAAGAGCATTGCCTTCTTAATAATAAGCATATTAGTCTTTTCAGTAGTTGCAGCGATGGCAGAAAAAATGGAAGAAAAGATCTTACCTACAGCTATTCCAGAAATTACAGGAAGTACAGAAAAGACAGTAGAAAAAGGAATGGAATGGTTTGGAAAAATTCCCTGCTCTAAAGATGAAGATTGTTCACAAATAGTTTGTCCAATGGTTATAGGAATGGACACACCAATGTGTAAAGAAGGGAAATGCATTTGTGGGCCAGGAATAAAAGCGATTACTTTGAATGAAACAAAAATAAGTGTTTGTCTTGAAATAAGAGAAAAACTAGAAAAAATGGTAGAAGACATAAGAGAAATTAAAAACGCAACTGAAAGAGAAGAAGAAATAGATGAATTTCTAAAATTAAAAGAAAAATTTAAAGACTGTTTTCCTAAGCCAGTCCCAAAACTAATCCCAATAATAGCAAAGAAATATGCAATAGAAAAAATGGAAAACTTAGAGGAATTTAGGCAAAAAATGGAAGAGCTTAATGAAGAAATGTTAAATGAAATAACAACACAAAATTTGACTGGTAGACAACTTGCAGAAGTAATTCACGAATACAACAAGAAAAGAAAAGAATTAGTAAAAGAGTTTGTAGAAAAAATACATGAAATTAACATGGAAAGAATGGAAGAAATTAAAGAAGTTGTTGTTAGTAAAAATGTAGAATGGGAAGGAGAAAAGCTGATTAACGTAACAAAAATAACTTTAACTGTTAATGGAAAAACTATAGAAATTCATCCAGGAGATAATGTAACAATAAGCGTTGAAGGAGTAGTTGTTAAATCACTAATTCCATTAAAAATCAAGAACAATACATTAGAAGATGCAGAAACTAATGAAACGATAAAAGAAACTCCTGAAAAAGTTAGGGAAAGAATAAGGGAAAGAATAAGGGAAATGAAACTTGAGAGAAAGGCAGGAATTCCTGTATATTCTGTAGCTGCAGTTAAATCTGGAAGACTGCTAGGAATAATCCCATTAAATATCAGTGTAAACTATGAAATAGCAGCAACTAATGGTACAACAATTTCAGTAGCTAAACCTTGGTGGAGCTTTCTTGTTTTTGGTTAATCTTTTTTTATTTTTTTCTTTTAATTTACTTTATGGATGCTTACGAATTTTTAGAAAGAAAAGGAATAGAGATTGGGGATAAAATAAAAATTGATTCATTAACCGGAATTCTTATGCCAAAATCTGAGTTCAGTGAAAAAGATGTTATTGTAATAAAATTAGAAAATGGTTATAACATTGGTTTAAAATTTAATGAAAAAATGAATGTAGAGTTGCTCAAAAAGAAAAGTACCAAAATTAAAAATAAATTAGAAAAAGAAATTCCTGACCCAAATAAACCAACTGTTTCAATTTTGGCATGCGGAGGAACAATAGCAAGCAAAGTAGAGTATGAAACTGGAGCTGTCTATCCCTCTTTTTCTCCAGAAGAAATAATAGAGGCTTTTCCTGAAATAAAAGAAATAGCAAATATAAGAGCTAGAAAACTTTTCGATTTATTCAGCGAAGATATGCAACCAGAACATTGGAAAATTATAGCTAGAGAGGTTGCTAAAGAAATTGAAAGTGGCGTAGATGGAGTAGTTTTAATGCATGGTACTGATACGATGCATTACACAAGCGCTGCTCTAAGTTTTATGCTTCAAAATCTTCCTGTGCCTGTTGTTCTAGTTGGAGCTCAAAGAAGCAGTGATAGACCTAGCAGCGACAATCAAATAAATTTGGTTTCAGCTATTTTGTTTGCTGCTAAAGGAGATGTTGCAGAAGTTGTTGTTTGCATGCATGAAAATTTAAACGATAATTATTGTTCAATACATAGAGGAACAAAAGTTAGAAAAATGCACACAAGCAGAAGAGACGCATTTAAGTCAATAAATATTTCTCCTTTAGCGAGAGTTAATTATTTTGAAAAAAGTATTGAGTATTTGAGAGAAGATTACATCAAAAGAGATAAAAAAAGAAAGCTTTCATTGGATTTGCAAATTGATCCCAATGTTGGAATTTTCTATTTTCATCCTGGAGCAAAACCAGAAGTGTTAGAAGAAATGTCAAAATACTATGATGGTTTGATTATAGCTTCAACTGGTCTAGGACATATAGCAGTTAATATCAAGAATGATGAGCTTGGCAAAAGCTTTCTTCCAGTTATTGAAAAAATAATAAAAAGCGGTAAGCCTATAGTTTTTGCCAGTCAAACAATTTTTGGAAGATTGAATTTGAATGTATATTCCACTGGTAGAATTTTAGAAAAAGTAGGAGTTATAGGAAATGGATGCGATTGGACAATTGAAACTGCTTTAGTTAAATTAATGTTTGTTTTGGGACATACAAAAAATCTGGAGGAAGTTAAAAATATGATGCTAACAAATATAGCAAATGAGATCAGTTATAGCATAGAGGAATAAAAATGTCTAGCTATTTTGGATTAAAAGTTGGTTTAGAATTACACTTTCAATTAGATACAGAGAGAAAACTATTTTGCAACTGTCTCACAACAATGAAAGGAAAAAACCCAATTAAAATTGTTGTTAGAAAATTACATCCCGTTCAATCTGAATTAGGAGAAATAGATAGAGCTGCTCAATTTGAATATCTGAGAAATAGAACATTTTATTATGAGGTTTTTAAAAATGAATGCTGTTTAGTAGAGTTGGATGAAGAACCGCCTCATGAGCCAAACGAAGAAGCTTTAAAAATTGCTCTTCAAATTGCAAAATTATTCAATTGTAAAATACCTGATGAAATTTATGTAATGAGAAAAATTGTTATTGATGGTAGTAATACAAGCGGCTTTCAAAGAACAATGATTGTTGGGTTTGACGGATATTTCGATTTTGAAGGAAAGAAAATACCAATAACTCAAATTTCCTTAGAAGAGGATTCCGCGGCTATAGATAAGGAAGAAAATGGAAAAGTGTACTATAAATTAAACAGACTTGGTATTCCCTTGGTTGAAATTGATACTGGAATTTTAGAAGGATTTATGCCAAAGGAAATAGAAGAAATAGCATATCAAATATTTCTATTAGCCTCATCCACAAGAAAGATAAGAAAAAACATAGGAGCAATAAGGCAAGATGTTAATGTTTCCATAGAAGGTGGAGCAAGAGTAGAAATAAAGGGAGTACAAAAATTAAGTTTAATTTCCAAAGTTATAGAAAAAGAAATAGAAAGACAGCTTTTGCTAATAAAAGAAGGTAAAAAAGTTGAAAAAGAAACTAGGGCTGCTAAAGAAGATGGTACCTCAATCTATATGAGACCTTTACCTGGAAGCGAAAGGATGTATCCAGAAACCGATATTAAACCAATTAAAACCGAGATTTACCTAAAAAATCTGGAAATACCTGAACCTTTAACAAAGATAATCGAAAGATACAAAAAAGAATATAAATTAAACGATCAACTGGTTAAGAGTTTACTTAAATCAAAATATTTCTTTTTATTCGATGAAATTATGAAAAGATTTAAGATAGATGGAAGTGTCGTAGCAAACATTCTTTCATCTGTTATAAAAGACTTGGAAAGGAAAGAAAACATAGATTTCGATTTAGAAGAAGAAAAGATTTTTGAATTCTTTAAAGCCTTAGAAGAGCAGAAAATTTTTAAAGAGGCTGCTTATGAAATTCTAAAAGAAATGTATTTTAATAGGAATTTAACCATAGATCAAATAGTGGAAAAACTAAACCTAAAACCATTATCTGAGGGTGAAATCCTGAAAATTATAGAAGAAACAAAAAAAGAAGTTAAGGATAGTGAAAAACTTTACAGCATTGTATTATCAAAAGTGAGAGGAAGAGCAAATATTCAAGAAGTAATAAAAATATTAAACTCTAAAAATCGTCAGCATGAGTTTTAGTAATATCCTTATCTTTCCAGTACATGCTTTCAACTTTATATCTTTTTAAATGAGAGAATTCAAAATACTTTAAGACTTTAACTAAATTTTTGTAAGAAGGCCTACAGAAAAAATAAAGGAGATCATCAAAAAAATCTTCCGTATAATTCCTTAAATATTCCTCCATAATTAAATTTTTTTCTAAAAAGTTATAAGACTAATCTATCTTGAAACGCAAAAATGCTCCTATCCCGCCCATACTTTTAAGTCCCTTACCTTCTTCTGTCTCATCAGAAACTATATTCACTTTTATTCCTATACTTTCTGCTTTATCAATTATTTCATCGTAAATTTCCTCTTCCTTTTCAACTTTCATTTCTTTCCCGCAAACATCACAAAATATTTTTTCATCTCTTTTAGATATAACAGTTTTCGTATGACCATTTTCACAAATCAAGTACTTTCTAACATAATCAAAGTTTTCAACAATAATAATTTCTTCTACTGCCCCCATTTCTAAAGCCTTAATTACATTATCTAACCCTACAACTGCATTTCCTTTATCTCGTAGAGTTACAAAAAATTTGTTAAGCAAATTTTTCTCTCTAAATATCTCTGCTTGTTGTAACAAATCCTCTGACCTTTTTACTAGTTCTTCAAGCCCATATTCATCTGCATAACCTATATCTTTTATTCCGAGTATTTTCTTTTTAATCTGATAGTTAAGATAATCTTCCTTAGCTAGTCTTTCTTTAACTGGGCCTGGACCTCCTATTAAAACACCTAGGACGTTTTCTTCTAGAAATATATTAGATGCTACTTCTCCAACTTTGGTTAAAAATTCATTTATTGCATCTTCTCTAAGCCTATCATATCTACCTTGCGAATTATGCACAAGCAAATCATTTGCGAAATAGTTTCCAAAAGGATAGACTTCTAAATCATAGAAGAATATAGAAGCTTCTACAGAAACCTCACTCAAATTTTTAATTTGCACTTCTTTTACTTCATTATCCAAAACAAAAACCACTTCTTGTCTTTTGATTTCTCTAACTGGCTTTTCTTTAATCTCATTTTCTTTAACAAACAGTAAATGATCTTCACTGACTATCAAACTGTTTCTCTCATAAAATATTTTTTTAGCTTTTTCAACCTTTCTCTTATAAATTTCCTTCACTATTCCTGTCTTTATTTTATTTTCAGTAAAATCAAAACACAAAACTTCATCTCCTTTCTTTATTTTATTTATTGGTATTTTTTGGCCATTAGATAAAGTTATTAGGGTTGATCTATGTAAACACATTCCTCCTTTAACTGTTTTGCTTGGAACTGTAGAATCCAATCTTTTTTTAACAATTATTTTCTTACCTTTTAAAAGTCCAATAGTAGCCTCTCTAGCATCTAAAACTATTAATCCATAAACATCTTTTTCCTTTACCATTTCTTTTAGCGGATCTAAAACAAAAACTTGATCGCACCAATAAATTTTAGTTTCGAGTTTCTCTGGCGGCTCTATAGCCCAAAGTCTTATATCTTCTTTTCCTTCGAATTCAGAAACATTCCCAGCAAAAACTGCTAAACCGTTTGGAGGAGTTTGCTTGAATAACCTTAAGTATTGAATAATTTTTTCTAGAGCAGAAATTACATTTTTTCTTGTAGATTTGCTTTTTATGTTTTCTGCTGTAGACTTTTCCTGAATAAGCTGATTTATCATTTCATACAAATTGTAGCCAGCAGGAATATAGACTGAAACCAACTCTGTATGTCTCCCTTTTATTTTTTCCAATTCTTTAATTAGCCTTTTGAGTTGTAGATACTGATTGCTAAATCCTATTCACCTTATTCCCTAACAATTTCTACAAAAGAAGGAGCAAGAATTAAATAGCCGTCTGAAGTGCCAACCAAATCTATATTATTTTGTTTACAAGCTTTTTTCAATTTAGCAAGAAGGGTTTGCATATAGCCATAATCTCTTTTCATTAATTCTTGAGTTTTAACTATAACAATCATTTGCCTTGCTAATCTAACAACCTTATCTACATCTTCTGATTTAGAAATTTTTTCAACTTTTATTTTTATTTTTTCTTCTTTTGGTGTTTCTTCTGTTTCCTCAACTTCAACTTCTTTTAATTCTTCTTTTTTGCTCGTTGGGAAAAAATCGGAGATTGCCATGATTTAAATTAATTTAAATATTTATAAAGCTTTAACATTTTAACAAAGAATGATTATTATGTGGCTAATAAAAGATTATGAAGAATTGTATGGAAATTTAGGAAAAGGCCCAGAAGAAAGAAGCATTGAAGAATTAGTTAATAAATGCATCATTATAGTTGATAAAAATGAGGGCCCAACTAGTCATCAAGTAAGCTTATGGATAAAGGAAATTTTCAATGCTAAAAAGGTTGGGCATATAGGAACTTTAGATCCAAAGGTCACAGGAGTTTTGCCAGTTTTGTTAAATGATGCTGTTAAAACAGCCCCTCTATTTTCAAGATTAGAAAAAGAATATGTTGGAATAATGCATTTGCATAAAGATTATGATATAGAAAAATTGAAAAAATTGATTGCAGAAAAATTCATAGGAAAAATAGTCCAAGTTCCGCCAAAAAAATCTGCAGTATCAAGAAAACCAAGAATAAGAGAAATAAAATCTTTTGAAATTTTAGAAGCAAATGGCAAAGATATACTATTTAGAACAAGAGTTGAAGCTGGTACATATATTAGAAAGTTGGTTTGGGATATTGGAGTAGAAGCTGGAATAGGAGCACATATGGTAGAATTAAGAAGAATTAGAGCTGGCAATTTTACAGAAGATCAAGCTCATTCACTTGTAGAAATAAGAGACGCTTTTGAATTTTGGAAGGAAGGAGATGAAAAATACTTGAGAAAGATTTTAATTCCAATAGAATTGGCAATAGATCATGTAAAAAAGGTTTTCATAAAAGATACAGCAATAGAAGCTATTTCTAATGGGGCACCTCTTTACCCAATAGGAATAGTTAGAATTCAGGAAGGAATAGTAGAGGGCGAAAATGTTGCAGTTATGAGCTTGAAAAACGAGTTGATTGCAATTGGTATTGCTAAAATGAACAGCAAGAAAATGTTTGAATCAAAAAAAGGAGTTGCAGTAAGGATTGATAGAGTAATAGTTAGAAAAGAGGATTTAAAATGAGCATAAAATTCCCGATTGGTTTTGAGAAAAAATTTAGGGAAATCCTAAAGGAAGAATTTAAAAATTTAGAAGCAGCATTGCAATATAGAGCAAGAGATTGTATAAGAGTAAACACTCTTAAGATATCAAAAGAAGAACTAAAGAAACGATTGATAGAAAAAGGTTGGAAATTAGAAGAAGTTGCTTGGTATGAAAATGCTTTTTTTGTAGAAAATGCGGATAGCTTGGCTAAAACAAAGGAATATTTTTTAGGATACTATTATATTCAGGATGCTTCTAGCTTAGTTCCTGTCTTAGTTTTGGATCCAAAACCGGGAGATATAGTATTAGATGCTTGTGCTTCTCCTGGCTCCAAAACTACTTTTATTGCTGAACTTATGAAAAATGAAGGTATAATAATTGCAAATGATGTAAATCCTAAGAGAATAAAAGCCCTTTCTTTTAACTTACAAAAAATAGGAGCTACAAATGTCATTGTTACTATGATTGATGCTAGAAAAATTTCTAAGATGGGAGTAAAATTTAATAAAATACTTTTGGACGTACCTTGTAGTTCTAGTGGAACTTTTATTAGCAATTATAGAGTTTTGGAATTTTGGAGTCAACATATTGTAGAAAGATTGAGCAATCTTCAAAAACAGATATTAAAAGAAGCTGTAAAAGTTCTAGATGATAATGGCACTATAGTTTATTCAACTTGTTCTCTAGATCCTGAAGAAAATGAAGAAAATTTAGAATATGCTGTTAAAAAATTGAATCTAATTCCAGAAAAGATAGAATTAAAGGGACTAAAGTATAGACAGGGGATAGAGCAGTATAGAAATAAGAAGTTTGAACACGCAAAATATGCAATCAGATTTTATCCATTTGACAACTTAACGGAGGGATTTTTTATATGCAAGCTAAAAAAGCAAGTTTAAAAGAGATAGAAGATATAGAAAAAATTATTGAAAAAAATTATGGTGCAAAGCTAGATTTATCAAATTATGAGGTTTATATTAACAAAAGAGGGGAAATATTCCTAGCCTCTAAATCTATTTCTACTGTAGAAAATTTAATAGAAAAGTCGAGCTATTTTGGATTATATATTGGTAAATTAAAGAGAAATCAAAAGATTCAGCTTTCAGTAGAAGGAAGCCAAATTGTTGGTAAGCAGGCGAATAAAAATATTGCTATTCTCGATGATGAAAATATATTCAAATTCATGGAAGGTTTACCTGCCAAATGGAAAGAATTAATTAATTGTGAAAAAAACAATTTTGTTTTAATAAAAAATAATAATGATTTTTTTGGTTCGGGAATACTGAGAGAAGATTTTATAGAAAATTATGTACCTAAAGGAAGAAGAATAATGACAAGTATAAAGAAAATTTAAAATTTTTATTCTAACGTATAAAAAATTAGGATGAGAATAAACATTCTCATTGGTGGGCAAGCTGGACAAGGAATAGAAGCCTCTTCTGAAATTCTAGCAAAATCATTTATAAAATTGGGATTTTATTCTTTTGTTTATAGAGACTATGGCTCATTCATTACAGGCGGTCATAATTTTAATGTAATTAGTATATCAGAAAAACCGATACATTCTCATGAACTAGCATTCGATTTAGCTATAGCTTTAGATGAAAATAGCTTTAAAATACATAGAAATGAATTCAAGCCAGATTGTATACTAATTTCTGACTTAAGCGTCTCTTACAAGAAATATGTTAAAGTAAATACTCAAGAAATAATAGAGAAAATAAATGCAAAACCTTTAGTAAGAAATTCTATATTTCTAGGTGCCTTGTTTAAAGCGTTAGATCTTCCTTTAGAAACGCTTTTAGAATCTATAAAGGAAAGATTAAAAGATGAAAAAAATTTAGAGGCAGCGAAATTAGGTTATGAGTATTCAAGAAAGCTAAAAAAAATTGAGATACCTGAGAGAAGAAACAAAAAAGTATTTATAGACGGTACAACAGCTGTAGGCTTAGGAGCAATTTATTCTGGATTAGATATATACTTTGCTTATCCAATGACACCAGCAACCCCATTATTGCATTTTCTTTCTAGCAAAAGAGAAGAATATAAAATGAAAACCCTTCAGCTTGAAAATGAAATTGCTGTAGCAAATGCTGCATTAGGGGCAAGCTATGCTGGCGCTATTTCTATGGTAGGAACTTCTGGTGGCGGATTTGATTTGATGTGTGAAGCTATGAGTTTACAAGGAATGACAGAAATTCCTTTAGTAGTATATTTAGCTCAAAGAGCATCACCTTCGACTGGTATGCCAACTTATACCATGCAAGGCGATTTAAAATTAGCATTAAATTGTGGTCATGGTGATTTTCCTAGAGTCGTTATTGCGCCTGGAGATGCAAAAGAAGCTTTTTACAAAACAATCGAAGCATTTTATTTGGCTTACAAATACAATGTTCTTTCAATAATTCTTTCTGACAAACATCTGGCAGAAAGTTTTTACACTTTTGACAGCATAGAAGAACCTAAGATAAAAGTTGAAAACATAATACTGAAAGATCAAAAGAAATTTAAAACTTATTCTCTAACAAAGGATGGCATATCTCCAAGAAGCGTTCCTGGTGAAGCAATTGTAAAAGTAAATAGCTATGAGCATGATGAATATGGATTTACAACAGAAGATGCAAAAACAGCAAAAGCTATGCAAGAAAAAAGAATGAGAAAATTTGAGACATTAAAGAAAGAAGTTGAGGGAAAATTTGAAATGGCAAAAGTTTATGGAAATGGGAAAAATCTCATAATAAGCTTCGGTTCTACAAAAGGAGCAATATTAGATGCTTTATCTACTTTAAAAGATTTTAGATTCCTTCATATAATTTACATTTCTCCATTTCCAAAAGAAATTGTAAAGGAAGAAATTGAAAAATCAAAAAGGAAAGTTATTATAGAAAATAATGTTGGCGGTCAGTTAGGAAGCGTTATAAGAGAAAATACAGGTTTTGAGTTAGATGAGATATTAAAATATGATGGTAGGCCATTTACAAGCGAAGAAATTATATTGAATGTAAAAAGGTGGTTAAGTGGAAAACAATAAAATAATAAGCAATTATAAAATAAGCTGGTGTCCCGGTTGTTTAAACAACATAATTTTACACTCTTTTGCAAAAGTTTTGAGTGAACTGGAAAAAGAGGGTAAAATAGACTTGAAAAAAGTAGTTGTTGTTGCTGGAATAGGTTGCCATGGAAAAATTTCCGATTATTTAAATCTCTCTAGCTTTAATGCTTTGCATGGAAGAGCAATACCAACAGCTTTAGGTATTAAAGTTGCTAATAAAGATTTAAAGGTAATTTCTTTTGTTGGAGATGGCGATATTTACGCTGAAGGTCTAGACCATTTAATTCACGCTGCTAGATATAATGTAGATATTAAAGTTTTTGTACATAACAATCAAAACTTTGCATTAACTGTTGGTCAATCTACTCCAACTAGCGAAAAGGGATATAAATCAAAAGTTAGACCTGAAGGAGAAAAACAAGAACCAATAAATCCTGTATTTCTTATGTTAGCTAGTAAAGCATCGTTCGTTGCTAGAAGCTTTGTACTAGAGAAAGAGCATTTAGAAAATGTTATGAGAGAAGCTATATTACACAAAGGTTTTTCCTTTGTTGATATTTTACAACCTTGCATAGTATTTCACAATACAACCAATTTTCTAAAAGAAAGAATCTACAAAATTGAAATACCAAAAAGTTTTGAAGAGGCGATGAAACTTTCCTTGGAATGGAATTATAATCTTGAAGAAAAATCAAAAATACCAATAGGGATATTTTGGAAAGAAACAAAAGAAACTTTTGAGGAAAAGGAAGAAATAAATGAGATATTTTACAAAAGAAAAAAAGATGTTAACTTTGCAAATTTGATAAAGGGAATTATCCTGTAAATTTAGGTAGAATACCAATTTTTTCCAAAATAAACCATATAGTTAGAAAAAATACGATTAAAGTTGAAACTATAAACGTGCTGTCTGCCTTGAAATTTCCAGAAAGAATGTTTGAGAAAATAGAAAAGCATAGATATATGATGAGTATGTCTCTTAGTGTTCCTCTAATCATATCTAATTTTCTACTTCCTTACTTTTACTATTTTAACAGCAACATTCTTAAAGTTTGGTGTGAAGCTTCTTTTATCAAAATCTAAAGGATAGAGTTTGTTAACAAGAAGGTTTTCGAAATGAAAGTGCGCCCCAACATATCCCTTTAAAATTCTTTTGCTTATAAAGGCATATCCTCTTAAGCTACCAACTTTACTTTTAACAACAATTTCATCAAAATTCTTTATTTTCAACATTTTTGCATCTTCCTCATTTAAGTAAAAATAAGGCCCTTCTTGAGACTTATTTAAAATTTTTGATTTTCCAGTAGCTTCATTAGTTAAAAAGTGAAACTTGGACCTAAATGTAAATAGAATGAATGGATATTTTCTGCTTCTAATTTCTTCTAAACCCAGAAACTTTTCTGGTATTATTTTCAAAAACTTTATTTTCTTGTCTGCAAAAGCGTCTTTTCCAGAATAAACCTTTTTTGCATCTACTTTATTGTATGCCTTTACAATTTTTGTTGCTTCTTCAAAAATTTCTATTTCATCCTTATATTCAAATCCTTTGATATCGAACATCCTTGCCAATCTTGAGAATATTTTCCACTCATTCATACATTCTCCTGGAGGATCTCTAACCTTTCTTACTAATCTTACTCTTCTTTCTCCAGTAGTTATAGTTCCTTTTCTTTCAATTAAGAGAGGTGTTGGTAAGATCAGCTTAGAAAAATAAGAGGTTAAGTTGAAATAAGATTCCAATTGAACTATATACATCTTTCTTAAATTTTTATGAATTCTATTAAGGTCTGGCATCGACTGAGCAGGATTAAAAGAAGTTATAAAAGATACTTTAGAATTCCCAAAACCAATTGCTTCTATAAGATTCGTTCCTTTTTTTGATGAAAGTTCTTTTTTCCAAATTTTTCTTAAGTATTTTTGATTTACATCTTCACTAAATTGTAGTGGATAAGGAAAAGTTAACATATCACCGCTTCCTTGTACATTTATCTCTCCCCTATTAGTTAAAATTTTAGCATTAGTTATAATAGCTAAATTAGTTAGCCCATGCAAAGTTTCTACAGCATTAGTGTGTTGCGTGAGACCCATACCATGTATTATACCAAAATTTTTTGAATTAGCTATGATGTTAACTGCCTCATAAAATTCTTCTTTTTTTATTCCACAAAATTCCTCTAACATTTCTGGAGTATAATCTTTTACAATTTCTTTCAGTTCCTCAAATCCTTTACATTGTTTTTTTATTTCTCTTCTTTCTATCAGAAGGTTAATTAAACAGTTAAAAAATAATAGTTCTGTTCCAGGATTTACTTTTAGATGTAAATCAGAATAATCTGCTGTTTCTGAAATTATAGGAGAAATTAAAATTATTTTACCTCCTTTTTCTTTCATTTCTAAAATTCTATTAAAGATAACAGGATGGTTAGAAGCCGGATTGGATCCAACTATAAGCAAACAATCTAAATTTTCTATTTCATCTAGATAGCCTGGAGATGCGCCAATACCGAAAGCGTCTTTAAACGCTAAGAGGGTTGGCATATGACAAAGTCTTGAACAACAATTATCTATATTGTTTGAATCCATTACAATTCTAACAAATTTTTGAATAACAAAGTTATCTTCATTAGTTATTTTTCCTGAAGCGGAGAAGAAAATTTCCTCACCAGAATATTTATTTAAAATTTTATACAACGTTAAAAACGCTTTATCCCAAGATATCTCTCTGAACCTTTTACCTTCTCTTATCATCGGTTTTAAAATCCTTCCATAATCAACTACTTCATTTATTAAAAGTCCTTTTATACATGGTCTTCCCTTCGAAACTGGATCATCTTTTAATGGCAAAACTCTGATAATTCTATTGCTTTCAACCTCATATTTCAGTTTGCATCCAACAGCACAATAAATGCAAGTAGATTCTATTTCCATAAATTTATATTTCTGAGCAACATTAATATAAATGAACGACATAAAATTTAGAAAAAACACATTGTTAAAGCTTGCTAAGGCTAATAATGTAAAAAGAGTTTCAAAAGAAGCATTGATAGAAATAGAGAAAGCAATGATAGATTTAAGCGAAAAAATTAGTAAAAGAGCTATAGAATTAGCAAATCATGCAAAAAGGTTAACTGTAAAAAAAGAAGATATTGAATTAGCTTCGAGGTGAATTAAATGGTAGAAAAAACTACACAAGTAATTAAAAACCTTAAACCAGGTAATTACATAATAATTGATGGCGCCCCATGTAAAGTTGAAAAAGTGACGACATCAACTAGCGGAAAACATGGAGCTGCTAAAACAAGGGTAGACGCTATTGGTTTATTAGATGGAACTAGGAGAAGTATAGTTAAACCATCTGATGAAGAAGTCGAAGTACCGATTCTTCAAAAAAAGAAAGCTCAAGTTTTGGCAATAGAAGGAAATGTTGCTCATTTAATGGATTCTCAAACTTTTGAAGAATTGCAGTTAGAAATTCCTGAAGAAAGAAAAGAGGAAATAAAAGAAGGGAGCGAAGTCGAATACTATGAAATACTAAATATAAAAACGTTAAAGCCTTTAAAGTAGTTTTTTTATTATAAACTATTTTGAATTTCTCAAACTCTAGAAGGAAAATAGTAAAGAATAAATACCCTTTATAAAACATAAGGTTGCAATTATTTTTAACTGATAGATGGAAAATATTCCTACTAGAGATGTAGAAATATCAATCAGAGACAAGGTAATTGTAAAAAGGTCTTTAGTTAAAGAGCCTAATATCAAACTCCAAATTCCTTTAGTAAGCAGCAGTAGGAAAAGCAAGAAAAAGTTTATATTAAGAAATACGGATATGCTTGCTGTTATATCAATAGTAGAAAGAAAAAGCATAAGTAAGTTAATTTTCATCCCTCTTTAAGTATAGCTTCTACCATTCTGTCTTCTGGTTGAACACCTATTAGTTCTTGTTTTTCATTTATAACAGTGTGGGGTACTGCTTGAACATTAAATTTATCAGCAAGATCAGGATTTTCCAACGACTCTATACATTTAGCATGAACTAATCCTTTCTTTTCTATAGCTATGTTGTTAACTAGAAGTACTTGATATGGACAATAAGGACATTGAGGAGTTACAAAAACTTGAATTTCTACGTTTTTATTCAAATCTTTAAGTTTTTCTTTAGATTTTTTTGAAATATTACTTTCATCTTTCGAAACTTGAACTATTGTATCTATAAAAGCCCAAGCTTCCTCGCCTAAAGGAGAGCCAATATAAAATATCCTGTATCCGTTTCTGGGATCGATAAGTATTGTTAAATTTCTATCTACGCTAAATTCCTTGGCTTCTTTAGAATTTAATCCAAATTTTTTAATTTCTATCTTTCCTTTTGAAAGTTCGGATAACTCTTGCAAAAACTGATCAACTATCTCATCTAAGTGTATATGTTCATGATGAGAATGTTCATCATGAGAATGTTCATGCTTTTCTACAAAATAATAAATCTCCACATTTCTTTTCATTTCCTTCTCAAATTTTTCTTCTAAAACTCTTCTTGATTCTTCATCTATTAGCATCTACATATATTGCTTTCTATATATAAATATCAAAAATTTAAGAAAGATAATGGATATCTACTCTTATGAGCCTGAAATGAAGAAGAAAAAATACAGAAAGCTTAAAAAAGGTTTTGAAAGGAGAAAAGGAAATGTCATAAGACTAAAGTCATTTATGATCTAAATTTTATTATTTTAGCTTTTTCTTCACTCTTTCTAATCAAAACTTCATCTCCTTCCTTTAAATTTAACAGCATAGGATTATTATCGCTAGCTAAGTATGCCATGCCTCTCAATATTTTAACTTTAATTTCTTCATTTCCATTAAGAATGATACTTTTTATTTTTATATTATGAGGATTGTTAAAGCACAAACCTAATCCTCTTTTAAATTTCTTTCCACCAGCTGAAGAATAATATCCAGTAGAACCAAATAGCGTAGCAACTATCACTCCATCTGCAATTACATTTTCAAACTTTTTTTCATTAATTGAAACATTAAATCTTAAGGCTTCTATAGGTAATTTGTTCCTTATCTGAACTTCATTAATACCTACTAATCTTTTGTTTTTGAATATCGCTTCTACTTTATCAAATTCAACAATCTTGAATAAACCCTTCTTCAGTTTTGGTAAGTATTTTGCCAATTCTGCCTCTAGGATTTCAAAATCTTTTACTTTTTTTTCTTTTTTTACTATAAGCTTTGGTATTGATGGATAGCTTCTTTCTGCATTTAAAAACGTTCCATCTCCACCATAACTAACGATAATATCTGGCTTGAAGCTTGAAACTGTAAACCCATTTTTGAGAAGCATCTTTTTTATTTTTTTTGTCGGAAGAAACGAAAATACATAAACTCTCATAAAAAAATAAAAAAAGATAATTTAAATCTTTTTCAAAACTCTTTCCTTGGCTATTTCCATTGCTGCATCTCTTGGCTTTGTATTCATTTTTTTCGCTCTTTTTAGTACTAGCTTTGTGTTTTTAACAATTTTCTTCTCTATTAGAGAAAATGCTCTTTGTTCATCATATCCTCTATATTCTGCATAACTTGATATTACTCCGCCTGCATTTGCAACAAAATCAGGAACAACTAAAATTCCTCTATTATGTAATTTATCCTCTATTTCTGGTTTTGCTGGAATATTAGAAGCTTCTACTATAATTTTTGCTTTAATTTTGTCAACATTTTTTTCATTTATAACATCTGGCATCGCTGCAGGTATTAAAATATCTACATCTAACTCAAAAATCTTTTCATTTTGTAAAACTTCTCCTGGTTTATAATTAATTACACTTCCCGTTTGTTTTTTAACTTCTAATAATTTTTCTATATCTATTCCATCTTTGTTATAAATAACTCCTTTACTATCACTAATGGCAACTATCTTTGCTCCCTCTTTATACAAAAACTTTGCTGCAAAACTACCAACGTTTCCGAAGCCTTCTATTGCTATTGTTGAATTCTTTATATCCATTTTCATAAATTTAGCTGCTACTAAAGTAGCATGATAAACTCCAAAACCTGTACTTCCTAGCTCGTGTGGTAAACCACCTAAATCTTTAGGTTTTCCTGTAGTAGATTTTGGATTACCATTACCTTCAACAAACCATCTCATTTCTTCTTCCCCAGTATTTATATCCGGTGCTGCTATGTAAATCTTTGGAGCAATATTTTTCAAAGCTCTTCCAAATGCAATCATAAGCTCTCTTTTTCTTTCCTTGTTCTTAATTTCTTCTTCCTTTGCTACAATTCCCGATTTTGCTCCTCCAAATGGTAAGTCCGCTAAAGCAGTCTTCCAAGTCATTGTTCTTGCTAATCTAAAAACTTCTTCAATTGTAACTGTTGGGGTCATTCTTATTCCTCCTTTTCCTGGCCCTCTTACAGTATTATCAATAACAACAAAGCCATGAAGTTTAACTCTTGGATCGTAAACCTCTATTATTTTTTCAGGACCAAATTCATCCATAAATTTTTCTATAATTTTAACCACCTCCTTTCCAGTCAACTTTAATTCCAGTCTTCCCCTCTTTTTTTGCTATATAATTATAAGCTGATAAGGCCGCTATTGCTCCTTCTGCTGCAGCTATTACTAGTTGCTTGTAAGGAGAATCCGTAACATCACCCGCAGCAAAAATTCCTTCGCAACTTGTTTCAGCTAATTTATTGGTTATAATTTGATTATATTCATCTACTTTTACTAAATGTTTTACAAAATCTATTTTAGTCTCATGACCAATTTCTAGAAATACCATATCAACCTTAAGTTCTCTTTCTTCTCCGCTCTTTACATTCTTTATAATGATGCTCTCTAATTTTTTATCGCCTTTTATTTCTGTAACAATTGTGTTTAAAACAAATTCAACATTTGATAACTTTTTAACTTTTTCTACAGTTATTTCATCTGCCCTAAACTCATCTCTCCTATGAATTAAATAGACTTTAGTTGCAAATTTGGACAAAACTTCTGCTCCTTCTAAAGCGGAGTTTCCCCCGCCTACTACAGCAACTATTTTATTTTTTGCAAATGGCGCATCACAAGTTACACATGTACTAACTCCTCTTCCTAAAAACTTATCTTCTCCTGGAACATTCAGTTTCCTTGGAACTTTTCCTGCCGCAATTATAACTGCTTTTGTTTCATATTCTCCAACATTACTTATAACTTTAAAATGATCATCTACTTTTTCTATTTTTGTAACATAACCTATTAAAATTTCTGCACCAAAACTCCTTGCTTGTTCCTCAAATATTTTCATAAGCTTTATTCCACTTTTTCCTAAATAACCAGGATAATTTTCTATTTGATCCGTTAGCAATGCTTGCCCTCCTATATCTAAAGTTATTATAAGTGTTTTCAACAGTCTTCTCGCTGCATAAATTGCAGCAGTTAATCCTGCTGCCCCTCCTCCAACTATTATTACATCATACATTTCGTTCATACAATCATAACCTCCTCTTTTAGCCACTCTTTTATGTATGGTTCCGGTAATGCTCCGACAAATCTATCTATTGCTTCACCATCTTTAAAAAGAATTACTGTAGGTACACTCATTATACCAAATTCACCTGCTGTAATTGGAGATTTATCAACATTAATTTTAGCTAAAACAATTTTTCCGCTATTTTCTTTAACAATTTTCTCTAAAACTGGTGATAAAATTTTACAAGGGTAACACCAATCCGCATAGAAATCAACTAATACTGGTATTTTTTTTGACAACTCTATTACATTTTCTCTAAAATTACTATCATTTACCTCTATTATACTTGGTATTTTTTTTGAAGAGCTCTCTAAACCATATCTTTTCATTAGTTCGTTCAACTTTTTCCTTTTAATTTTTTCTAATTCCTTATCCTCGCTCATAGTATAATTTTTATACTTTATTAATATAAATATTATGAAGCTCGATACCAAAAAAATTTCAAAAATACTAGGAAATAAAACAAACTTAGAGGTAATGTTATGCCTATCAAAAGGAGAGAAATCATTTAATAAAATTAAGAAGGAATGTAAAGTTTGTTCTCCTTCTTTAACTTATTCTATAAAGATTCTTTTGAAAGAGAATGTTATAAAAAAGAGAGCTTTTCATAAAAGAAAAATATACAGCTTGACAAAAAAAGGAGAATCATTGCTAAAAATTATAAAGAAAATTAAAATTTAACTATCTACTTATTTCTTTTCTTCAATAGCACTAATAATTATATCAGAAATCTCCATGACTTTTATTCCTTTAGAATTTCTTTTCAAGTGTAAATAACATAAAGGGCAAGATGTTATAATTGTTTTGACTTTTATTTTTTTAGCTTGATTTATTCTTTCCTCAGCTATTTTATTAGCTAGAGCTTGATAATTGGATTGTAATCCTCCTCCACCTCCACAGCAAAAAGTGTTCTTGCCATAAAATTCCATTTCCACTATTTTAAAGCCTAGCATTTTTAGAATTTCTCTAGGTTCATTAATTATTTCTGAATATCTAGCTAAATAGCATGGATCGTGAAAAGTCACTCTTTCCTTAAATTTTCTTTTAATTTTTATCTTACCTTCTTTTAATGCCCTCAGAATTGTTATCAAAATGTATTCGCATTCTATTTTCCATTCCTCTCCAAACAATTCCCTATAATCTTGTGAAAACGTTTTAAAGCAAGCAGGGCAAGAAAATATAATTTTCTTTATAGCATGCTCTTTAAAAACTTTAAAATTCTTTTTTGCAAGCATCTTAAAAGTGTCTTCAGCTCCTGCATTTAAAGCTGGAGAACCACAACAAACCTCTTTATCAGACAATTCAATAAATTCTATTCCACACAATTCCAAAATTTTTTCATAGTTTTTCTTCAAATCTTTAGCTACAAATTTTGTTAAGCATCCTGGATAATAAAGAATGTTTCCTCCTAATAATTTATCAAGCCATGACATTTATAACCACCTTAAGTACATTAATATTGCTAGCAATATCATAATCAAACCTGCAACAAGCCTCATGTATCTTCTCAGTTTTTTTCTAGTTTTTTCAGCTTTTTCTATCTTCTTAAAACTAAAATAGAAGAAAATAGTCAGTGCAATTAGGGGGAATACAAAAAAGATATTATACCAAATTATATACAGTATTGATAACTCTTTTGAAATACCTTTAGATGCTAGTATGAAAGTATAAGCAAATGGAAAAGCACCAGCACAAGGTATTTCTACTAAACTAACTAATAATCCTAAAAGAAAAGCAGCAGGTATTGTTCCTGTTTTAATCAGCTTTTCTATTTTTTTGTGAGCAAAAGAAGGTATGGAAAGAGATATACCTTTGCCATAATAGAAGAAGTCTTTTATCTCAATTGCTCCAAAAATTATTAGTAATAAAACTACAATGCTTCTAATTAACTCCATATATGGAAGTATTTGAAGTACTGTGAAAACTCCAATCATAAATGAAAAGTAAACTGCAAAAATCATAACTGAAAAGACAAAGCCAACTATTAACATTCTCTTTCTAAGGTTGATAGACAAAAGATATGCTATCATAAAAAGAAGAACAGAAAGTGCGCAAGGATTGAAAATGCCATCTAGCAATCCTAAAATAACACCTAGTAAAGGTAAGGGTAAATTTGTTGGTAAACTATTAGCATCAAAAGCAAAAGCTTGAGAAAAAGAGAATAGTAACGCTACTAACAAAATCAGTGCTTTAACTCTTATTTTAACTTTTTTGAAAACTAGATAGAAAATAAACATTAGTAAGATAGCTAATAATGAGTAAATGAAAAGATTGCCAAAATTGTTTGAATTAACCAAAGAGAAATTGCCTGAAATTGAAGGACAAGCAACACCCTTTTCTGAGTACTCTTTAATTGTTTTTTCTATTATGTCACTATATCCAACCCACGCATTATAACTATTATCAAAAACTTCTTGAGAACCATAAGCAAATCCAACAAAAGCTTTGTTTCCGATAAACATTTCTGGAACTGCTATTGGTTTTACATTGTAAGCTTTTGAAACCTCTTCCCACAACTTTTGATTACTCTTATTATAATAAACTTCAAATTCATGAATTTCTAACTCATACTTATTTTTTAACTCACTTAAAAATTCTCTAGCTTCTTTACAATGTGGACAACCTTCTCCATAAAAAATGTAAACACATACTTTTTCTCCTAAAGCAACATTAATAAACAAACTCAAAACAAAAAGAAGAATTAATATTTTTTTGAAACTCATAAAACCACCTAACAACAATAAAGTTTATCCGGAATTATACCTTCTTTTTCCTCGCCGAATGGGTTTCCTGAAACTTCTATATTTTCTAGCATTTGCCTTACGCTTTCAGTAGTTATATCATTCTTCAAAGCAAGAGCTCTAACTTTTCTAATTAGCTTTGGTACATCTATGCTTAAAGGACAAATTTCTTTACATGCCATACAAGTTGTGCAATAATACAAACCATTTTCATAACCTTTTTTTAATCCATAAATTAGAGAAGATAAAGCAACCCCCCTTCCGCCAAAATAATTAAAACCATAATAATCGAATATTTGCCTATAAACTGGACATACATACAAGCATGCACCACAATTTATACAGTATAAAATTTCTTTTAGCTCGCTCTTTGCAATTTCTGACCTATTATTATCCAATAAAATTAAATAAACTTCTTCAGCACCATGCATTCCATAAACAATTTCTTTTTGAATGTCAGCAGTTTTTGAAGGAGAGGAAATAACATTTACATAAGCTGGCATAGATGAACCTGTACCCCAAATAGAAGAGGCTTTACAAATCAAAATGGCATCTTTAATAGTGGGAACAATTTTATCAATTGAGGTTATTATAACATGTTTCCTTGGTATTCTGCTAACTAAAGAAATGTTTCCTTCATTTTCTAAAATGAAAATAGAGCCATCAGAAGAAATAACGTTAGCTCCTGTCAAACCAACATCAGCTTCTCTTATTTTTTCTCTTAAATATTCTCTAACCCACTTAGCTATCTCCTTTGCATTCGGCTTTAATTTAACTTTAAATCTTTTTTCTATTATACTAACCATTTTTTCAATAGGGATATGAAGAGCCGGTGTAACAGGATGCGAAGGTTTTTCATTACAAATTTGAACTAGAAAATCTCCACAATCAGTCTCTATAACTTCATTCCTATTTTCAATTTTTTCTATTAAA
>ERZ1669248.354-NODE-354-length-23392-cov-72.560655_pt1 | contig 23392 bp, 21 predicted proteins | sample MGYA00579296_ERZ1669248 | MGnify/ENA primary metagenome ERZ1669248 (study PRJEB41166, sample SAMN08046057) | hot springs metagenome | biome: hot spring; feature: neutral hot spring; material: thermophilic sediment; isolation source: thermophilic sediment from...
CAGATTTATTTAGAGCCAGGGCTTTTCTTTGCTGGAATTCGTCCTGCTATTAATGTGGGGCTTTCGGTATCTCGAGTGGGAGGATCAGCTCAGATTAAGGCAATGCGTCAGGTTGCTGGAAGATTAAGGCTTGAGCTTGCTCAGTATAGAGAGCTTGCTGCCTTTGCTCAATTTGGTTCAGAGCTTGATAAAGCTACCCAGAGAGTTCTTCATAGAGGAGCAAGACTTGTTGAAATTCTTAAACAACCTCAGTATCAACCTCTTCCGGTAGAAAAGCAAGTATGTATTCTTTTTGCGGGAACAAGGGGATTTCTTGATGAAATGCCATTAGAGGTACTTGCCCAATATGAGAGAGAGCTTTATGAGTTTATTGATAAGAAATATCCTGAAATTTATCAGGAGATAAGAGAAAAGAAAGAGATTTCTCCTGAACTTGAGGAAAAAATGAAGAAGGCCATAAGTGAGTTTAATGAGGAATTTAAGAAGGCCAATAATATCGAACCTGTACCAGTGCCCTAAGGGGGAATATAAAGATGCCAAGTCTTAGAGATTTAAGAAAAAAGATTGATGCTATCAAAAAAATAGGTCAGATAACGAAGGCTATGAATATGGTGGCCTCAGCTAAGCTGAGGTCTCTTCAGGGCAGGCTTGAAGGATTTAGACCTTATAGGGAAAAATTTGATGAAGTTTTAGAACAACTTTTGAGTGCTCCAGGTTTAAATAAGGGAAGGATTCCCTATCTTCAAGAAAGGGATCCGATAAAAAAAGTTGGTCTTATTTTAATCACTGCGGATAGAGGGCTTTGTGGTGCCTTTAATAGCAATCTTATTAGGGAAGCAGAGAAATTAATAGAGCGCTTTAAGAGAGAGGGGAAAGAAATTGAAATGATTCTTGTGGGAAGAAGGGGTATTTCCTATTTTCGCAGAAGGATTCCCGTTAGAGAGGTTTTTGGTGATGTTATGGCAAGGGTTCTTATGCAGGATGCAAGAAAGATTGCTCGCTCAGCTATAAATGCCTTTCTTGCGGGAGAATGGGATGAGGTATATTTGATTTATGGTTATTTTATAAACATTGTAAGACAAATTCCTAAAGTTGAAAAATTTTTACCCCTTTCTTTTGAAGTAGGAGAGAAGAAGGTTACAGGTTCTTTTATTTATGAGCCTGAGGAGGAGGAACTTCTTCCCCAGATACTACCCTTATATCTTAATACGAAGATTTTTTCAGCTATGCTTGAGACTGCCGTTAGTGAACAGGCAGCTAGGATGACGGCTATGGATAATGCTAATAGAGCTTGTTCGGATATGGTTAAACAGTTAACTCTTTATTACAACAAAGTAAGACAGGCCAGCATCACCAAGGAACTTATGGATATAGTAGGTGGTGCTGAGGCCATCAAAGGATAAAAGGTAAAGGAGGGAGAGTTCTATGGCTGAAGAAAAGGTTTTAGGAAGAATAGTTCAGATCATGGGAACGGTGGTTGATGTTGAGTTTCCCCCAGGAAAGGTTCCTAAGGTTCTCGATGCTTTAAGAGTTACTAATCCTATGATTGACAATAGAGAGTGGAATTTGGTTTTAGAGGTGGCTCAGCAATTAGGGGATAATATCGTAAGGTGCGTGGCAATGGATTATACTGATGGTTTAAGAAGGGGTCAAGAGGTTCTTTGGACAGGTGGTCCCCTTATGGTCCCTGTTGGAAAGGGGACTCTTGGAAGAATCATCAATGCGGTGGGTGATCCTGTGGATGAAGCAGGGCCTATTAAGACAGATAAATATTATCCCATTTTCAGGCCAGCTCCTCCTCTTACAGAGCTTGATGTTCAGATTAAGGTGTTAGAGACAGGAATTAAGGTTTTTGATTTATTAATTCCCTTCCCCCGTGGTGGAAAAATGGGAACTTTTGGAGGTGCGGGAGTTGGAAAAACGGTGGTTATGATGGAAATGATTCACAATATTGCTATGGAGCATGGTGGAATTTCCGTTTTCTGCGGGGCAGGAGAGAGAACTCGTGAAGGAAATGAGCTTTACTTAGAAATGAAAAAATCCGGAGTTATTGATAAAGCAGCCCTTGTTTATGGGCAGATGAATGAAACTCCCGGACATAGAGCAAGAGTTGCTCATACCGCTGTTGCTCTTGCTGAATATTTTAGAGACGAAGAGGGGCAGGATGTGCTTCTTTTCATAGATAATATTTATAGATTTACCCAGGCAAACCAAGAAGTTTCTGCTCTTCTTGGAAGAATGCCTTCAGCCGTTGGATATCAGCCAACACTTGCAACTGACATTGGAGCCCTTCAGGAAAGAATTTGTTCTACAACCAAGGGATCTATAACCTCAGTTCAGTGTGTATATGTGCCTGCCGATGACTTAACAGACCCAGCACCAGCTACTACCTTTGCCCATCTTGACGGAACAGTGGTGCTTTCCCGTCAGATTGCTGAGCTCGGTATTTATCCTGCCGTTGATCCCCTTGATTCTCAATCTCGTATTCTTGATCCTAATGTAGTTGGGTGGGAGCATTATACAGTTGCCCGTCAAGTTCAACAGGTACTTCAGAGATACAAAGATCTCCAGGATATTATTGCTATTCTTGGAGTTGAAGAGCTTTCAGAAGAAGACAAGATCATAGTTGCTCGTGCAAGAAAGATTCAGAGATTTCTCTCCCAGCCCTTCCATGTGGCAGAGCAATTTACGGGGCTTCCTGGAAGATATGTTAAACTAGAAGATACTATAAGAGGTTTTAAAGAGATACTTGAAGGTAAACATGATGATCTTCCTGAACAAGCATTCTATATGGTTGGAACTATTGAAGAGGCAGTGGAGAAGGCTAAGAAGCTCCTTGAAGGCTAAGGAGGAAAATTATGGCAAGGATCTTTCTTGAGATTATTACTCCTGAAAGGGTGGTAGTGAGTGAAGAGGTAGATATAGTTACTGCTCCGGGAGTGGAAGGAGAATTTGGAGTGCTTGCCAATCATGCTCCTATGGTTGCTGCTGTTAAAATTGGTCCTTTAAGATACAGAGTGGGAGATCGTGAGGAATGGATAGCGATAAGCGGAGGTTTTTGTAAGGTTCTTGGAAATAAAATAACTTTTCTAGTTGAGGCCGCAGAAAGAGCCCATGAAATAGATGTGGAGAGGGCCCTCAGAGCTAAAGAAAGAGCAGAAAAGAGACTTCAAGAATATCAAGTAAAGGCTGAACAAATAGATTATGCAAGAGCACGGGCTGCTCTTCAGAGGGCTTTAACAAGACTTCTTGTGGCAGAAAAAGGAAGAGCTGGTCACCCAAGATAAAAATCTTTTAAGAAATTTCTTACTATTCATTCATCTGCGGGCCGACTTTTTAGTCGGCCTTTTTTGTTTTTTTATATGGATAAAAAAGAGCTAAGAAAAAAGTTTAAAGACCTAAGAGAGGCCCTTTCGGAAAAGGAATGGTTTGAGTATTCTAAGAGAATCTGTGAAAATCTTATAGCTTCATTTTTTTTTAAGAATTCCCAAACAATCGCTTTTTATTATCCAGTGAATAAAGAAGTGGATCTTACAATTGCCATAGAGGAAGCCCTAAAGCAAGGAAAGGAAATCTTTTTACCCAAAACTCATCTAAAGGAGAAAAGACTTAGCTTCCATAAAGTGACGGATTTGGGAAAACTTTCTCCTGGAGTTTTTGGAATTCTTGAGCCTCCTTCGAACAATCCTTCTATTGAAGCTTGTGCTCTTGACCTTGTTCTTGTTCCGGGATTAGCTTTTGATCTCAGGAAATTCAGGCTTGGTTATGGGGGAGGTTTCTATGATAGATTTCTTAGGGAGACGAGGGCTTTAAAAATAGGCATTGCCTTTTCTTTTCAGATAATTGAAAAGCTTCCCCAGGATCCCTGGGACGAGAAAATGGATTACATCCTTACAGAAGAGGGTTTTTTCTGAAAAATGGAGGCGTTAGAGTTTCTAAGAAGGCAACTTAAAGAAAATTTAGAAAAGGTTCAAGAAAGGATTGAAAAGGCTCTCTTTAGGGCTGGAAGAAAGAGTGGTTCTGTTAGGCTTCTTGGTGCCTCCAAAAAACAATCTCCTGAAAAAATAAGAATTCTCTATGAGCTCGGAGTAAGACTTTTTGGTGAAAACTATGTTCAGGAAGGAGAGAAAAAAATTGAACTCTTAAAGGATCTTTCCATAGAATGGCACTTCATTGGAAGGCTTCAGACTAATAAAGTAAAAAAGGCTTTAAAGATATTTCAAGTGATTGAGACCCTTGACAGAATTGAGCTTGTCGAGGAAATAGAGAAAAGGGCAAAGGCCCTAAATCTCAAAATACCCGTCTTCATTGAGGTAAATATTGGGAAAGAAAAGAGTAAAGCAGGAATTTTACCAGAAGAATTAAAGACCTTTTCAGAAAAATTAATCTCCTATTCTCATTTAGTGGTAATGGGGCTTATGTGCTTGCCTCCCTTTGAAGAGAATCCAGAAAGAGTAAGACCCTATTTTGCTAAAATGAGAGCTCTTTTTGAAGAGGTAAAACCTCTTTTTGGGGAGTATTTTACTGAACTCTCTATGGGAACCAGTCAGGATTTTGAGGTTGCTATAGAAGAGGGAGCAACTATTGTAAGATTAGGAACTCTACTTTTTGGTAAAAGAGAGTGAAAAATCCTCCCCTTTTTATCTTTACCATCTCTCTGTTTCTTGGGTTATTTACCGCTTATTATGACCTTCCCCTTTGGTTTAGTCTCCCTTTTCTTCCTTTAGTTTTTTTATTTTTTTCTCAAAAAGAAAGTTTTAGAATCTTCCTTTTATATTTAGTGTTTTATCTGCTTGGAACCTTATATTTTAATCAACTTGATGGCTTAAAGGATTCAATTAAAGAAAGATATATAGTGAAGATTGAAAAGGTTGAGCCCTCTTATAATGGAACGAGGATTTTGGCAAGGCTTGATGGATCAGATCTAATTGAGTTTACTTCCCAAAATTATTCCTTTAAGCCGGGGCAACTTTGTGAGGTCTCTTTAATAGAGAAAAGATGGTATAAGAGAGCTAATCCCTTTACACCTGAGGAAAAAGAATTACTTAGAATTAAAGAGATAAAAGGATTGTTTAATTTAAATGAGAAGGAGGGAATCTATTGTCTTGAGGGGGAAGGCTATCTCCTTGAAACTTTGAGATTTAGGCTTTTTCAATTCTCAGAAAAACTCTCTCCTCTTGCCAAGGGCCTTTTTCAAGCCTTAGTTTTAGGGGTTGAAGCCCAACTTCCCCAGGAATATTTGGAAACCTTAAAAAATCAAGGACTCTATCATCAATTAGCTATTTCTGGTTTTAATTTAGCGGTACTTTTTGGACTACTTTACAAGGTTTTCCGATTTTTTTTAGGTTATACCCCTTTTTTAAAATCAGAAATTCCTATCCAAATCTGGGCTTATTTATTGGCTCTACCCGGAGCCTTGATTATTTTGGTTTTTTCAGGCTTTCAACCTCCTGCCCTAAGAGCCTTTTTCTTTCTGGTAGTTTATATTCTAAGCAAAATTTTGTTCCGGCATACCCCCTTATTATTTCTTCTCTTTTTAACAGGAGACTTACTCTTAATAGCTAATCCTAATCTTATTGGAAATCTCTCCTTTCAGCTCTCTTTTTTGGCAACCCTTGCTCTTATAATAGGTGATATGATTTATAGAGAAAAGATTTCACCTTCCCTTAAATCACCCTTTTTGAATAAACCTTTATCAGCTCTCTTCATTTCTCTTTTAGTAAGTCTTTTTACTTTTCCTCTAATCATAAAGATTTCTGGAGAAATACCTTTAGTCACTCCTCTCAATAATCTGATAGCCACTCCTTTTTGGAGTCTCCTTTTTATTCCGATTTCTATTTTTTCTGCTCTTTTATCTTTTGTTTCGGAACCTCTGGCTATTTTTATTATGGAGAAAATAGCTAAGGTTTTCAATTTTTATATAAAAATCCCTCTGTTTTCCTGCCTTTTTAGACCACCCTTTTCTGTAAACCTTTTTATTATCTGGTATCTCTTTCTGTTTATCTTTGGAATTCTTTTATGGAAGATAGAAATCAAAAGGTTATATAAATTGGTGACCTTTGGCATAATAGCCTTTTTAAGTTATAGCCTATTGAAAAGTTTTTATGCAAGGACCTCCTTTATTTTTTGGCCTAAACTTTATACTCTTCAGGCTTTTCTTATTAAAGATTATGAAAAATTTTATTTAATAACTGATGAGGAGGAAAGGAGCGCTCTTGAGAGAAACCATCTGTTAATACCTCTTTTAAAGAAGATGGGGGTAAATGAGCTTGAGGGTGTTTTATTTCTTAAGGAGACTCCTTTAAAGGATTATTTGCGTCACTTCTCCATTAAAGAAATCTATCAAAAAAATGAACCCTTAGAGGAGAAAAAAAGAATTTTTAAACCCCAAGTTGAATTTATATTCTTAGATGATAACACCTATCTTATAGAGTTTAGAGGGTTAACTTTGTTACTCTCATCAAGTAGAAATAAATTTTTAGCAAAGGCTGAGTTTTCCCTAAAGTTCTTGGAAAAATCTTTAAAAAGAGATTCTGCTTATTTATTTTTTCCTAAAGAGAATTATATTTTGGTAATAAACGAAAGGAAAAGAAGAAGAGATATTTTAAATCTTCTTTTCTTTCCCTTTGTACCTTATTATATAGAAAGGGGCGATTTCCAAAAGATTTATTATAATTATGAATACAACTGAAAATTTGTTAAGAGATTATGAAACTTTTGAGCATGGGGCAGATATAGGGATAAGGGGTTATGGGAAAACTCCTGAAGAGGCCCTATCCAACCTTCTTAAAGCCTTAGCTACTCTTCAAGTGGAAAATCCCCTTTTTCTACTAAAGGCACCAGAAATAAAGGATGCTATCTCTCTTTCTGCAGAATATATGGATGAACTTTTAGTGGTTTTTGTAAACAAAGTCATAAGTTTAAACTCTCTAAATGGTGCTATATATTATCAGTTCAAAGGAAAACTTGAGAAAAGAGATGGGGTATATCATCTTGTAGGAGAGATCTATGGTGTTCCTTTTGATTTTGAAAAATATGGTTTTGGAGTTGAGGTTAAAGGGGCCACTTTCACGCTGGCTAAATTTGAAAAGATGAACGAGCATTATGTGGCCCAATGTGTGGTTGATGTCTAATGGAAGCTGTCAAGGTTCTTCCTATAAAACCTGAGCCTGCAATAACTGGTTTTGCTAATTTTGAAAGTGAACGAGTTCTTTCCGCCCTTCCTGAAGAGTTAAAAAGATTCTATGTAAAAATCGAATTACCTCTTCTAAAAAGGCTTCCTTATCTTTTAAGAGAGAGGGAGCTTTTATATGCCCTTTTAATTAAGGAAGAAAAAAATTTATGCTTAATTGATTTATTTCCAGATAAACCCCAAAGAGTTCTCGGATGTGCCATAGATCTTGGAAGTACAACCATAGCCTTTTATATTTATGATTTTATTTCTCAACAGGTTATAAAGGAATTTTCTATTGAGAATCCCCAAATAAGTATAGGCCAGGATATTCTTACAAGACTTCATTTTGCAAAAAAAGAGGAAAACCTTAAGTTTATTCAGGAGATAACTCTCTCAGCTATAAATGAGGTTTTAGAGAGGGAAGGAGGGGAGGAGATTTATTTTGTCTCCTTTTGTGGGAACACAGCTATGACTCATTTTCTTCTTGGCCTTCCTGTTAATTATCTGATAGTTGAGCCCTATGTAGCGGTGGTTAAGTGGATCCCTCTTCTTAAGGCTTGTGAGCTTGGTTTAAAGATTAACCCAAAGGGAAGGGTCTTTGTTTTTCCCCTTGCAGGCACTTATTTTGGAGGAGATCTGATAGCGGGTTTATATGAGGTTGAACTTAAAAATAAAGAGGGCTTTAGCTTCTATCTTGATGTGGGGACGAATGCCGAGGTAGTTCTTGGGGGGAGAGATTTTCTTTTGGCCTGTGCTGGAGCAGCTGGGCCTGCCTTGGAAGGAGGTATTTTTGAGTGTGGTATGCAGGCTAAAGCCGGGGCTATTGAGAAATTTATTTTCCATCCTGAAAAAAAGCGTTTTGAATATCAAACTATTGACGGAGTAAAACCTGTTGGCTTTTGTGGATCTGCAGTTATTCAACTGATAGCAGAACTTTTCTTAAGAGGTTTTCTTACCCCTGAGGGAAAGTTTGAAAAAAATAGGGCTAAAGATTTTCTCTTTGAGAAAGAGGAAGAGATAGCCTTTCTGCTTGTATCGGGAGAGGAAACCCAACATGGAGCTCCTATCTATATCAAAGAGAGTGAGATAAAAAGTTTTCTCCGTTCAAAGGGAGCTATGTATTCTATTCTTTCTCTACTCTGCGAAAAGGTGGGTATTAGCTTTAAGGAAGTTGAAAAATTCTATGTAGCTGGAACTTTTGGGAATCATATTGATATTAAATCTGCTGTAATTTTAGGAATGCTTCCTGAGGAGGCCCTTTTTCGTGCAAATCCTCTTGGGAATGCTGCCGGAAAAGGAGCTCTCAAGTTCTTAAGAAAAGCGGATTACGAAGAAGTAAAGAAAATAATCGATGAAATCACTTACATTGAATTAAATGTTGAGCCAAGGTTTATGGAACTTTTAACAGGGGCCTTAATTATTCCCCATGTTAATATGGATTTATTTCCTCAGGTAAGAAAACTTTTAGAGGAGCATATATGTTTCAAGCTGTAATAGTTGGAAGACCAAATGTAGGAAAATCTACGCTTTTTAATACTCTCATTGGTGAGAGGAAGGCTATTGTAGAAAAAACTCCTGGGATTACCCGAGATTTTATGGTGGATTATGTAGAGCTTGAAAAGGGAAAGGGAATTAAACTAATTGATACAGGAGGAATTGATCTTAGTGAAAGGGATTATTTTTCCAAAATTATTCGAGAAATTGTAGAAAAGACCCTCTATCAAGCCAACTTAATACTTTTTGTGGTTGATGCTAAAGATGGGCAGACTACTGCAGATGAGGAGATTGCTGCTTATTTGAGAAAGCTCGGGAAACCAATTTGGCTTATCGTTAATAAGGTTGAAAGTAAAGAGGACGAAAGAAAAGCTCAAGAGTTTTACTCCCTTGGATTCTCTGATATTTTTTTCATTTCAGCAAGAGAAAAGAAAAATATCCCTCTTTTGAAAGAGGCCTTATATGAAGTTGCCAAGGATTACCTTTTTAATCTTCCTGAAGGGCCTTTAATAAAGGTTGCTATTCTTGGAAGACCAAATGTGGGAAAATCAACCCTTTTGAATAAACTTGTTGGATATGAAAGAGTTATAGTTTCAGAGATTCCGGGTACAACTAGAGATTGTGTAGATGTTCTTATCGAGCGACCAAAGGGCCCTTCTTTTCTTCTAATTGACACACCAGGAATAAGGAGGAGAGCAAGGATTGAGGAAAGAGCTGAAAAATTTAGTGTGGATAAAGCTTTGGATACTCTTAAAAAAGCCGATGTGATTTTATTTTTAATAACGGCAGAGGAAGGCCTTACCCATCAGGATAAAACTCTTTTAAGACAGGTTGATAAGAATTACAAAGCTTGTCTTCTTTTAATTAACAAATGGGATCTTTTGGAGAAAAATAAAGGGAAGGCTGAGGTCTTTTTAGAGCTTGTAAAACAACACCTTAAGTTTTTACCCTGGCTACCTGTACTACCTATTTCAGCTAAGACTGGCGTCAATTTGGATAAAATTTTATCTTTAGTTGAAGAAATTTATGCAGAATATCATAAAAGAATATCTACAGCCAAGGTAAATAAGCTTCTTGAGGAAATAAAGAAACAATATACTTTCAACTTAAAAGGTAAACGTTTAAAAATTTATTATGCCACCCAAGTGGAAGTGGCTCCTCCTACTTTTGTGGTTTTTGTAAATGTAAATCCTGAAGATATTCCTAAAAATATTGAAAAATTCTTGCGAAGGAGTTTTCAGCAAAATCTCGGTTTTGAGAGGGTACCTGTAAAGGTTATTTTCAGGTTAAGGAATTGAGGCTGTAGCATTTTCAGCCTTAGCCTTAAAGCCTTCTGGTGGTCCATAATGAATGGTTAGAGTAATTCTTCTATTTCTTGGATCATAAGGATTTTCTTTGATTAACGGGAATTTATCGGCATATCCTACTACTTCCAAGATTTTGTCTGGGTGAACGCCATTTTTTTCAAGTTCAAGCATAGCGCTTATGGCCCTTGCCGTGGATAATTCCCAGTTCCCCACCTTTCCTGCTCTTGAAGGAGAGGCATCTGTATGGCCTTCAACCGAGACAAAAACAGGGAGTTCTTTAATAGTCTCTGCAAGGACCTTTAGGATCTCCTTTCCCTCTGGTAATAATTCGGCACTTCCTGCTTTAAAAAGTGGCTTGTTTACAAGTTCCATAATTTCAATTCGAACCACCTTTTCTTTAAGAGAGGTTTCAGTAATCTCAACCAGTACATGTTCTTGAAGACTTTTAAGACGGGTTTCAATAATTTTTTTAAATTTTTCCCCTTCTCCTTTTACAGGGGGTAGTTCCTGTGTAAGAGTTTGTACTTTTGGGGCTTCCATTTTTCCAGTGCGATAAAATTCCATAAGCATACTAACTCCAGCTTTTGAGAAAATATTAAACTTTTTAAAATAGGCTGCTACCTGAGCTTTAGTTTTGGGTTCCATAAGAGTGACCAGCCAAAGAAGTAGAAAGAAGGTCATCATTCCGGCGAGAAAATCTGCATAAGCTATTTTCCAGGAACCTCCGTGATGCCCTCCAACAACCTTTTTAACTCGTTTGACGATGATAGGAGGAGTGCTCATTATTTTCTCTCTTTAAGCTTTGCCTCAAGTTCTGCAAAAGAGGGTCTCATGTGAGGAGGAATGGCTCTTCTTGCAAATTCAACAGCAATCTGAGGAGCCCCTCCTCCAATAAAAGAGACAATAGCGGTTTTAATTACAGTAAGATATTCCTTTTCTTCAAGGGCAAATTTTTCCATCCTTGCCGAAAGGGGGGCCATAAAACCGTAACAGGTCAATATTCCGATAAAAGTTCCAGCAAGAGCTATGGAGAGATGATGAGCAAGGACTGCCGGAGGCTCATTAATTTTTCCCATAGTTAAAATAATTCCAAGAACTGCAGCCACAAGCCCTAAGCCTGGCATAGAATCAGCAAGATTTGAAAGTCTATGAGCAGGTTCTGCGGCTTCATGATAAATAATCTCGATCTCATTTTCTAAAAGACTTTCCAGTTCAAAATGGGTTATATTAGTAGTAAGAATAGATCTAAAAGTATCTCGAATGAAATCTAGAACTAAATGATTATTAAGAATCTTCGGAAAAGCAGAAAAAATTTTACTAGCCTCAGGATTTTCAATATCTTGTTCAATGGAAATTAGCCCTTCTTTTTTAATTTTTTTAAAAATATCGTTTAAAAGAAGTAGTAAATCTACATAATCATTTTTGGTGTAAACCCCAGGTTTTGTTAAAGCTTTAATAGCACCCTGTATGATTCCTTTAACAATCATCATATTATTAGCAGTAAGTAAGGACCCTCCTGCTGCTCCAAAGATAATTAACCATTCTACTGGTTGAATAATAATGGAAAAATTTCCATGCTCTAGCGCATATCCCACAAAAACGCACAAAATAACCACTATATAACCAACAATAGCTGGCATCTCTTAAAAACCCTTTCTCTCCCTTATGAGTTCTCTTTCTTTTTGTAAAATATAGAAACCAAGTTTCTCCTTAATGTCGGGGGTTAAGTTAATCCATTCTAAGGCAATTTCATAGTGATCTTCCTTTTTTTCACATCGTAGAATTTTTCCATAAAGATAGAGACCTAAGGGTTCATATAAATCAAGGACAAGCTTAACTTCCACAAAAGTATTTGGTTCTAAAGGAGTTTCCGAAGAAAAACGCAATCCCTTTTCACTAATATTTACCTTTTTTAAAGGCAAAACATTGAAACCCTCTTTTTCTCGGGTTAAAAGATTTATTAAGTAATCTAATTTGGCATTAATAAGCTTTAACCAATTATTGAGAGCTTCATCAAAGGTATCTTTTAAAGGTATATAGGAAAAAATAGGGACATCTCCCACAATTCTTGACTTTCTGTGTTCTAATTCTTTCGCAGAAATAGGATACACTTCTATAGGAAGTATGACATCAATTCTTACAGCTTCTCTTTCCATATTTCTTCCCTAATTAAGCTTTTTAAGTTATCGGATTTAATGGGAATTTCTTTAGGATTATTATAACTTTTCTCACTCCCTTGACAAGAAGAATTTTATAGTTACAATCATTTTAGCCATTCAATAAAAAATTTTAAATAGGAGGTGTAACTATGTCTCAAGAAGTTCTTTATGTGGTGGGGCATAAAAATCCTGATACAGATTCTATCTGTTCAGCTATAGCTTTCGCTTATCTCTGGAATGAGTGGAAAAAGAAAGGTATTCTTTCTCAGATGAAAATGCCTGAGCTTGAAGCAGTGGCTGTAAGACAAGGAGAACCCAATGCAGAGACTAAGTTTGTCCTCGAAAAATTTGGTTTCTCAACCCCTGAGTTAATGACAGACGGAGCTGGAAAAAAGGTGGCCCTTGTTGATCATTCTGATGTTGTCCAGAGTGTAGATAACTTTTCTCAAACAGAAGTAGTAGCAGTAGTTGATCATCACAAGATTGGAGATGTGGCTACTCCTAATCCCATTCTTTTTGTTAATTTTCCCGTAGGCTGTTCTGCAACTACGATTAAATTTCTTTTTGATAAGACTGGAATTGAAATTCCCAAAAATATTGCAGGTTTGATGCTTTCAGCCATCTTAAGTGATACTGTGATCTTTAAATCAGCTACAACTACTCCTATGGACAAAGCTGCAGGTGAGGAACTTGCAAAGATAGCAGGCATTGAGGATATAACTAAATTTGGCATTGAAGTTAAGTCAAAGCTCTCTGATGTGAGCGGAATGGCAGTTAGAGATATCATTATGAGAGACTATAAGGATTACAATATGAGTGGAAAAAAGGTTGGAGCAGGCCAGATTGAGGTAATAGATCTTTCCCTTATTGAGGGAAGAAAAGATGAGATCTACAACGAGCTTGTAAAAATGAAAAATGAGGGAGGATATCATACTATAGTTTTTATGCTTACAGACATTATGAAAGAGGGAACCGAACTTTTTGTAGTTACTGATGATCCCTCTGTAATTGAAAAGGCTTTTGGAAAGAAATTGGAAGGCCGTTCTATCTGGTTAGATGGGGTTATGAGTAGAAAGAAGCAGGTTATTCCACCTTTAGAAAAGGCCTTTGCAGGTTAATCTTATAAGGGGGGCTAGCCCCCCTATTATTCTTCCCAGATTTCCTCTATTTTAAAACTTATATCTGAAGCTTTAATTGAGTGGGTTAAAGCCCCAGATGATATAAAATCAACATCAAATTGGATATAATCTTTAAGATTTTCTTCGGTTATTCCACCTGAAATTTCAATTTTTAAATTAGGTTTTTGTGATCTTATTAAAGAAATGGCCTTTTTTAGATCCTCAAGTGAGAAATTATCAAGCATTACAATATCTACCTGAGCTTCACTCTTAAGAATAATTTCAAGTTCTGAGAGATTTTTTACCTCAATTTCAACCTTAAGATAATGGGGCAGATCCTTCAACTTATCTAAGACTTTTTCTAAGCCACCAAGGGCCTTGATGTGATTGTCTTTGATAAGGATTCCGTCTGAAAGAGAAAAACGATGGTTCTTAGCTCCTCCAATTCTTACCGCATACTTTTGAAGGATTTTAAGCCCTGGAATGGTTTTTCTAGTATCAAGTAAAAGAGGTTTCTCGGGAAGGAATTTTATTAATCTTCTAACTGTGCTTGCAATTCCAGAAAGATGTTGAAGAAAATTTAAGGCTACCCTTTCTGCCTTTAATAAACTTGAGACCCTTCCTTCAGCAAAGCCTATTTTACTTCTCTTTGGGACTTCTGCTCCTTCAGAATAGAGCCAGGTTATTTTTACAGAGGGATCAATTTCATGAAAAACAAGCTCCACTATGGGCTCACCACAGATAACAAGATCGCTTTTAGCAAGAAAATAGGCTCTGCCAAAGAGATTTTGTGGGATGAGAAATTCTGTTGTTTTATCTCCAAAAGGTAGATCTTCCTGAAGAGCTTTTAAGACTATTTCTCTTAATTGCCAAAGTTCCATTTTAAAAGGGAGTTCTTAAAAACAAATTATAAAAAAACCCCCTGGAAAATTATAAGATAGATCTTAATTTTTATGTTAACCAAAAGTTAGTTTTTGTAAAGAGAATAGGAGGAAATTTATGGAAGAGCTTAGAGCTAAAGAGGAGATCTCTGAAACTGAGGCTACTCAGTCTCAAGAGGAGATAAAAGATCTTCAGAAACTTACAGAGGAATTAAAAGAATGGAAGGAAAGGGCTCTTCGTTATGCTGCAGAGGTAGAAAATTTAAAGAAAGCCTTCAAAAGAGAGAAGGAAGAATATTATAAATTTGCTTTAGAGTCAGTTTTTAAAGAGCTCTTACCTTCTGTAGATAATCTTGAGATGGCTTTAAAGGCCTTTGAGACTTCATCTAATATTGAGGCTTTAAAACAAGGGGTTGAATTAACTTTGAAAGTGCTGGTTCAGACCTTGGAGAAGTTTGGTTTGAAACAGTTTGAGCCTGCTATTGGAGATCCCTTTCACCCTCACTTTCATGAGGCTCTTCAGGCAGAGCCTCATCCTGAAATCCCGGAGGGTGGGATTGTGAAGGTATACCAAAAAGGGTATACCTTACACGATAGAGTTATAAGACCTGCCCTGGTATGCGTTTGTCAGGGTGGTCCAAAAAAAGAATCAGTTTCCAGCGAAACTACCGAAGAAAATACTGAAACCAATGGTGAATAAAAATTTAGAAAGACTAAGGAGGTAATAGCTATGGAGAGGAAAGGACCTATTGTAGGAATTGATCTTGGGACCACTAACTCTTGTGTAGCCATCTTTGAAGGTGGCGAACCTAAGGTTATTCCTAACAGAGAGGGAACTCGAACTACACCTTCAGTAGTTGCTTTTCAAGAAAGTGGTGAAATTTTAGTGGGGCTTCCTGCTAAAAGGCAGGCAATTATAAATGCTGAAAATACTATTTTTGGTATTAAGAGATTGATGGGAAGAAAGTTTAATGATCCGGTAGTTCAGGAATGGAGGAAGAGAGTTCCTTATAAGATTGTTGAGGCTCCTAATGGAGATGCTCATGTAGAAGTAAGAGGGAAACGCTACAGTCCTCCAGAAATATCAGCTATGATTTTAAGAAAAATAAAGCAGGATCTTGAGGAGTATCTTGGTCAAGAAGTTAAGGATGTGGTAATTACAGTTCCAGCTTATTTTGATGATACCCAAAGACAGGCTACTAAGGATGCTGGCCGGATTGCAGGTCTTAATGTCATAAGAATTATTAATGAACCTACAGCTGCCTGTTTAGCCTATGGTTTAGAGAAGAAAAAAGAGGGGATCATTGCGGTTTTTGATCTTGGGGGTGGTACTTTTGATATTTCTATCCTTGAGATAGGAGATGGTGTTTTTGAGGTTAAGGCCACTTCTGGAGATACCTTTCTTGGTGGAGAAGATTTTGATATGAGAATTGTTGACTGGCTCTGTGAGGAATTCAAAAAGGAACACGGAATTGATTTGAAACAGGATAAGATGGCTTTACAAAGACTCAAAGAAGCTGCTGAAAAGGCTAAAATTGAGCTTTCCTCAACCCTTGAAACAGAAATTAATTTACCCTTTATAACTGCTGATGCAACAGGGCCTAAACATCTGGTCATGAAGCTTACGAGAGCAAAACTTGAGAGCCTTGTGGAGGATTTGATTGAAAGACTTGAGGAACCCTGTAGGATTGCTATGAAAGATGCTGGAATTACTCCACAGGACATAGATGAGGTAATTCTGGTTGGTGGAATGACCCGTATGCCTAGGGTTCAACAAAAAGTAAAGGAGATTTTTGGTAAAGAACCTGTAAAAGGTGTTAATCCCGATGAAGTGGTAGCTATGGGAGCTGCTATTCAGGCAGGTGTTCTTAAGGGAGAAGTTAAGGATGTCTTACTTCTGGATGTGGTTCCTCTCTCTCTTGGAATTGAAACCTTGGGAGGTGTTTTTACTGTTATTATCCCCAGAGGAACAACCATACCTACGAGAAGAAGTCAAATCTTTACTACTGCTGCAGATAATCAGACAGCAGTTACCATTCATGTGCTACAGGGTGAAAGACCCCTTGCTAAAGATAATAAAAGTATTGCCAAATTTGATTTGGTGGGAATTCCCCCTGCACCAAGAGGTGTGCCTCAGATAGAAGTGACCTTTGATATTGATGCTGACGGTATTCTTCATGTCACTGCTAAAGACCTTGGAACAGGAAAGGAACAATCTATTGTGGTAAGACCAAGTTCTGGACTCTCTGAAGAGGAGATTCAGAGAATTCTTAAAGAGGCAGAACAATTTGCTGAGGAAGACAGGCGTAAAAAGGAACTTGCAGAGGCAAGAAATCAAGCTGACTCTCTGATTTACTCTGTTGAAAAGACTTTAAGAGAACTGGGAGATAAGGTGCCTGAAGATTTAAGAAAAGAGGTTGAAGAAAAGATTAGACATCTTAGAGAAACTATGGAAAAGGACGATATCAATGCTATAAGAAGAGCAAGTGATGAGCTTACTCAAGCCTCTTATAGGCTTGCTGAAATGCTTTATAGAAGTAAAACTCAGAAAGGAGAAACAGGAGCAGGGGCTTCTTCTGAAGGGGCATCAAAGAAAGGTGGAGATGAGGTAATTGATGCTGATTTTGAAGAAATGAAATAATGGTATCTCTTGGTATCACTCTGGGCGACCCCTGTGGGGTTGGCCCAGAAATTCTAATAAAGAGTCTTGTCCATCTCTCCCAACTTAAAGCTAAATTTTTTGTTTTTGGAGATAAGAATTATTTAGAGGATCTTTCAAAAAAGTTCTTTGTAGAGATTCCCAAGAATGTGGAAATTATTTCCCTTTCACAACTTAAAATAAATCCGGGTTTTCCTACAAGAGAAACCCACCTGGCAAGTATTAAATATCTTAAAGAGGCTATTCTTTGGGCAAAAGCTGGGAAAATATCAGGGCTTATTACCCTTCCTCTTAATAAAGAAGCCTTTGAAGTTGCCGGTTTGCCTTATAGAGGACATACTGAAATGCTTGCTAAAGAATTTTCGGCTAAAAGCTATGCCATGAGTTTTTACGGAAAAAGATTAAAGGTCTCCTTGGTAACTACTCACCTTCCTTTAAATAAAGTCTCCGAAAATTTAAAATTAGAGAAAATAATAGAGGTTGCCAGATTAAGCTATTGGTTTATGAAAAGACTTTTTCCAAAAAAGAAGATAAAGATGGCCCTTTGTGGGCTAAATCCCCATGCAGGAGAAGGAGGTCTTTTAGGTGAAGAAGAAGAAAAAATTTTGAAACCAGCCCTTGAGATGGCTAAAGAAGAAGGGATCCCTATTGATGGACCCTATCCTGCAGATAGCCTTTTTTACTGGGCTTTAAAGGGTAAATTTGACTTGGTTATCGCTTTATATCATGATCAAGGCCTTATTCCTTTTAAAATGGTTCATTTTAGAGATGGGGTGAATGTTACTCTTGGCCTTCCAATTATTAGGACCTCCCCTGTTCACGGCACAGCTTACGATATTGCAGGAAAGGGTTTAGCAGATATAGGAAGTTTCCTCTCTTCAGTAACTCTCACTTTTAACCTTTCAAAAAAATGTTAAACTTTTCATGATGAAAAGGTTTTTCTTATTTTTATTAGCCTTCTTTCTCCTTTTCTTAATTTTTATTGGAATTATAAGTTTTAATCTGGAATTTTTTCTAAACAAAGACTTTTTTAAAAGAAAGCTCACGGATTATATAGCCGCCGTAGCAGGGATTAAAGTAGATTACAATAGAATTCATATAAATCTTTATCAACTTAAAGTGGATTTTGAAGGCTTTAGAGCTAATAGTGAGGATTTTGAGATTTTTTTCCCTAAGGGAAGGATTATATTTTCAAAATTTAAGCTTCTAAAAAAAAATTTTTATCCTCAAGAGCTCTATTTAAAAAATCCTTACATAGTTCTTAAGGCGCCAAAAAAGAAGGAGGAAAAACCCTTTGAAATTCAAGAGATTTATCGATTTCTCTTTGCCTCCTCTCCTATTAGTTTATCCATTAACAATGGAACCTTTGCCTATTATTTTGAAGAGGGAAAAGGTTTTTCCATAACGCATATTAACCTTTTAGCAAGGGATAAGGTTCCTCAGGTTTTTTTTAATCTAAATGCTACCTCAAGTGTCTTTTCTTTTCTTGATTTTAAAGGGAGGTTAAATTACCAAAGCCAATTCTTTGAAGGAAGCCTAAGAGTTAGAAAATTAGATCTAAGTAAAGTTAATTATCCAGAATTTAATCTCCTAAAAAAAACTGAATTGGATCTTTCTACAACTATCTCTCTTGAAAAGGATGTTCTTAATATAGGTTTTACTGGTTCTGCACCCTGCTTGGCCTTTGCTATGCACAGTTCTCCTTTTATTTGTGGATTTTTCCAAGGCTATTTCGTAGGTGGAAAGGACTTCTTTGAACTTAAGCTCTCTCCTGTGAGTATGAAATATCCAGAAGTAATAGGAGAGATTTCCTTCCAAAAAGATAAATCTGATTATCTTTTAAAGGCTACGCTTGAAGCCTTAAGAATTGATCAAATAAAAGAGATAATCTCCCCATATCTTAGTAAAGAACTTTATAATCAAATTTTTGACATAGTTAAGGCAGGGCTTTTAGAAAATTTATCTCTCTCAACTTCAGGTAAAACTTTAAAAGAACTTTTTCATCCCCATAACTTAAAAATTTCTGCTGAGGTTAAAGGAGGAGAAATTTTTTTGGCTACGTTACCTCTTTATGTAAGTAACCTTGAGGGAAAACTTTTCTTTGAAAAAGGAAAACTTGATTATCAAGGAAAGGCCCTTTTTGAAGATAAAATCTTTGCTGAGGTCAAAAAACTTGATCTTAATTTATTCGATAAAAAGGAAACTATAGGCCTTGATCTTGATTTTGAAGGTGAGAGTAAAGCTGTGGTTAATCTTATTAAAAGATTGGCAAAAAAGGAAGAGGTCTTTGATAAAATTGAGGTTTCAGGCTTAATAAAGGGATCTCTTCAGGTATCAAGAGATCTTAACAATCCAGAAATTGCCTTGAGCTTAAGACCTATTAATACCTCTCTAAAAACTGCCTATTTTAAAGATGAGTTAATCTTTAAAAAGGGAGAAATATTTTACAAAAACGATAAAATAAATTTTCAAGACCTTGGGATAGATTACAGGAAAAGCTCTGCCAGGGGTATTATAGGAGAAATAGACCTTAACCATAAAAATTTTTATCTTAAGGCCAAATCTTTGGATATTAAAGAGGATTTAATGGTTGAGTTTTTAGAAAATAATCAAACCTTAAAGGATCTTTTAGAGAGATACAAAGTAACATTTGATACTCTTAGGCTAAAGGAGGTCTTCTATCAGGGGAATTTAGAAAAATTTAGAGATTCAAGGCTTTTAGACCTTTTAAATCCTCTCTTTCTTGAAGGTGAGGTTGACTCCCTCTCTCTTGAAATCCCCATTAATAATGAAACTTTTAGCCTGAAGAGCCAAGTTTTAAGTTTCTCTTTAAAGAGTAATATTCTCAATCTTCTTGAAAGTCAGGTTTTTTTGGAAAATTCTCCCTTGACCCTTACTGGGAATTACTATCTTACTGAGGGGCTTTTGACTATAATAGGAAGAGGAATAGTAAGCGAAGAGCTTTTAGAAAGATTAAACTCTAAATATTTAAAAAACAGCCAGTTTTCTTTGAAAAAAGCCCCTCTTTATCTTGAGTCCTTTAATTTAAACTATTCTAAAAATGAGGGATTGAGCTATAGAGGTGAACATCTCTTTGAAAATCTAAGGATTGAGGCCTCCCTTAAAAAAGGGGAAAATCTTATCTTAAATGGTAAGGTCTTCTCTGAGAAGAACCAATTTTCCCTTGGGATATCTCAAATAGGGGAAAAACTTACAATTTCTTACCAAGGAACTTCAGATTTTGAAGAATTGAGCAAGCTTTTTGAAAAATCACCCTTTGAAAAAGGCAAAATAGAAGGAGATTGTAAGGCAGATATAATAATATCCAAACTTTTCTCTGGGGAGACCTCTTTATCTTTAGAAAAGATTTCCACTCAGTTGAGGCGGTTTCTTGCTGAAAGGCCCTTGGAGGTAAGGGGCAACTTGATACTTAAGGATTTAAAAATAAAAAATAGAATTCTCCTTTCAGGGAACTTTTCATTTACTCCCTCAACGGTGGAGGGGAATAATCTAAGAATAAATTTTGATAATTCTTCCCTTTGGGGCAATTTAGTACTTTCCATGGGTGAAAAGGCCTTTGATGTAGAGGGAGACCTTCATTTTGAAAATCTTAATTTAAAAGAAAAACTTGAGAAAGAAGAATCTAAAGGAGAGGGAATCTCCTATCAGAAATTACTCACTGATTTACCTCTAAATGGAAAGATTAACCTTGGAATTGAAAAGGTTGTTTTACCTACTTCTCATAAGTTAGAGAAATTTAAGGCAGATATTGTTAAAAAGGAGAATCTTTTACATATTCAGATCCCAGAGATTAAGTTTTGCGGGCTTAATTTCTATGCAGAATATGAAAGCAATCCAGAGTTTCAGTATTTATTCGCGGATTTAAAACCAACACGAGGGGATTTTCTCGATCTCTTTTCTTGCCTTTATCCTGAAGAAATGCCAAAGATCATTTTTGAAGGCCCCTTTAAAATGGAAGGCTTTTTCTATACTGATGGAAAAGAGGCATTACTTGAAAATAGTTATGGGAAAATGGAGGTTTCTTCTGATAAAGGATACATTTACAGAGCACCTCTTATTGCCAAAGTTCTTGGTTTTTTAAGTCCTATCGACTTATTTAAGGGGAAAATTCCCAATTTAGAGAATGATCTTTTACCCTATGAAGAATTAAATTTGATAGGAGAATTTAGAAATTCTTCTATTTATGTAGATACCTTCTTTCTCTCTGCACCTGGATTTAGAATGTTTGGAAATGGACCCATTTCAATAAAAGACAAAAATTTGGACCTTACTTTTTTAGTTTCTCCCTTTAAGACAGTAGATGTTGTTCTTGAGCATTTTCCCTTTGTAAATAAGTGGGCCCTTGGAAAGGAAAGGATGTTGCTTTATCTTCCTCTTGAGGTAATTGGAACCTATGATAAGCCAACCATTGTTCCCCTCCATCCTGCAAGCATAGGGAAAGGTCTTTTTAGATTTATATTTAAGTTCTTTGGAATACAGGAAGAATTCTTTAAAAAACCAGAGACGTTTGAGGGCTTTAAGAAGCCAGAATTATTGAAGAACAGGAATGGAGATACTCTACGAAGATAAGTATCTTGTCTTGGTAAATAAACCTGCAGGGTTGATTGTTCAAGGAACTAGAGAAAAAGAAAAGTCCCTTCTACATAAGTTAAAATCCTATCTAAAAAATCGGGATAAAAAAGAGGGAGCGGTCTTTCTTGCAGTAGTTCATCGTCTGGATAAACCTGTTTCAGGGGCTTTGGTTTTGGCTAAAAGAAGTAAAACCGCTTCTAAGATGTTTAAAATTATTCAGGAAAGACAATTTGATAAAATTTATCTGGCAAAAGTTGAGGGAAAAATGAGAGAACCCTACGGAATATGGGAAGACATTACCGAAGATGAGAAATGGGCAATTACTTTCTTTTATTTACTCAGAGCCTCTTCAGAGTTCTCTTGGTGTTTATTTTATCCTCTAACAGGAAGGAAGCATCAATTAAGAAAGGCTCTCTCAAAGAGGGGGCATCCTATCATAGGAGATCTTCGTTATGGATCAAAAATAAAAATTGAGGGAGGAAAGGCCATTTTGCTTCATTCACTCTTCCTTAGTTTTCCTCATCCTCATAGGGAGGAAAGGCTTGAGATATTTGCCCCAATACCTTATTATTTTGGTAAGCTTTCCCTTGACAAAAAGGAAATTTTGGAGTTTCTTAATAGAGTTAAAACCGAAAAGGAGAGGTTTTCTTATGTGTCAGGCCAAAATTTGGGTCAGGGTTAAAGGGGAAGAAAGAGAAGTGGCAAGAGATATAACCCAACTTGAAGTTAAAGGGGATTCACTTCTTCTTAAAACTTTTTTTGAAGCTCCAAAGGAGATTAAAGGGCGAATTAAAGAGATAGATTTTCTCAAGGGAAAGGTTATCATAGAGGCTGATGAGTTCCCTCAATAATTCTCAGGATGAAATTATTCTTTGTGCAAGATGTGCTTGGAGGGAATTTTGTATAAAGAAATTTTCTTTTGATAATACTAAACCTATTAAATGTCCTGACTTTTCCCCTGATCTTGAACTTGTAAAGATGGAGAAAAAAAGTGATAAAAAGAAGGATAAAGAGTCTTCTTAAAAGTATTTTAAAATCTAAGTATCCTCAGTATTCAGATCTTAACTTTGAAATAGAAAAACCAAGAAGGGCTGATCTTGGAGATTTTTCAACTAATTTAGCTCTTATTCTTCAAGGAAAAATTGGGATAAAATCAAGAGAGATAGCTGAGAGAATAGTTGAAGAGTTAAAGAAAGAAACCTTTTTTAAAAAAATTGAGATTGCAGGGCCTGGTTTTATCAATTTTTGGATTAATCCAGAGGTCTATAGAGAAAACCTAAAAGAGATTTTAAAGGAAGGAGAAAAATACGGAGCCATAGATCTTGGTCAGGGGAAAAGAGTTCACATAGAATTTGTTTCAGCTAACCCAACAGGACCTCTTCATATAGGGCATGGAAGGGGGGCAGCATATGGAGATGCCTTAGCAAGAATTCTTAAGTTTTCTGGCTTTGAAGTTTTTAAAGAATATTATATTAATGACCGCGGAACTCAGATGAATATTCTTGGGGCCTCGGTTTACCTCCGAGCTAAAGAACTTTCCGGTGAAAAAATTGACTTTCCTAAGGATTATTATCAAGGAGATTATATAAAGGATATAGCTAAAGAGGCTTTAAGATTATATCCTGATCTTTTAGAGCGGAAGGAAGCGGAAGCTATCGCCCTTTGCAGGGAGCTTGCTATAAAGATAATCCTTGAAGATATAAGAAGTGATCTTGAAAATTTTAGAGTTTTTTACGATAACTGGTATTCTGAACGGGCTCTTTATGAGAAGGGGCTTCTCAACGAGGTTTTAGAGGTTTTAAGAGAAAAGGGAGATCTTTATGAGATGGATGGAGCTCTTTGGTTTAGATCAAGTCTCTATGGAGATGAAAAGGATAGAGTGGTTCGTAAAGCAACAGGGGAGTGGACCTATTTTGCAAGTGATATAGCCTATCATTATGAAAAGTTTGTAAAAAGGGGGTTTGATCTTGCTATAAATCTTTGGGGTGCAGACCATCATGGATATGT
>ERZ1669248.355-NODE-355-length-23261-cov-50.683142_pt1 | contig 23261 bp, 31 predicted proteins | sample MGYA00579296_ERZ1669248 | MGnify/ENA primary metagenome ERZ1669248 (study PRJEB41166, sample SAMN08046057) | hot springs metagenome | biome: hot spring; feature: neutral hot spring; material: thermophilic sediment; isolation source: thermophilic sediment from...
GGACACCCAGAAATCCCAGCAGACTACAGAAGCGTCGGACAGCCAGTAATAATACCAGGAAGCATGGGAACAAGCTCATGGGTTCTAGTCGGCACTGAAAAAGCCATGGAAATAAGCTTCGGATCAACAGCCCACGGAGCCGGCAGAATGCTAAGCCGAGCAGCAGCAAAACGCAGATTCTACGGCGGAGACGTAAAAAGAAGCCTTGAACAACGTGGCATAGCCGTCAGAGCAGCAAGCGCTGTCGTACTAGCCGAGGAGGCAGACCCCGCCTACAAAAACGTGGACATAGTGGCAGACGTCAGCCACAAAGTTGGCATAGCCACAAAAGTCGCCAGACTCGTACCACTAGCAGTTGTAAAAGGCTAAACCTATCTGACGGATCGAAACTTGCAGGCTGAAGAATTAGAAACTAGAGGGGGTTAGAGAAAATAGCTTGCGGCACACTCCATTTTCTATGAGGCGCAACTGGAAATTTAGAGGGGCTATCAATTTTACTGTTAAAGACAAGCCTAAAATTGACGTTTTTATTGCGATGAACCCATCACGAACAAGGTTCGTTCTGAAACGGGCGGGGTGGGATTTGAACCCACGATCACAAGCTTAGGAGGCTTGCGCCCTATCCTTGCTAGGCTACCCGCCCAAGACAAAAGTAAACAAAATTTCAACTTAAATATTCCGTAAGAGAAAACTTAAACCAAAGCTAGAACATGAAAGTATTTGGACTGTTTGGGCGGGGGTACCCGAGCCAGGTCTAAATAGGCTGTTGGGGCTGGACCAGCCTAAGATATGGGGGAGGACTTAAGATCCTCTGGCGTAGGCCTTCGTGGGTTCAAATCCCACCCCCCGCACCAATAATCCTACCAGGCTCTAAGCAAAGACAACAGCGTTGGTTTAAGAATGGATGAGGCAACTAGGCGTATAGCCAGACAGCGAATTCAAACCCTTTTCACCTTGGCTAGGGAAACCTACCATGATGATCCGCTTCTGGCTCAGCGCTATGTTGATATTGCCCGCAGAATAGCAATGGCGGCTAAAATTCGCCTACCAACAGAGTATAGGCGCATGGTTTGTCGCCACTGCAAAAGCTTTATTTTGCCCGGTGTTAGTTGTCGTGTCCGCATAAAACAGCGGAGAGAGCCCCACGTGGTCATAACGTGTCTAAAATGTGGGAGGCACATGCGCATACCCTTAAAAAGGAAGAAGAAGGATGAGTAGACTCACCCCTAGAATGAAACGTCGAATAAAAAGCGAGTTCGGCGAAGAAAAACCCACCATTTGGATTGGGAAAAAGCAGATTTCCAACGAACTCGTAAAAGAGATTGAGAAGCAACTTGAGAAAAGGGAAATCGTTAAAGTCAAAATTTTAAAAAGCGCCCTACAAGAGGCAAAAGTCAACGAAATAGCCACAGCAATTTCTAAGCGGATAGAAGCCGACCTGGTGGAGGTTAGTGGACACACATTCATCCTTTACAAACGACGAAGAAAAGCACTAGAAAAGTGAAAGCCTTTATATTGGGCTTAGCGAATTACTGAAGGAAACAACCTGGGGAAAACTGGAATTGCCAACACCAAACGATGTACCAGCACCAGAATTCATCCAAAAACTAGCCAATTATTTAAAGGAAAATGTTGACGAGATAACACCTCCAGCATGGGCGAGCATAGTTAAAACGGGTGCCCACACGCAGAGACCGCCGGATAATCCGGATTGGTGGTATGTTAGATGCGCCTCGCTGTTGCGGAAAATATACATTCATGGACCTATAGGGATAGAGAGGCTTCGCGTAGAATACGGTGGTAGAAAGGACTTCGGTGTCAGACCAGAACACGCCGTAAAGGCTGGCGGCGCAATTATAAGAAAGGCTTTGCAGCAGCTTGAAGATGCTGGGCTTGTGGAAAAGTTCCAGAATAAGGGGAGACGGATAACAAAGGAGGGGAGAAAGCTTCTGGAGGAAATAGCTGAAGAGGTAAAGAAGGACTTGTTGAAGGAAATCCCAGAACTAGAAAAATACCAGAAGAGTGAGTAAGATGTCGGATGAAGAAGAGCTTGAGGAACTCCGCCAGAAAAAACTTTTGGCACTGCAAAGGAGGATAGCCGAAGAACAACGAAGAGCCCAAATGGAACAACAGCTCGAAATGCAAAAACAAGCCATTTTAAAAACCATCCTAACACCAGAAGCGAGGCAAAGGCTGGCAAACCTAAAACTTGTTAAGCCAGAATTTACGGCTCAGCTAGAGCTTCAGCTAATCCAGCTAGCCCAGATGGGAAAGCTGCCAGTGCCCCTAACCGACGAGCAGCTTAAACAAATACTAATTCAACTTCAAACCCAAAAGCGGGAAATAAAGATAAGAAGGGTTTAATATGGCTAGATTCAAGCCTCCAGCCAAAAAGAGGAGACTGGCAAAAGCTGGAAAACAGAAAAAGGCTGTTCCAACATGGGTTATAGCCAAAACAGCCGGAAAATTTAGAACTCATCCAAAAAGGAGACACTGGAGAACCAGAAAGATAAAGGCGTAATGGTGAAGTGGCATGAAGACGGAAGAAGCAGAAGAAAGGGCTGGCGAAGAAGAAACCGCCGAAGAAAAAGCTGAAAAGAAAGAAGAAATCGAAGAAGCAGCAGAAGAAAAGATTACAGAGGAACCTTTAGAGGAAAAGCCTGAAGAGACCGAGGCTGAAAAGCCGTCAGAGGAGGAGGTCGCTGAAGAGATAAAGGAAGAGGAGGTTAAGCCGCCGAAAGTGGAGGTTGAGGAGGAAATTGTTGAGGAAAGGTTTTACACTATTCCGCTTGGTAGGGCTTGGCTTGTGCCCCCGAACAAGAGGGCGCCCAAAGCCATTAGGATAATACGAGATTTTATTAAAAGGCACATGAAACTTGAAGCCAGAAAAGAAGGTGAAGAAGAGGAAGAAGCCGAGCCTAAAAGGCTTATTATAAGTAATGAGGTGAATGAGAGGGTTTGGAGCAGAGGCATAGAAAAGCCTCCGCGGAAAATACGTGTTAGAGCCGCCAAAGACAAGGATGGAAACGTTACTGTTTATTTGGCTGAAGGAGACTGAGCTTGGCAATTTACCTAACAAGCCTTTTTGGAAGCGCCAGCATAGGGGTATATTCACTAGCCACCGAGAAAATGCTCATAATCCCAAAATTTGTCCCCCTCAAAAAGGCTGAGAGGATTGGAAACTGGCTTAAAGTCAAACTTGTACACACCAACATAGGTGGCTCAATACTGGTAGGCGCCCTAGCATGTGCTAACTCGAATGGGATTTTGTTGCCCCACTTTGTAAGAGACGAAGAAATTGAAGCGATAAAGGCTGTATTTGACGGAAACATAACTGTGATGGAAACCAAGAAGACGGCATATGGAAACATGGTTTTGGCAAACGATTACGGCGCAATCGTAGACCCGAGGCTTAAGTTATCTGAGATTAGGAAAATTTCTGACACCCTCGGTGTTGAAGCCGTTCCAGGGGAAATAGCCCAGCTCCCCTATGTAGGCTCTTTGGCAGTTGCAACCAACAAGGGGGTACTTGCCCACCCACTCCTAAAAGAAGATGAGCGTAAACTTCTGCAAGACGTTCTTAAAGTGCCTGTGGATGTTGGCACAATTAACTGTGGTATACCATATGTGGGCACTGGACTTATAGGCAATAGTCACGCTGCTGTTGCTGGTTCGCTAACAACTGGTCCAGAAATGTTTATAATTGGACATGCCTTGGGTGTAGTAAAGGAAGATGAGTGAAGTGAAAGTTTTCAGAGTTATCGGAGAAATCAGAAAACCAAACCTTAAAACCCACTTTAGAAAGGAGGTCATAGCAGTTAAGCCAGAACATGCCATAGAGAAAGTCTACACAGAACTGGGCAGCAAACACCGCGTTAAACGCTTCCACATAAAAATAACCAGCGTTGACGAAATCTCGCCGCAGGAAATTGAGGACCCGCTGATAAGAAAAATGGTTGCAGGGGAAGAGGGATTTGGCAGCAAAAGCTGAAGAGGAGCTTAGAAGGTTAAGCGTCGAAATGCGCATTCTGGAGCAGACAGCAGAAGCCCTACAATCTCGAATAAGCATGATAAACGCCGTAATAACAGACCTAACCTACGCAAACATGACGCTGGAAGGTTTGGAAAAACAGAAGGAAAACGTGGAACTCCTTGTTCCAATAGGGGGAAACTCCTATATAAAAGCGAGACTTGAAGCCCCAGACAAGGTGACCGTCGGAATCGGGGCAGGAGTCTCTATTGAGAAAACATTGCAGGAAGCTAAGGAAATCATTAGAAAAAGGCTTGAAGACCTAGAGAAGAGCAGGGCGTCCCTCCAACAGCAGTTTTCACAAGTTATTGACAGAATTAATGAGGATAGGGAACGCTTTGAGGAGTTGGCAGCCCAATTAAGAAAGGAGTCACTACAAAGGAATGTTTGAGAAGCTTAAGTCAGGCTTAAGCAACCTCGTAAGCAAGATCACGACAACGGAACTTAAACCAGAAAACCTCCGCCCAATCCTTTCAGATTTTAAGCTAAACCTAATAGAAAATGACGTTGCAGTCCCAGTTGCTGAACGAATATGCGAAGAGATGGAAAAACGCCTAAACGGGGTCCAAGTAAAAAGGTTAGAGGATAAAAAGAAGATTGTGGAGCAACACCTCCGCGAAGTGTTATTGGAGGTTATGCGAACAAACAGCGAAATAGATTTGTTTAGGGCTATTGAGGAGAAAAGAAGAAGGAAGGAACCCTTTGTCATAGTTTTTGTTGGGATAAATGGCACTGGGAAAACAACAACAATAGCAAAAGTTGCAAAACTCTTGAACGATAAAGGTTATACTGTTGTGCTGGCTTGCAGCGACACCTACCGGGCAGGCTCAATTGAACAGTTGGAAACCCATGCAAAGCGTTTGGGCATAAAAATGATAAAGCATAAGTATGGTGCAGACCCAGCAGCCGTAGCCTACGACGCAATAAACCATGCAAAGGCCCATGGAATACACGCTGTCTTGATTGATACGGCTGGTAGGATGCAGACAAACCGCAACCTAATGAGCGAACTTGCAAAAATCAAGCGTGTTGTAAACCCAGACCTAACCATTTTAACGGTTGACTCCTTAACAGGCAATGATGCGGTAATGCAGGCAGAAGAATTCCACAAAAGTGTTGGCATAGACGCAACAATACTGACGAAAGTGGATGCTGACATTAAAGGCGGCTCAGCCTTAAGCGTAACATATGTAACGCAAAAACCCATATTGTTTGCTGGAACTGGGCAAAAGTATGACGATTTAGAGGAGTTTCAGCCTGAAAAATTTGTGGACATGATACTGAAATAAGCCATTATCACTGCTTATGCTTGTCTACTGTCAAACGCAACCTCTTGAAAATTTCTTCAAAACCTAATTTTTTAAACAGTTTCAAGGATGGAACGTTATTGGAGTAAACGTCAGCTTCTACACATTCCACGCCCTTATCTATGAACCATTCAAGCATAGCCTTTACCAACGCCTTGCCAATGCCACGTCTTCTATAAGGTTTTTCGACGAAGCAGTCGCATATGTAGCCTCTCTTACCCTTATAAGCCCATGGCTGACTGACCCAACCGAGCGAGTAGCCCACAATTTTACCTTCAACTTCGGCAACAAAAACCACAGTGTTCTCACCCTTTATGTTTTTGAGAATCCATCTTGGGCTTTGGAACTCGCTGGGCAAAGGCGAAATCATAGAGTCCATAGCGCTCTCGTCCCTTCCAAGCTTCTTCGAAAGCCTAACAATCTCCTCTAAATCCTTTTCATTTGCATGGCGAATCTTCACATTAACAAGAGCAGTGTCTGACTGTTTCGCTTTAATAGGCGACACAAAACTCACTTCCAAACTTAGGCTAATGCTGCACATCACCAACATTTAATTTCTTAAGAATTTCATGAGAGTTCTGGATGAGTTAAATCCTCGTCGGGGTCGATAAACTTTATCCGCAATTTTCTGTCTGCACTGACTAGCAGTTTTGCTGTGCCAAGCACTTCAAATCTGAAGAGGGTTGATTTATACCAGTTGATTCCAGGGTTTTTGCCCACTTTAAAGCCTAGATTATAGGCGAATTCCTCGTAGTCCGCGGTGTCATAATTCATCGGATAGGCAGAGAAGCCTTGAATAACATCTGTGATGACACAGTTCATGTTAGCAAGCAGTTTCTGAACAGCCAACCACTTCTTCAGCGAAGCCTCGTAATGGGTTAAGCCAAAATATCCAACACCGTTCTCTTTAAGGCATGAAACGCCCCTAACGATGAAAGCCTTTAAGCCAGAAACAGTTTCAAGCGGCTCCGAGGAAAACACATCGAACTTCCCTCGAAGCTCCCTAGGCAATGGCTCAGCCACATTGTATTGGAAAAACTCTATGTTAAAACCATAATCCTTGCTAACTGTTACTAGGAAATCGCCCAGCCGCCTATCAATGTCCAGAACTGTTATGCGGGAGGGCAAACCAGTTAGGGCTAGGGCAACACTCAACAAGTCGTCGTCGCCAATCAGAACGATGTTTTTTCCATCCAAGTCCCCATAATAATGCATTAAGGCTGCCCGCGCAACCACATCCCGCTCAAGCATATAACCCTGGAAAAAGTCTGGGGATGGACTTGGTCTTTTTTCGGCAATCCGTTTAAACTCTTCAAGAATTTCTTTAAACTTCGCTTCCGGAATTATTCGCTTGCCAAGACATGATGGGCAGATTTTCCCTTCAAAATCTAGGCTTCTTGGGTTAATTTTTTCTTTGCCCTTCTCAGTTATGTGGAAGCCGCTCTCATCAGAAGTTATAAGCCCCTCTTCATCAAGCCTTTTAAGGGCAACTACAAAATCTTTTAATGGACTGTTGATTTTATCAAGAAGCTCCCAGAAAGTTTTCCTCGAGGTGGCAAGTTCACGGAGTATTTTGGCTTTCAACCTTTCCAAGGACATCCCTCCTTATAACACGCTTCTCGACGCTTTTAGGCTGAAACTCCTCCACCAGCAAATCAAAAGCCTTCAAGGCTGGACCATCATCCCCACATGTGAAAATGTCTAAAGCCATATAGCCATACTCCGGCCATGTGTGAACACTCAAGTGCGACTCGCTTAGAAGGTATATGGCAGAAACCCCGTGAGGCTCAAACTGGTGAAAACTTGAAGAAACAACATGCAAACCAGATTTAGCAACTACCCTATCCAAAACCACCCGCAGATCTTCCACTCTTGAAATTTTCCGGGGATCCACACCCCGAAATTCGGCGATAATGTGGATGCCCATATCGAACACCCAACATTATCGTCGAACTTCGGAAGCATGTCCCACATACTATTTGAGGCGAACTACGCATACGTTTTCTGTCCTCTGAATTTTCCCGAAAAATTTTCCTTTTATAAATTTTTTGCTCCAGCTCCAGAAACTCAACATTAAAGATACATGACTTAGGAATCCGCACCGCTTTGAGCAAAACGGTAAATCACGAGGTTATCCGGAATCTTCCTCAAATTTAGACATGTATTCCTCAAACTTTTTAAAATCCATTGGAATTAGAACCTCCCTCTTCAACAACTCACAAGGCCGCTGCTTGCATTCATCACAGTATCTAATTCCCCTTTTCGCGGCGCAAGCCTTCCTTTTCTCCAACCATTTTTCTTTAGCTTTAAGAAACTTTGAAATGCCATAATCTTTGACTTGCTTCATGTTGCATAAAACGTCTAAAAACCATGCGCTTGACTCCAATGTTTTCGCCTTGAAAAAATCGAAAAACTTGCATGGGAAGCTTTCGCAATTCAAGCATATATCAAGGTTTTTGCCGGTAGCACACTTGTAGAATTTGCAGTGTTTCTGGTATTCTATGCTTAAGCCTTTATTGCTTCTGCAACCTCCACACTCGCCACTGAGGAAGCCGGTACATTCACCACAGTAAAGACCACAAGGAGCAACAAGATTCCAAATGTTTGCTTTCAAATTTTTAGCCACAATAATTCGCCGTCTCCTAGAATTTCCCAAGCAGCTTGAGCAATACAGCCTTCGCCGAGTAGAGGCGGTTCTCGCTTTGCTCATAAATAATCGAGTTTGGGCTTTCAATAACGTCTTCGCTTATCTCGTAGCCTCTGTGGATTGGCATGTCATGCATAATGTAGGCATTGCTTCCTCGCAGTAATTCCTTATTTATCTGGTAGGGCATCATAAGTTTGATGCGCTTTTCCTTTTCAGCGGCAAATTTTGGGTCTGTGAAGAATTCCATGTCAACCCATGTGTCGGTATAGACAAAATCTGCGTCCTTCAAGGCTTCCTTAACGTCCAACGTTGTCTCGTACAGTCCGGTTTTCCTAGCCTCTTCAAGAAGCTCATCATCCCTCGAAGGCTCATTGAATATCGGTGTTACGGTGGTTATCTTCACACCAGTTTTTGTGCAACCCTCAATAAGGGAATTGCAAACGTTATTGTGAACCCCAATGTAGACCAGTTTTAAGCCCTTCAGTTTGCCCTTCTTCTCCTTCATGGTCATCAAGTCAGCTATTGCCTGACTTGGGTGGTATTTTTCATCGCAACCATTAATCACAGGAACCCGCGAGGCTTTAGCCATAACTTGCAAGTCAGCGTTTCGCAATAGTCTCGCCATTATGCAGTCAACATTCCGCGACAAGTATTGAGTTTCGTCATATATGTCGGCTATTGTAAAGTTTGTTGTCCTCCAATCAATGTAAAGCGCGTGACCCCCAAGCTGGGTCATAGCCACCTCAAAAGAGACACGAGTCCTTGTAGAGGTTTTTTGGAATATCATGGCTAAGGATTTGCCGTCCAAAGCCTTACGATACTTTTCCGGATTTTGCTTCGCATCAATAGCCTTATCGATGATCTCTAAAAGCTGCTGACCAGACATGTTCTTAAAGTTAATTAAGTGCATTTTCCATCTTCTCCAGCCAAATTGAACCTAAAGCTTCAACAGTTTCAGGCATTATAAGTTTTATGGAAACCTTTATCCTTAAACTAGGCACATTGCTATCGTGAACAAAATGATACTAATAGCCGCATCAACGAAAGACCCTGCAAGCATAAATATTTCAAGAAAAATTCTAAGCAACTACCCATTCAGCCAAGCAAGCGAAAAAGCGTACACAGCGGAGATTTCTGGTCAAAAAGTTGAACTTAGGATATTAGACGAAGAGCTGGTTTATGCACAAGACATAGTCAAGCTTTATCCTACACTTGACCTCATCATTTTCATTTCAAGACACAGCAGCCTAAGCGGAACCCCAACACTGTCGGTGCACACTCCCGGAAACCTTGGCGAGGCAGATCTGGGTGGAATTCCAAGAAAGGTGTCTATTGCACCAGCGAACGCCATGAAAACTGCATTATGCACTATGGCTAGTCTTGTTGAAGAGAAAAATTTGAATTACAAAGTTTCTTACGAGTGTACCCATCATGGTCCATCACTTGATACACCAGCAATGTTTGCCGAGCTGGGAAGCACCCCAAGAGAGTGGGAAGATTTAGAGGCAGCAGAGGCTGTTGCACATGCCACAATGAAAGCTGTTGAAAATTTCAGCCAACAAGAAAGCATAGCAGTGCTTGGCGTCGGGGGACCTCATTACAACGAAAAATTCACTAAAATGGCTTTAGAAAGCGACATAGCCTTCGGGCACATGATACCAAAATATGCCACTGCTAAAATTGATGAGGCTATTTTGAGGCATTGTGTTGAAAGAACTTTGGAAAGAGTCGAATTTGCAATTTTAGACTGGAAGGGGATAAAGGGCGAAGATAAACCAAACATTGTTAATCTGCTTAACAACATTGGGCTGAAATTCCAGAAAGTTTAACAACTGTGCCCAGTTTACCGTGATGTTTAGATAGAAAAGTTAATAGAAATGCTTGTTTATCTTATCAAAGGCGCAACTTGCTGGTTGGCAAGAATGGGTTTAAGGTCTTTCCTATCACAATGCGCGAGAACATTAAAACTTGCTGTTAAGCCCGGAAGAAGCGAGCTATGGCTATCAATAAAAATCTGCTTCTTAGGCATAGGCGCCGTTGGACTTATAGGGTTCATAATAGCCATGTTAACGAGGCTAATACCATTTTAAATTAAACGGAGCGAGAGGAAACTTGGAAAAATTACCCACAAAAATTTTCGCCGTAAGAACCACAACGGGTCAAGAGAGAAACGTTGCTAAGCTTGTTGCAGCAAGGATAGAAATGAACAAAATACCAATAAAAGCCATCCTGGTCCCAGACACATTGAGGGGCTATATCTTCGTAGAAGCGGAAGGCCCCCACTATGTTGAGCAAGCCATAGCGGGCATAAAGCATGTAAGGTCAAGGGTTCCAGACTTTGTTAACTTTTCTGAAATTGAGAAGTATGTGGTTAGAAAGCCCATCATAGAGGAGCTGCATGAAAACGATATAGTGGAAGTCACAGATGGTCCCTTCAAGGGAATGCGTGCTAAAATCACTCGCATTGACAAGACGAAGGAAGAAGTAACCTTGGAGCTTCTCGAAGCCACTTTCACTTTGCCCATAACTGTTCATTCTGACTATGTTAAACTTGTTGAAAAAGCGAAGGCTGAAGGAGGCACATAAATGGGTGAGAAAAAGGTTGTGGAATTACTTGTTAGCGGAGGGCAAGCGACAGCTGGTCCGCCATTGGGTCCCGCTCTGGGACCTCTTGGCGTAAATGTTATGGCTGTTGTGAACAAGATAAATGAGCTTACGAAAGATTATGCTGGAATGAAGGTTCCAGTGAAAGTTACCGTTGACCCTGAAAACAAAACTTTTGAGGTCACTGTTGGAACGCCGACAGCCTCCGCTCTGATCGTCAGTGAGCTTAAAATCGAGAAGGGTTCGGGAAACCCGAAGGCGCAGAAGGTTGGAAACCTGACAATGGAGCAGCTTATTCGAATTGCGAAGATAAAGCGTCCAGAACTGCTTTCGAAGACATTGAAGTCAGCAGCCAAGGAAATCCTTGGAACATGCGTAAGCATGGGTGTAACTGTAGAGGGAAAAGACCCCAAAGAGGTCATACGAGAAATCGACGAAGGAAAGTATGATAAAATATTCGCAGAAAGTGAGGCTTAAGGGAACATTTTTATAACTGCTTTATAATCCATCAATGGCGCGGAGCTAGCGAAAATGCCAATAGAACAGAAAACACTGCTTTCAGCTCTTAAAGAGGCTAAGGAAAAAAGCGGAAAAAGAAACTTCACTCAGTCAATTGAGCTTATCTTAAACTTGCAAGACATCGACATGAAATCTCCGGAGGGAAGGCTTCAAGAAAATGTGGAGCTACCCTATCCACCACCAGAGAAGACAAACAAGATTTGCGTGATTGCCACTGGTGAGCTAGCCCTTAAAGCGAAAAGGGCTAACGCGGACTTGGTGCTGGATAGGGCTGAGCTTGAAGGATTGGCTGGAAAGAAAAAGGAATTGCGGAAACTAGCCAACGAATACGACTTCTTCATAGCTGAAGCCCCCTTAATGCCACTGGTGGGCAAGGTTTTAGGTCCCGCGCTTGGACCAAGAGGGAAAATGCCCATACCGGTTCCACCGACAGCAGATATTGAAAGCTTGCTAAACAAGTACCGCAGAACGGTGGTCGTTAGAATGCGCAATCAACCAGTAATCCAATGCCGAATTGGGACCGAAAACATGAAAGAGGAGGAACTAGCAGAAAACATACAGGCCGTATTAAGGGTTGTTGAAGGAAAATTGAAAAGGGGAATGAAAAACATTAAATCTGTATGCATAAAGACAACCATGGGCGCTCCGGTAAAGATTAAGCTTTAAAGAGGGGAAGCGTCTGCCGTCCCAACAAGTTTTGAAAGAAAAAATTGAAGAGGTTGAGGAAATAGCAAAAATTCTTAGGCAGTATAAAGTGGTGGGCATAGCAAGCCTACAAAAGGTTAGGGCTTCCCAGCTTCAAGAGTTTAAGAAAAAGCTGGCGGCAGACGTTTACATGCGAGTAATAAAAAACACATCGATGAAAAGGGCTATTGAGAACTGCAAAGATGAAAAACAGGGGTTAGAAAAACTTGAAAAATACCTAACAGGACCAAACGTTTTCCTCTTCACAAACCTTAACCCATTCAAATTAGCACTGCTCCTTGAAAAAGGGAAGGTTCGCCTAACAGCAAAGGCTGGTGACATAGCATCATTCGACATCATAGTTCCAGCTGGAAACACTGGACAGCCGCCCGGACCGATAATTAGTCAGCTGAACGCTGTGGGTTTGCCAACAAGGGTCGAGGCTGGAAGCGTTTGGATAACAAAGGACACCTTAGTAGCGCGTAAGGGTGAGGTAATTTCTGAAAGGCTTGCAAGTGTTTTGTCAAAGCTTGGAATAAAAGCTGTTGAAGCTGGACTCATAATGAAAGTCGTGTATGATGAAGGCTTAATAATAGAGGGCGAGCAGCTCAAAATAGATTTGGAAGAAACAAAGAAGCAATTTGAGGCTGCCCACGCTGAAGCCTTCAAGTTGTCTTTAGGCGTGGCTTACCCAACAAAAGAAAACATACAAGTCTTAATCCAAATTGCCCATCAAGAGGCATACGCCCTCTCATTAGGTGCAGCTATACCAACCAAGGAAACAATAAAAGACCTTATTAGAAAGGCTCATGCCGAAATGTTAAGCTTAAGTATGAGAATTCCCAATTTGGAAGGGGAAACCAAGCAAAGTTAAAATAGTTTGAGCAGAGGTGAAAGATGTATGGAATATATATATGCTGCAATGCTCCTCCACAAGGCTGGAAAACAAATAAACGAAGAAAACCTAACACAAGTTTTAACAGCTGCTGGAATAAACGTCGATGCCGTCAGAGTTAAGGCTCTAGTAGCTTCACTAGCAGAGGTTAATATAGACGAGGTTATAAAGTCGGCTCCAACAATGATGGCAGCACCAGTTGCCGTAACAGCAGCACCAGCATCAGAAGCCAAACCAAAAGAGGAAGAAAAGAAAAAGAAGGAAGAAGAGGAAAAAGCCAGAGAAGAAGCAGCACTTGAGGGGCTTGGAGCACTCTTCGGCTAAACACCCTCTTATTTTGAAACAGTTTAAAAGCTTCTTAGTTAGAGAGAAGCTTAGCAACGGATATAAGTCCAGTTCTAAATTATTGGTATCATGAAACTCTGCAGTGCCTGCTTGTTAGGAATAAGATGCAGATATAATGGAGAAGACGCCCGTAACGAGAAGGTAATAATGCTTCTGAAAACGGAAACCCTAATACCAGTATGCCCAGAACAGCTCGGTGGCTTGCCAACACCAAGGGAACCAGCAGAAATTAGGGAAGGAAGAGTAATAACGAAATCTGGAAAGGATGTAACTGAGAACTTCAAGCGGGGAGCGGAAGAAGTTTTAAAGATTGCAAAGATGTTTGGGATAAAGGAAGCCGTATTAAAGCAGGGAAGCCCCTCGTGCGGTTGCGGGCGCATCTATGATGGCACATTCTCCGGCAAAATTGTAGAAGGCGATGGGGTCACCGTAGCCCTACTTAAAAGACATGGGATAAAAGTGATAACAGAAGAAGACCTATAAATTTTGGCATGTGCCACACTCTTTTTTATTTGCCTTTCAAAAGTTTTGGCAACAGCAAAGGCAGCCACCCACAAACAATCATTAGGGTTCCTGGAAAAGCCCTCATCCTGAAGGTTAATATTAAGGCTTCAAAGATAAAGAAGGAGGCAGCCATTCCCAATGCTGATAGAATAGCAAGATTTTTTCCATATTTTTTGTAAGTTTGTACCGCTATGAGACCGGCAAAGAAGAAATCCCCTAAGCCAAGCGACATGTAAAGCGTGCCCCAATTTGTCCTTATTTCAGGAATTGTTGGCATGGTGACAAGCACTGGAAGCCTTAAAGCGGAAACATGTGTTGCCGCCGAAACCATAGTTCCCGTTACAAGCACTAGGATTATGTCGGCTGCTGTCAAGAGCCCGGCGAAGATTAGTGTTGTTTTCCATGTGAAAAAAGCCGCAAGATATAGAACTACCAGAACAGCGAAAATTATGCCATACATGTTAAGAAGGTATGGAAACCAAATTGGGCTTCTGCTGTAAAAAGCGTAGAGAATTATGAATAGGGCGGATGGCAAAACAGCCAAATACCATCGCCGCCCAATACACTTTCTCGTCTCTTCATAGATCAGGGCTATGAAAGAAAAGCCGAACAAGCAGTAAAATGCCGCAGCACCATATGCGGATAGCCCCCTTAAAAACGCTATGTTGAAGAGGCTGATGGTTGCCGCCATAAAACTGATTATTAGAAAGATCGTGCAGAAAAACTGGCTTTTAGTTTTTTGAAAATCCGAAAAGATATATGTGAACATAAAAAGAAGAGCTGAATAAGCGAACAGGAATATTATCATAACAGCCATCTGTGGGACAAAAACCATAAGCGAAACGACTATGCTTATTGATGCCACAAGCATAACAGCGTCTTTAACTTCAAATTCCCTTTCTTCGAAGGTCATTTTTAGCTTTCCCTCAACTTTATCATTTAGGAAAGTGGCTGCTATTGTGACTGCAAAAAGGGTTAGGGGCATGGCAATGTCAAAGTACATAAGCGCACATAAGCTAAACAAACATTTAAACCTTAAACCCTAAATGCACAGTTAAAAACTGCCAAAGAGGCAATAAGAGCCTCTTCAGTCCGCACAGTCTCCGTCCACTGTCCAGGAACAGCATTCACAACAAAATCAAAGATTTGATCTAGTTTTAGCCCCTCCTGCTGGACAATTTCATACAGCCCCTTTGTCGGTGCTCCAAAGGCAATCAGTATTTTTTCTGCACTTTTCCACTTTTCAGCGATTTTATCCTTGACTTCTGGGAAGGGAGAACCATATTTTGATGTGGCTATTTTCATGTCAAAATGCCTATGTTTCACCAGTTCTCCAATCGAATTTTCCCATGTGGTTACGGTGTATCCCCAGTAGTAGGGGATTTCGCTGCGGTTTGCAAGGCATACCACAACATGCCTATCCAAGTCAATTATTTTTACGGTTACCCGTTTTCCGAGAGGTAATTTTGCTTCTGGGATTAGTGCAAGTTTGTCCACGCCTATATCTATGAGTATGCCTTTCTCCGACTTTGATATTGTTACGCCTTCTCGATATTCGCCAACTTTTAGGTCTGTTGCACTTTTGCCTAGTGGATGATGGGGTGTTCTTAGGGGTGGTAGGATGCCAGCATAACGCAACTCTGGTTTGAGCTTAAACAATTTCTTCCGCAGATATTGCGGAGTCTCCATATAACTCAGCAGTGTGGCAACTAAATCCATTTCAACCTTTTGATTTAGCCTCAACTCGTCTTTGTAAATTATTATCTCTTCAACCCCGAAGATGGCGGCTGCCCTCCCAATTAAGCCTATTTTAGAGGTCTTCTCCCGCAAGTGTGGAGTGTCGGAGACAACGGACGCTGGAATCGCTATCGCAATCCTTTTTCTCTTCAACTCTTCCGCACCATTTGTGTTATATGATGGTTTTGCTTAAAAGCTAAAAACAAAAGCCACTAACTGCATACCGATGAAAATGCCAAAAGCATCAATCTTAGACAACCTCAACGAGATTAAAAGGATAGATAAGAGTGGCATGCTTTCCTTTTATGTTGATGCTGCAAAACATTATGAAAATGCTGCTCGAATAGCCGAAAAAGTCGCTGTTGATTATCCCAAACCAAAATCAATAATTGTAGCGGGCATGGGCGGTTCAGCAATAGGCGGAGAATTCCTAAAAGACTGGGCTAGGGACACCCTGACAATTCCGATAGAAGTCTGCAGAGAATACACGCTACCAGCCCACGCCAACAGAAGCACCTTAACATTTGTTGTAAGCTATTCCGGAGAAACCGAGGAAACTCTAAGCGTTTTTCTGGATGCAATAAAGCGAAACTGCATGGTCGTCTGCATAAGCTCTGGAGGCACTCTTCTTGAGTTTGCGGAAAAACAGATTATCCCGAGCGTTCGCGTTCCAAGGGGAATTCCGCCGAGGGTAGCCCTTCCATACCTTTTCATTCCAATGCTAATGATTTTGGAAAAAATTGGCTTAGTTAAAAGAGTTGAAAATGACATTTATGAAGCCCTCACAGTGCTAGAGCATGTTTGCGGTGAAAACTCGCCAGAAAATCCATTAAAGGAAAACTTTTCAAAAAGGCTTGCCGTCGATATTTGCGGAACAGTCCCTGTTATTTATGGTTTTGGATTTTACAGTTCCGTGGCGCAGCGTTTCAAGCAACAATTTAACGAGAACAGTAAAGTTCCATCAAAATGGGAGGTTTTCCCAGAGCTAAACCATAACGAGATTGTTGGTTGGGAGGAAGCTGAGGAAATGACAAAATATTTTTCAGCGATAATTATACGAGATAAAAATGAGCCAGAACATATTAAATACAGAATAGAGGCAACTAAGGAGTTGTTAAACGGAAAAGTGGCGGGAACTCACGAGGTCTGGAGCAGAGGTGAGGGGAGACTGGCTAAAATGTTATCCACAGTCATCATTGGCGACTTCACAAGCGTTTACCTTGCAATTCTGCGAGGTGTTGATCCAACACCAGTAAAGACTATTTCTATGCTAAAGGATAAAATAGCCGAAACCGGGTTAAAAGAGAGAATCGTTGGCGAGCTGCAAAGCCTTGTTAAAAGCGGCAAAAGATACTAGAATTAAAGTCTCTGGGCGATGAACTCTTCAAACATTTTCTCGGCAACTTCCAAAGACAGAAATTGTGGCGGGTGTTTAAAGGCATACGCGCATATTGGGAGAATAGCTCCCTTCAATTTTCTGTTTAACGCGATTTTAACAGCCCTTATAACGTCAAATAGCACTGAACCGGCGTTTGGCGCGTCCACCGTTGAGAGGCGCATGTCGATTTGCACGGGCGTTCCGCAGAAGTATAGTCCCCTAATCCAGAAGTAGCTGTCACGTCTATTCTCTAAGAAGTCAACATAGTCCGTTGAGCCCGCAACCACCTCCGCCTTGTATGGCAGTGTAGCCTTAACAGTTTCAGTCTTAATAGTCCTTTTCAGCTCGCGTGTCCTATCCAAAGTGTCAAGGGATTCCGTTCCTCCGCCCACGTCGAGCTGATAAGTTTCGGTTATGCGCACACCATGCCTAGAGAGAAGGCGGAGCAATGTTTTATGTATTGTTGTGGCGCCAATCTGGTCTATGAGGTCATCGCCAACAAGTGGCAGTTCAGCCTCTTCAAAACGTCTCGCCCAATCAGAGTCACTCGCTATGAAGGTTGGTGTGGCGTTTACAAAGGCGCATCCAGCCTCTAATGACTCGCTTGCATACCACTCAGAAGCTTTCACAGCGCCACTTGGAAGTAAGTTAAGCACGATTTCTGCGCCGCTTTCCTTTAGCGCTTCTGCAACCTTAACTTCTTTAAAATCGCTTAATTGGATAATCTCTTTCGCGTATTCGCCTATACCGTCTAAAATCGGTCCCTTCTGGACTATAACGCCAGATGGTGGCACATCCACAATTTTGGGGGCATTATTTGGAGGGGCAAATATAGCCTCTGAAAGGTCCCGGCCTACCTTTCGACTATCAATATCGAAAGCTGCAACAATTTGTATGTCCCTTGGGTGAAAGCCTCCAAGGAAAAGGTTGCGCAAACCTACGCATTCATCATCGCTATTGAAGTTCTTGTAGTATTGCAATCCTTGAACGAGGGCTGATGCGCAGTTTCCAACTCCAACCAAGGCTACTTTAATGCTTGGCAAGCCTAAGCCACCATTTTGTCCCTTTTCATATTGCATACGGGTTTATAAAGCTCTATGCCAACTCTGTAGCGGTTAAGTGTGATAAAAATGAGGACATGGTTAGATGTTTCAGTTCTACGATGCCCAAACTGCGGCCGCCACTATGTTGAGGCTTCTTGGTATGTGGTTGAAATGGAGGCGGACATAGAATGCGGTGAATGCGGAAAAGAGTTTAACAGCAAGAAAAATGCGCTAGACAGGGTTCTCCTAGAATTTGATATAGGCGAAGATGGAAAACTCCAGAAAGTGGACATCGCCAAACATTTACGCATAGAAAAAAGCAAATGAAGACATTTAAGTTGCCAATCGACCGATTGGAACATACGCCTCAAAAATTCCAGACCTCACGAGCACATCGCGCCACAATTCAAGCCCTTTACTGGTTAACCATTTCTCTGGAGCAGGCAAACCCAAAACTGCCAGTCTATCTCCCTCCGCAATTTTTTCAGCTGTTATGCACTTGCCAGTTTCTGGATGAACAGGTGTAATTATATCTGGCGATATAGCAGCAAGCCGTCCATTTTTGTAAGCGACCAAAACCTCATTTTTGGCTTTAAATTCAAAAGTGCTTCCAGCAAATTCGCCGACTCCCTTAAGCTTCACATCAACAAAGGTGAAGCCACCTCTTGTTTCTCTTTCGGCAACATTCACAATTCCCTCAAAAAGTTTGTAACCTCCAGTTTCCTTCAGCACATCTCTAATGGGGTTTTTAGCCTCCCTTAAAATTCTCCCAATTTTTATAGCCTTTGACAAGCTCCGTTGTACGGGAGAAGTTTTTACTTGCACACCAGTCAGTATTCGCCTAGCAGTATATGCTGAGTGTTCCCACTCGGCGGCGAGTGCACGAGCAATTCTTTCAGCAGCCCTTGCGTCGACAGTCTCTTTCACTATAACCATGTTTTTAGCGTGCACGTCAGCAACAACCATTGGAGTAAGCGGAATATCATCAATTGTGTAAACTTTTAGGTGAACCTCTGGAACAGACCTCCCAGCCCCATCAGCATCCACAACAGGAATGCCCCGTCTTGCGGCAACATCAACAGCCGCTAAAGTGTTAAACCCGCCCAATTCCACCGGGATTGTGGCAAAAGCGTGAAAGCCAACATATTCCTCCAACGCTTTTAAAGTTTTTACCGCAGCTTCAGAATCATATTCAATGGAGGTGGTGGCTCCAACACAGGCAAAATTTACAACTTTTGCGTCGTCGGGAACCTTTTGAGGATCAACCATTTTAACTGGGATTTTATGCGAAGCAAGAGCCTCAACTATCTTATATCCAACCTCCGGGTCTCCCCCGCCCCCGGCTGAAAATATTGCAGCTCCATCAACCAAATCCATTAAATCTTGATAGTCTAAATTCTTCAAGTTTTACCACGCCACAAACACTTTATTTTGAAAATTTATTATTAAGGAAGCCTTTAAAGGCTTTAACCAGCCTAGCTTAAAACGGGTGGCAGAAAACCGTGAACAGCCAAGCACAAGACAAGTTCACTACAATAAACGAGTTGGCTCGCCGCAGAGGTTTCTTCTGGCAATCCTATGAAATATATGGAGGGGTAAGCGGCTTTGTAACCTACGGTTTCTTGGGGGCAAAGCTGAAGCAAAACATTGAAAACAAGCTTAGGGAAATCTTCGTTAAAAAGCTTGGAATAATGGAGATAGAATCCCCAATAATAGCGCCAAGCAAGGTTTTTGAGGCTTCAGGCCACGTTGACCACTTTAAAGAGCCAATGGTTGAATGCCAAAAATGCAAGAGACGTTTCCGCGCAGACCACCTGCTTCAAGAAATGGCGAAACTTAGCGAGGCGGAAGTCGAAAAACTAAGCTTAGAAGAGCTGAAGGAGGCCATAGAAAGGCATGGTGTACACTGCCCTGAATGCGGAGGCGAATTTGGCGAACCAAAACACTTTCTAACAATGTTTAAGACAACCATAGGCCCATATTCTGAGGCTGTTGGTTATGGTCGCCCAGAGGCTGCCCAAGGCATATTCGTTGAGTTTAGACGCCTATATGAGATGGCACGGGAAAAGTTGCCCTTTGGCGTGATGCAGATAGGCCATGCATTAAGGAATGAAATTTCGCCGAGGCAAGGCCTGATAAGACTTAGGGAGTTCACCATAGTGGACATAGAGTTCTTCTTCGACCCCGAAGACCCTAACTGCTTTCTTCTGGAAGAAGTTGGGAATGAGCCCTTAAGGCTTGTTTTAGCCGAAAGCAAGCTTCGCGGTTCAGAAGAAATAGTGGAAGTCTCGATTAAGGAGGCGCTTGAAAAAGGCTTCATCAAGGTTCCTTGGCAAGCGGCTTTTATGGCACTGGCTAAACGTTTGCTGATGGAGTTGGGCGTGCCAGCTGAAAAACAAAGGTTTATCGAGAAACTTCCATGGGAACGAGCGCATTACTCCCTCCAAAGTTTTGACCAAGAAGTTTATGTTGACCGTTGGGGATGGATTGAAGTTTCCGGACACGCATACAGAACGGATTATGATTTAAAGCAGCACATGCAGTTCAGCGGAGCAGACACGAGAGTGTTTAAGGAATATGAAAAGCCGTTAGTGAAAGAGAAAAAAGCTGTTAAGCCTTTGATGGCGAAGCTTGGACCTACTTTCAAGGAAGAGGCCCAAAAAATCGCTGAAATGCTTTCTGAGGCTAACCCCGAGGAGGTTGAAGCCTCATTTAAGGAGAAAGGCTATTTCATGCTTGGCAAGTACAAGATTTTGCCAGAACATGTGGAAATTACAACATGCAAAGTTGAGGAAAGAGGAAGACGCTTCATACCACACGTTGTTGAGCCCAGTTTCGGCTCAGACCGGCTTGTTTATGTGACCCTTGAGTATGCATACCGAGTGAAAGATGACAGGGTGATGTTAAGCTTTCCAAGGGATATAGCCCCAATACAAGTTGGAGTTTACCCGTTGGTTAGCAAGAATGGTTTGCCAGAAAAAGCATTGCAAGTTTACAAAATATTGGTCGATGAGGGCTTTTCCGTGGAGTATGATGAGGCTGGCTCCATTGGAAGGCGCTATGCAAGAGCTGACGAGGTTGGCATACCGTTGGGAATAACCATCGACTATGAAACTTTGAAGGATGATACCGTAACCATTCGGGACCGCGACACCTGGAGACAAGTTAGAAACCGCATAGACGTCTTACCAGAACTTTTGCACAAATATTTTAGGTATAAGTTAGATTTCGAAGATTTAGGCATTCTTGTCAAGGAGTAGCATTCGTTACCTTTTTTAATACTTCCACAATATTATTGCTAGAAGCTTCACTCCCGGTTTTGCGGCGGGAAGAAACTTGGTGCTTCCAGCAGAAACAGAGGAACGCGTTAAACGCAGAGCGTTAAGCGTTTGCCAAGAACACTTAAGAAAAGTGTTAGACCTAACGCGGAAAGTCCCTCAGATGATTGAATGCTTCATAAAAAATGACAGGGCAAGGGCAAAGCAAATCTACAACGAGATCAGAATGGGCGAAGAAGACGTGGACAATGCTAGGCGCCTTGTCTCCCGCGAGCTTGCAGAGATAGGCGCCATACTCCTAAGCCGCGAAGACTTCTTAAGATTCACAAACTTGGCTGGGGAAATAGCTGACTTCTCAGAGGGAATAGCCTTCCGCATCCTCGAAATAATGGAGCACAACTGGAACGTGCCAACGGAAATAAAAAAGGACCTTTTGAAGCTTTCAGAAGCCACTTTGGAAACAGTGCTCAAGCTTAGGGAAACAATGATGGTTTTGGCGTTTGGTTCTGAGAAAGCTATGGAAAAAGCCAGCGAAGTCGAGTCAGCCGAACGAGTCGTAGATGAGCTCTACCGAACCCTCGAAATAAAACTCCTAAACAGTAAGCTGGAAATCCCAGCACTTATACTTCTAAGGGATATTTTACAGCTTTTGGAGGACTCTGCAGATAAGGCTGAAGATGCCGCGGACGCCGCAAGGGTCTTATCCTTCATAATGTAATTGCAAAGCGAAGGATAGTGGTATGCCAAGAAAAATACCAGTAGAGTTTATCGAAAACTTTCTTGTGGTTTGGAACCCTAGCGACGGTTCCGAGCTTTACAAAATGGGCTTTTACGGTAAACCACTCGGAATACCAAAACCCAAAATCCCAGAGTTCAATGTCCCATTGATTCTTGATTTGATGGAGGGCTTATACCTTGCAGAAAAGGGAATAATAATAGTTTACGAGGGACCAGAAAAAACTCGTGTCAGCCTCAAAAAACTGCGGCAAAAGGCCAGAACATTGTATGAGGAGTTTGACGAAAAATATGCTGTTTACCGTGACCTACGGGACAGCGGGATGGTTGTCACGCCCGGAATAAAGTTTGGGTGCGACTTTGCCGTTTATAAGCATGGACCAGGATTGGAACATGCACCCTACATGGTTTCGGTTAAGAAGGCTACATCCGAGCTGACGGCCACAGAAATAGTGAAAGCCGGAAGATTGGCGACAACTGTGCGGAAACGGTTCATAATTGCAGTGCCAGACCTAGAACAGGGGAAAATAAGGTACATGATATTCAAATGGTTTAAGGCATAACCCCTACGCTTTGCCAGCGTTTTCCAGAGCTAATTGAAGAATTTCTTCTTCTAGAGTTAATCCTCTCCTTGGATTCTCAACTATTCTCCCCAATTCCACTCCTTCCCTGTTCAAAATTAGAATTAGAGGAATCTTGTCCACATGAAATTTTTCAACCTCTGAGGGTGATGGCGGAATACTCCACTTTCGGCTAGGATTCAACGGGTCCCTCTTTAACCCTCCGAAAATTCTAACCTCTAACCCTGTGGCTTCTGATATCAATGCAAGCACTGGAATGTTTGCGGCGCAGTCTTTACACCATTCCGCGGAGAACGCGACCACCACTATGCCACTTACAAAATTCTTTAACCTTTCAACAACCTTGCTGTTCAGCTGGTACGTTATTTTCCGTTCTAGAAAACGTTGGCGGAAGGGTTCACGGATGCTGTCGATATACAGGTTTACGGGCACCGTTTTACGTCTGACTTCTTCTAAGTTGATTTCCATTTTTAGCCCGGCATTATTGTCTGGTTTACAAACTCGCCCCTAACATACTGGTGGGGATAAATTTTTGCCGCCTTAAGAATGCATCCTTCAGCTATTATGACGTCGTCGGCTATCACCGAGATTTCGCTTATCTTTGTTGGTTTTCTTGCACTAGAGCGCATTGTTACGTGTCGTCCTATAATGCTGCCTTTTATCTCGGCTTTTTCTCCTATTATAGCTCGGTCCATTATTGCAGAGTTTTCTATGGTTACGCCGTTCTCTATCTTGGTGTAGTTATCGATGCACGCGTTTGCAATGCGCACTCCGTCGCCTATCTCACAATGCCTCCCAATCAAAACTGAACCTTCAACTTGGATTTTTCCCTCTTTAATCTTCCTTATAATCTCTTTTCTTCGCCTTAGGGCTTCTGGGCTTTCACCTTGAACCCAAACTCTTGCTTTCTCGTCTATTCTCCCGCCAAAATCTGTTAGCGAGGAAAAATGTCCTTCAAGCATGTCCCGCATGGC
>ERZ1669248.357-NODE-357-length-23167-cov-17.954483_pt1 | contig 23167 bp, 25 predicted proteins | sample MGYA00579296_ERZ1669248 | MGnify/ENA primary metagenome ERZ1669248 (study PRJEB41166, sample SAMN08046057) | hot springs metagenome | biome: hot spring; feature: neutral hot spring; material: thermophilic sediment; isolation source: thermophilic sediment from...
CATTGCGGATGAAATTCGTCCGCAGAATTTTTCGGGCAGGCTTTGCCTGCCCCTATATTCTTTGTCAAAGTAGCCCAGCATTTCAATGCTGGGCTAAGGTGTTCGGAAGGTTAGCCTTTGGGATGGCGAGGCTTTTACCGAGCCGAGAAAATCGGCAAATCGGAAGACGGGTAAGTTGGGCAAAACTTGGACTCACAGAGGCTTTCCGTCCCTTTAGCAATGAATTTTCAAACACACACTCGTTCGGAATTTTTCCCTTTGGGTTGAACTTGATTGCTCTATCGCTGGCGAAAGTGCTACAATGGGTTGACGGTAAAATTCACTTCTTGGCGGAGTGAGGCGAGATGTTGGAGCAAATACGGATGGCGAAAGTGGCACAACGGCTTTACGGCAAACGGGTTCACAATGTCCCTGACGAAGTTAAAAGCCAGTTGGAAAGGCTGAGCATCGCACGCAGGATTAAAGGTCAAAGGATTGCTATCACCGCTGGCAGCAGGGGGATCGCCAACATTGCCGAAATAATCAAAGGTGTTGTTGAGTTCGTGAAGGAGTGTGGTGGTGAACCGTTCGTGTTTCCAGCGATGGGGAGTCACGGGGGCGCAACCGCTGAAGGTCAAGTCGCAATACTGCGTGACTACGGCATCACTGAAGAATTTGTCGGCGCACCAATTCTGGCGACGATGGAAGTTGAAAGAATTGGCGAGACCGATGGCATCCCCGTCTATGTTGACAAATTTGCTGCTAATGCTGACGGAATCATTGTCGTCAACCGCATCAAACACCATACGGACTTTTCTGGACCTCACGAAAGCGGTTTGGTCAAGATGATGGCTGTTGGGATGGGAAAGCGTCACGGAGCCGATGTCGCTCACACGGACAAGGCATGGAGTTTGAGAAACTACATCCCCAAGATGGCTCGTGAAATTTTGAGACGGCTTCCAATTGTTGCGGGGTTAGCGATTGTTGAAAACGCTTATCACGAAGTCGCAAAATTGGTTGCTCTTCACCCTGACGAAATTGAGCGTGGAGACCGAGAACTCCTTCGCTTCTGGAAACGAATTCGCCCTAAAATCCCCTTCAACAACCTTGATGTGCTCATCGTTGAGCAAATGGGCAAGAACATTTCGGGCACAGGCATGGACACGAAGGTGATAGGGCGGTTGATGATTACAGGGGAGAACGAACTGAAACACCCAATGCCGCGAGTTATAGTCGTCCTTGACCTTACGAACGAGTCTCACGGCAACGCTGCGGGTTTGGGGCTTGCGGACATCACGACCAAGCGGCTTATCAACAAAGTCAACTGGCACGACACTCACATTAATGTCTTCACCAGCGGCTTCATTGAGCGTGATAGAATTCCTGTCGTTGCCGAAAATGACCGTCAGGCGTTAGAATGGGCGCTTGAAATTGCAAAAGTCCGCGATCCTGAAAAGGCTCGCATTGTTCGCATCAGAGACACCAACACCTTGGGCGTGATTTACATTTCGCAAGGTTTGTGGGACGAAGCGGTGAGAAACGCGGGGCTGCGTTTTCTCGGTGAAATGCCGCTAAGGTTCAGCGATGGTGAACTTGAGCCTGTGAGTTATTCGTTGGAAGGCTGATTTTGTGAACAGCCGAAATAAAATTTGTCTTGCCGAGGTGATGTGGGTGACGATAGCGGAAATTTTCTGGGCGATTGTCAAGTTGCTGATCATCGTGTTTTGCGTGCTGACCGCTTTGCCCTTCCTAATCTGGGCAGAGCGAAGACTTTTGGGCTTCATGCAGGACAGGCTTGGTCCTAACCGAGTTGGTCCAGAAGGGCTACTTCAGTCCTTTGCTGACGCTCTCAAGTTGATGTTCAAGGAAGTCATTGTCCCTGAAGGTGCGGATAAGTTCGTTTATTTTCTGGCACCGATTTTGCTGATGGTGCCTGCACTTTGCGCTTTCGTCGTCATCCCGTTCGGACCAAACGAGCAAGTTATTGACCTTAACATCGGCGTCCTTTACATTGTCGCCATTGCAAGTTTGGGGGTCTATGGAATCGTTTTGGCTGGTTGGGCTTCAAACAGCAAATACGCGCTTTTGGGTGGGCTCAGAAGTGCGGCTCAAATGCTCAGTTACGAGTTAGGGGTTGGTTTGGCAATCGTTACTGTCGTCATGCTTACGGGAACATTGAGCCTGAGAGGCATCGTTGAAGCACAAAGTGGACCGCTGACTTTCTGGTGGTTTGGGCGCGAGTTGGTCTTTCCGTTCCTGCCCAATTGGTTGATTTTCAAACCTTTGGTGTGGCCAGCCTTCGTTGTGTTCTTAATCGGCGGTTTCGCCGAGACTAACCGAGCACCTTTTGATCTGCCAGAAGCAGAGTCCGAGTTGGTCTCTGGCTACCACACCGAATACACCGGCATGAGATTCGCAATGTTCATGTTGGGCGAGTATGTCAATGTCGTGACAGCAAGCGCGATGGTTACGACGCTGTTTCTCGGTGGTTGGAACGGACCGGTATTTCCGCCTTTGCTTTGGTTCGTCGTCAAGTTGCTTTTTGTCCTTTTCACCTTCATTTGGGCTCGGGCAACTTTACCGAGAATTCGCTACGACCAACTCATGAAACTTGGTTGGACGGGGCTGGTGCCAATCGGATTAGCGAACATCATCCTGATCGCCTTGTATGATGCGTGGAAGTGGAGCAAGTTCGCTGGATTTTAGCATAAGTGTCGCAATCGCACCACAGTGGGATTGAAACAACTTCTTTGCGACTTCTTTGGCGAAGTATGTGATGATGAGGTCGGCTCCTGCTCTCTTAATCGCTGTCAAGATTTCCCAGACAATTTTGTCTTCGTCAAGCCAGCCCATCCTCGCTGCAGCCTTGACCATAGAGTATTCGCCGCTGACATTGTAGGCTGCGATGGGAACATCAAACCTCTCACGAGCAGCAGCGATGATGTCAAGGTAGGCAAGGGCAGGTTTGACCATCACGATGTCAGCGCCTTCTTCAATGTCAAGGGCTATTTCACGCAATGCTTCCCGTTTATTTGCGAAGTCCATCTGATAACCTCTTCGGTCACCAAATTGAGGTGCGCTCTCTGCCGCTTCTCGGAAGGGACCGTAAAAAGCCGACGCCATTTTAGCGGCGTAACTCATGATGGGGACATGGGTGAATCCATTTTCGTCAAGAGCCTCCCGAATTGCCTTAACGCGACCGTCCATCATGTCCGAGGGTGCAACGATGTCGGCACCGGCTGCAGCGTGCGACACCGCAGTTTTCGCCAAAATCTCAAGGGTCGCATCGTTGTCAACCTCAAAACCGCCCGGAACTTCTCGGACAATCCCACAATGACCGTGAGATGTATACTCGCAAAGGCACACATCGGTTATGACGACGAGTTCGGGCACTTCTCGCTTTATAGCCTTGACGGCTCGTTGGATTATCCCATTCTCGTCGTAGGCTTCGCTCCCTATTTCGTCTTTGTGTTCGGGGATGCCAAAAAGCAAGACTGCAGGGATGCCGAGTTTGGCGACTTCCTCAGCCTCGCTTACCAACTCGTCAACACTTAACCTAAACACGCCCGGCATTGAAGGGACTTCTTGTCGCTGCTTTTCGCCCGGCACAACGAACATGGGGTAGATTAGGTCGTTGATCGTGATGACCGTCTCCCTCACCATCCGCCTCAGGTTTTCGTTTCTCCTAAGCCTTCTCATCCGCACTTTCGGGAAAGTGACCATCTCGGTTCACCTCTCAGTTGATTGTTAACTTTCTGAGCCAGACCAATCAAACACGACCCCGATGTATTCCATAGGTCTGTCGCGCAAACCGAAATAAACTTCAGCGCATTGTTCGGGCTTGGCAAGGTGTGTGAGCAACGGTTCAACTTTCAATTTGCCTTCGGCGATCAAGCGTAGGTTTATCCTTGCATTTCGTTCGTAACTGTGCTTGTAAAAGTGGGCGTTTCGTTCAATGGGCATAATGTCCTCGCGAACTTCTTTGACAGGATATCGCCACTCGTGAGCGCCTTTGAAAGTTATGCAACCGTAACCTGAAAGGTGAATTTGCTCAAGCAACTCGGTCACATTCGCTTCCAGCCTCCGACCGAAATAAGAGCCGAGCAGAATCACCTCACCATATTTCGCAGCCAGTTTTGGGGCAAGGAGTGTTGCTGCTGGGTTGCCGGTAGCGTCAACCACGACTTCACAACCCTTGCCCCCTGTCATGTCCATTACAGCCTGAACTGGGTCAATCTCATCAGCATTGATAACCTTTTCAATCCCGCAACTCTTCGCCACATCAAGCCGCTTCTCAACTTTGTCAATCCCTATAACTTCACAACCGGCGAGTTGGAACAGTTGGGCAGCCAGATTGCCGACAAGCCCCAAGCCGATAACTGCGACATGGTCCCCCAATTCTGCATCGCTTACGCGCAACGCTGTGATGGAAACATTCGCCATCCTTGCGAAAACCGCCTTGAAAGGGCTGAGCCCCTCGGGAACTTTAACAGCAATAACACGCGCTTTTGCGTGGCTTGCGTGGTTGCTGTTTGTCAAGATGATGTCCCCGACTTTGATGTCCCTAACTTCCTCGCCGATGGCGATGACTTCTCCGACCGCTCCATAGCCTGGACGGAACGGGAAAGGAGCCCAATCAGCCAAGCCTGCAAGGCAGGCAAGTTCGGTGCCTGCGCTGATAATTGATGCCAGTGTTCGGATGACGATTTCGTTTTCGGCTGGTGTCAAGTCAACTTCCACCTCTTCCAATTCAACTCTGTTCACTTGTGGAAACACTACCTGCCTCACCAGCATCCTCAATTTCACCCCTCACACTCTTGTTTCACTTTGCTCTAACATCACGGCGCTGAAGACTTAACACTGCCCATGTCTCTCCTGCAGTTTTGCGGCTATTCCCGAACCGCTTCAATTTTCACTCCGCCGTCAAAAGTGAGCCTGAGTTTTGTTGGATTCCCTCTTTCCGCTAACTCCTTCCTCACTCGCTTTGCCGCTTCAACTATGACTGACATTTTCGCTTTCGCTTCGTCCCAAGTTCGGGTTTTCAAGCCGCAATCTGGGTCTGGGAAAATTTGCTCCGGTCGCAAATACTTTAGGGCATGTCGGATGCGCCGTTCAACTTCGTCCACGCTTTCAATGCGTCGGCTGTGAACATCAACGACGCCCAATCCGACAAACTTGTCGGCGGGGTAGCCGAACTGCTCAATGAGCGGGTAAAGTTTGTCAGCATTATTGGTGAACTCCCAGTCAAACTGGTGAACGGGGAATTGGATGAGCCGTTGGTAAATTGGTCGCAAATCGCCGTAGCACATATGGGTGATGACAAAAGCATCAAGCCCTTTCGTCATGACCTCCATAGCCTCTTGGGCGATGTCTATGTCCTCAGGGTGCGTCGGGACGGCAGGTTCGTCTATTTGGATGAACAACGCTCCCGCTTTCCTCAAGTCATGGGCTTCTTCGTTGATGGCGTGCGCCAGCGCCAATATTGCTTCACGCCGACCTTTACGGTCTTTGTCATATGGGTCGTAGTGCTCGTCAAAACTCCAATCGTAAATTGTGTATGCCCCCGTCAGCATACCCTTGACAGGTTTTTTCGTCAGAGACTGAGCAAATTGCCACATTTCAACGGTCATAGGTTTCGTCCGTTTGATTTCGCCGGTGATGACTGGCTTGAAATAGTAGCGGTTGCCGTAACTTCTCACCAAACCTTTTCGCCCGAAACCCTCAAGTTGGTCAGCGAAGAACTCAACCATGTCACCTCGCTCCATCTCACCGTGAACCAACAAATCAGCGCCCACTTCCTCCTGCATCGCGATGACTTCCCTCGTCGCTTGGAGTTCCAATTTGTGCAAATCGTCGTAACTGATTTCGCCTCGCCTGTATCTGATGCGGGCTTGTTGAAGGTAGTCGGGTTTCGGGAAACTGCCAACGCTCGTAACGGGCAAAATGGGAAGTTCAACGACCGTTGCCATGCTTTTGACCTCCTTTCCGAGACTTGGCAATTGTCCTCTTTTCTTCGTCCTGTGCTTTCCGTTCCGTATCCCAATCGTCGTGCAACTCCCAAATGTCCCAATCAGGCCAGTTGGGGTCAATGGGCGGCTCAAAAATTGGCGCAAAGAGGACATCGCAACGATACTTGCGCGCTGCTTCAATTTTCCTGTCTGCATATTCGTGCATGATGAGCATGAGCACATCTTCTGGACCGCGCAACTTGATGGCAACACCGCCTTCTTCGGGCACTCGCTCAACGCCTTCGTATTTCACTTGCGGATACTTGTGCAAGATTTCGTCAACCCATTGGGCGATGAGTTGCTGATATCGCTTACCAAGCCTCATATTTGAAGCCTCCTTTCAACGGCACTCAAAAAATCCTTTGCAAGTCTAAGTGCTTTACCCGCCGCCCGTTCGGGCATCATCTCTGGAGTGTATTCAGCTCGTGTTCTTAAGTTCCGCAATTCAGCCAACACTCGTGCACTTTCAGCCGGTATCAATTTTCGCCTGTGCTTTGCTTCACCTATCGGTGTGAATGCACTCATTGGCAAAATGAGCCTGCACCCAGTAGCCGATCCTAATCGTCTCCTTTGGGCGCAAACCCAAAGAAGCCATCAGTGTTAAAGCCGCTTTCAAAACGGCAAAATAACTTCGGCAAACGGCTTCGTTGTAACAGCCGTTCTGGTAAGCCAACTCAGCGACCTTCAACGCCTCTTCAGCCTTCTGCCAAAAGTTTGCCACCGTTTCACCCATGTTCTTCAGCCCCACTAATCGCCTCTGTTAGTTAAACCCTTTTCAGCGGCGCGTCGCAGGTCGGAAATCGCTTCGGCTATGCTTTTGCCGCTGTGGAAAATTCCAGTAGCGCTGACTATGACAGTTACACCTGCAGCCACGACTTCAGCAGCGTTCTCTTCAGTTACACCACCGTCTATTTCCACTTCGGTGTCAAGTCCCATTTCGTCAATCCATTTCCGTATCGTCCTAACTTTGTCAAGAACAAAGGGGAGAAACTTCTGCCCGGAAAAGCCGGGGTCAACGCTCATGACCAAAACCAAGTCAAGCAAGTGGAGAATTGGCTTGACGAATTCTGGCGGCGTCGCTGGGCTTAGGACAACACCTGCCATCGCACCTGCTTCCTTGATAGTGTGGATCACTCGGTGCAATTGATATGTGGCTTCGGGGTGAACGGTCAAGATATTTGCCCCAGCCTTAACAAAACGCTCAACATAGCGCTCGGGTTCAACAATCATCAGGTGGACATCAAAGGGCAAAGAAGTTTCGGGACGCAAGGCTTCTATAACTGGGAAACCGAAGGTGATGTTTGGAGCGAAGCGACCGTCAATGATGTCAAAGTGAATCCAATCAGCGCCACCCGCTTCAAGTTCTCGGACTATTTCACCCAACTTTCGGAAATCCGCTGAAAGGATAGACGGTGAGATTTTGATGCGAAGGTTGCGGGGTTGAAAGACTTGAGAGTTCGCAACGAGACATGCTTCCTGAGCGAGTTTGTTAGCCATTTTGTTGGCTTCGCGGGGAATATGGACAGCACAAAAGCGCCGAAACTGACGGATAAGGCTCATAGCCTCCTCATGCAAGCGTCTCAAAGTTGGTGACTTAACCTTATAGTTTCCTTTCAACTGATGCACGACCAGTTCACTATCGCTAAACAATGTCAACTCTTCTGCTCCCAACTTTAACGCCAATTTTAAGGCTTCAACGACGGCTTGATATTCGGCTTCATTGTTAGTAGCGTTGCCAATAAAAACCTTATGGGTGGCGACGATTTTACCTTCCCTATCGCACACAACTATCCCAACTCCCGCAGGACCGGGGTTTCCCAAAGATGAGCCATCCGCATAAACCTGCAGCGTCATTTTCCGCTCGCCCCCCAAACCTCAGTTCCAAATTGCCCGCTCCAGCGGCAGAGCCCGTCGGCGAGCCTTGCTGCGAACAAATTGATGCCAAAAGGCTGATTGTTGTAACCGCTTTATTTCCCGGTCAAGAATAGCCAGTTCCCTCAGGAGCAGTTCGTTTATGTCGTCAACTTCAAGGAGTTCCTGCTTTTCGTGCAAGGGGACATCAAGTAACGAACCAACTCGGTAGCAGAGCGATACCAAATCTGTGGGAAGCATCATGTCAGCCAACGACAACTTATCGGCAATTTCACGAAGTTCAATGTATCGGTAAAGCATCGCTGAAATCCGATTTGCCAGATGGGTCAACTGTGGCGATATGGAAGAAAAGCGACTTGGTAAGAGTTCAACTCGCCCGACCAAGTAGGGCTCATACTGGACGAACTCAATGATTCTGAACCTCTGCTCGCCACGAAGGACGATATTGATTTGGTTTTCGGAGGTTATCTCTGCGTGGACAACTTGAGCCAGTGTCCCAACTTCAAAGCAGTCCAAAGGTTTGTCAGTCTTTTGTGAACGCTTCATCAAAGCAACGCCCAACTTTCGGTCACCAGTTAAGCACTCTTCCAGCAGCCTTTTGTCACCTTCGTTTAGGATCGTCACAGGAAGTTTCGTTCCGGGAAATAAAACCGCTTCAAGAAGCAGCAAAGGCACTTCCTGACGGAACACCGTTTATCACCTCCAATTTTTCCTCACATCGCTAAAAAGAGTGACATAACCGCTCAGGACTTTCAAGGGCGGTGCGAGGGAAGACTTTTGCCTCACGCTAATCTTTTTCGGCAGTTTTTAAGGCATGAGATGGAGAAGCCAAAGGGAGATACTTTGAAGTTTGTTCAAGCGTTTTCTTTCGCTGTTGAACTGACTAAGACAGGTTGAGTTTTCTGAGCGGCTTGGTGCAATCCTTCTTTGACTTCCCAGACCGTGATTGAGGGGAAGAAGCGGGAGAAGAGCATGAGCAAAAGGATGAAACCCGAGAACCAACCAGCCGTTATGGCAATTTCAACCCACGAAGGGATGTATTTGGCTGTTCCCCAAGGCAAAAGGGTGTTTATTCCGCTTGGGACAATTATGACATATCGCTCAAGCCACATCCCAATGTTGATCAGGATTGAAACGATGACAAGGTTCGGGATAGTTCGCCATTTCTTCACCGAGAGGACGATCAAAGGCACGATGAAACAGAGGGAGAACATAACCCAGAACATCAAAGAGAAGCGACCGAAGAAACGGGCGAGAATTATGGACATTTCGGCAGGCTCGCCCAAATAAATGGTGAGCAGGTGCTCAACGAACATAGCGTAAAACCAGAAACAGGTCAACGCCAGAAGGAAAGCAGCAATTCGGTCAAAATGGTAGTCCGTTACCCACCTATCCAAGCCGTAGTATTTCCTTATTGCTGCCATCACTACGATGACCGTTGCAATGCCACTGAAGATTGCACCTAAGACGAAAAAGGGAGGCAGTATGGTGGTATGCCAGCCGGGTTTGTAAGTCACTGCGAAGACAAAGGAAACATTCGTGTGGACTGAAACGACTATCACGAAAAGCATGACGCTCATGACCGTCAGGACGGTATCCAAAATTTTCCACTGCTTCTCAGTCCCTGTCCAACCCAGCGATAGGGTTCGGTAAAGCCACTTTTTGAAGGGCGAAACATTCTTGAGCCTGTCTCGGCAGAGAGCAATGTCTGGAATGAGGGAAAGGTAGAAGTAAATGCAACTTGTCGTCAAATAGGTGGAGATGCAGATAACATCCCAGAGGATAGGAGAGGTGAGGTGAGGGTGCTTGATGACATTGAAAACTCGGTCGGGTCGCCCCATGTCAACAATGGGACACAAAGCGCCGAAGGGAAGACTGAAGACGGTTACTGCTTCCGCCATTCTGGTGAAAGGGCGACGCCACTCCACATTGGCTATCCTCAGGATGGAACTGATAAGCGTCCCTGCATGGCTTATGCCGATAAAGAAAACGAAGTTGACTATGTAAACGCCCCAAAAGACAGGCGCATTTAAACCTGTCACTTTGAGACCGTTTATCAACTGGTTAGTCCAGGCGATAAGGGCAAAAAGGAACACAGCAGCCAAAAAGCCACATGTCAGCCAGAATTTTTTACTGGCTGGTTGCTCTAAAGGTCGGAGAATGTCCTTTTCAAGTTCTTCCTCCTCAGGTAGCCTCTCTTCATTGACAACGGAATGCTTCTGCACTTTTCATCCCTCCGTCAGGTATATGACTTTAGGCTGTGTTCCTAACTCCTCAAGCAAGCGGAAGGCTCTTCGGCTATGTGCCAACTTACTGACTTCACTTTCTGGGTCATTTAGGTCGCCGAAGTAAATTGCTTTTGCGGGGCAGGCTTCAACGCAAGCAGGAACATAGTCTTCAGGGCGAAACTCTCTACCTTCTGCCTTCGCTTTTTCCCTCGCAATTTGCAACCGATGGTGGCAGAAGGTGCACTTTTCAACGATACCTTTGTATCGGACAGCCACATCGGGGTTGAAGCCCTTTGGTATGGGCTGAGGAAACTCTGGGTCGCCCCAGTTGAAATACTTGATGGTGTATGGACAATTGTTCACGCAATATCGGCAACCTATGCATCTTGGGTAAATTTGAGCGACCAGACCTTCAGGGTTTTTGTAGGTTGCGCTTACAGGACAAACGAAAACGCAAGGTGGACGGTCACAATGCTGGCAGAGCATGGGCATTATCCTTGACCTTATGTTGGGATACTCGCCTTCAATCATCGGCAAAAGATACATCCACCTGATAACCCTGCCTTGTTCTGCCAGTTGGGCGTCACCGAGCATCATGTTATTTTCAACGGAACAAGCAACGACACATGCTCCACAACCGGTGCACTTATCCAAGTCAATGACCATTCCCCATCTTGGCTTGTGCCCGTTTTGACTCTCATGATTTTCTGGGGCAGGTTCCGTCTCCTTGTTCTCTTGGGACGCCAATTTTCGTCTCAAGGAGAACACTCCCAAGGCTGCTGTCAAAGTCCCAAACAAAGCGATCAGTTTCCGCCTCAGTATGTCAAATTTGCCTTTGGTTTCCATCAGATTTTCCCTCCTTGACTATACGCACAAGAGTGAGTTGCCAAAGGGGCTGTCCCGTGATTTTATCCAAAACCTTAGGGACAACCGCCGATGGATTTGAGCCGACATATTGAGCCCAGCGACCGTAGGCAGTGTGACCTAAGCCTAAGGGCATAGCGACAACATCCTTAGGAACTCCAACATATCGCTTAACTCTTGCCTTGACGCGCCCTATAGGCGAAACTACCCAGACAAACTCATCGTTCTCAAGACCAAGTTCGTCAGCGGTTTCAGGGTTAATTTCCACCCATGTCTCCCAACGGTGTTCGCTCAGGTAAGAGCCGGCGATGCCTTGCAAGTAAGGAAGATGAGCACCTTCACCACCCTTGAAAACGAGGGGAACGAAAAGGTAAAGGTGAAAAGTCTTCCCATCACCGCCTTGGGGCGCCACTGAAAGCCTGACTTCCTTACCCAGTTCACCGAGAAACTCAGGGTCTTCAACATGGGGCAGGCAGAAAATATCGGGGGTCTCCTCACCTAATCGCTTACGAAGGGTTAAGGAGTAAAACTCAAACTTCCCCGAAGGTGTCTTGAACTTCAAAGGAGGCAACTTCTCAGCAACCTTTTTGTCAGTCCATCCACCGGTAGCGGCAATGTTCTTAAACCATTTGTCCAGTGTCGGCTTGGTTTCTTCCTCAATCCAACTTTCCTCTTCCGCCGCTGGCGGTTCGCTTAGTGGTTCTCCTTGCCCTGAGGTAAACAATCCCCTCAGACTCTCCTTCAAAGCCTCAGAAGCATCTTGCCAAGGGAACGATTCAGAAACCGTGCCACCTATGGACTTTGTTAACCTCAAGAGAATGTCAACGCCGCTCAAGGTATCATACAGCGGTTCAACTACTGGCTTGCTCAAACTCAGGACGGGAACACCCTTTAGTGTCCTTGTTGAAGTTGCTTGCCAACTTTCAAGGGTCACTGACAAGGGCAAGATGATGTCGGCGAACATACTGGTTTCGTCCAAGAAACTGGTCATGCTAACAACGAAAGGAACTGTCTTGATGGCTTCAACCCATCTTCCTAAGTCTGGGCTGGAGAAAACCGGATTAGCGCGATAAAGCAAAACGGCATTGACAGGATATGAGGAATTGAGGATTGAATCTGGCACTTCTTCTGACACCAATTCAGCCAATGGGAAAATTTTTCCGTCGGTTTTGGTGATTGGGTTGCTGGAAAGTCCTTTGCGGGCTATCTCATCTTGCTGGCATGGAGGTAAAGAGAAGGGGAAGAAATCGTCAAAGTGCAGAATTCCGCCTTTAACGCCTATGCTCCCCACTAAGGCGTTGAGGGAAAGGACAGCCATTTGGTCGTAGAAACGAGTCCTGTCCGTCAAAGCCAGGGAAGGTTTTTTCTCGGCGAACTCGTAAGCCAATCTCCTTATGGTCTCCTTGTCAACCCCAGTAAATTTGCTGACTCTCTCGGGTTCGTAGTCTCTGAGAAGCAAAGATTTGAAACCGAGGTGAACCCTTCCCTTTTCATCCACCCAATCCTCAAAGCCGAAGGTGTGGTTCAAAACGAAGTCTTTGTCGTATAGACCTTCCGCCACGATGACATGGGCAATTCCAAGAGCAAGGGCACTTTCAGTATAGGGCTTAACGGGAATCCACTCATCTGCCTTAATGCCTGTAATTGACAAGTGCGGTTCAATGTGAACTATACGGACACGCCTGTCTGGTTTACCCCTCCTCAGAACGCTGTAAGCATAAGTCGCTTCCACCGGCGATGGGAAAGATTGCAGCCAGTCAAATCCGAAGGAGATGATAAAGGCTGCATCTTCCAAATCAAAGTTGAAGTTTAAGCCCATCATAGCGCTTGCAGCATCAACCATGCCCTGCCCAAAGCACCAACCCACTTCAACAATGTTAGGCGTCCCAAAGGCTGAGGAAAAGCGGCGCAGCATCAGCCTTTCAAACTTGTTGGTTGAACCAGTCAAGATGAGTAGCGAGTGGGGCTCGCCCTTTGAGCGAATTTCTCTCAACTTTTCAGAGACTTCGCCCAATGCTTCTTCCCAGGAAATTGGCTTCCATTCGTTACTGCCCCTATCTCCCTTTCGCTTCAAGGGGGTTTTCACTCTATCAGGGTGATAAAGTTCTTGGATGAGGGTGAAACCTTTAGGGCAAAGTGCTCCCTTATTGACAGGGTGGTGGGGATTGCCCTTTATCCCGACGGCATTACCCTTTATGACCCTCACCAAAACCCCACAACCTGCTTCGCAGCACCCACAAACTGAGGGAAGGAAACTTTCTTCACCATAAAGTTTCGGTCTCGTCTCCTTCAAACCCACAGGTGAGGGGAGCAACTTTTGTATCCATAAGGGCAGAGTTGCCGCTGTGCCCGAAATAGCCCCCCATTTGAAAAAGCCACGCCTGTTGACTTTTATCTCCTTCATCAAGTCCTTCATGGACATTGTTCATCACTCCCCATCTCATCGGTGACAAGCGTTGCAATCGGTGGTCACCTTCTTTTGGCGATGACAATCCAAACACCACTCCATCTTCCTTACTGACTGGTTGTAGGCAATCATCTTGGGATAAGTCGGGAGCGGGAAAAGAGGTTTAGTTACTGGTTCGGTCATTTTGTCAACTCCTACATGGCATTCAACGCACTCTACCTTTCCAAGAGTGACATGGCGTTGATGGGAAAAGTAAACGAAGTCCTTGACCGAGTGAACTACTACCCAAGGTATTTCACGACCTTTAGCGATGTATTCCTTTTCCAGCAATTCAGTAATTTCTCGCATTTTCTTGTTGTTCGGATACTTAGGCATTTCGGCTTTATGGCAATCAACACACTCTTGCGCTTGAGGCAACCCTGCAAATTTTTGATGGTCAGCAAAGGGATGACAGTTTATGCATTTCCAGCCCGCTTCAACATGCTTTTTGTGATTGAAGGGCAAAGGCTGCTCCACCTTCCGCTCATTGGCAGGAATCACTACGGCAAGCAGCGTGACGAAAAGGAATCCTGCTATGAACTCCATTGCAGCAACAATTTTCGCCATTCTGCTTCCCCCTTAAAGGCAAGACGAACTATTTGGAGGTAGCATTGCCCTCCAGTCGGGCAACGACTTTTTGGGCGATTTGCTTTTCCTTTTCTGGGAGTTTCTCAAAGAATGCCTTTCTCCGCTTGGCAGTGTCGTAAACCAGAAACTCCCAGATTCGCTTTGCCTCATCGGGCTTAATTCCGCTTCCAGGCTTGCTCATCATTCGCTTGACATATTCCTCCCACTTCGTCGGCGAAAGGTCAGTGTTTATAGGTCGGGCAAGGGTGTGACATTTGCTGCACTTGTTCCTGAAGAGGTTGTAAATGGCTTTAGCCTGAGGAGCATATGTGGCAAGGATTTTAGGGTCAATTTTGGACGGACCCTTGTCCGCAGCAAAAGACACAATTGAATAACCACATTTGTCACAGTCAGTGTTCGGTGTCCCGTCAGGGTTCTTTGCCGGGTTCATGAAACCACACCGGGGACACTTGATTTTGCCCGATTGTGCTTCTTTTGAAGTCTGTCCGACCAAGATTTTGTCTACGCCCAAGAAGGTAACGGCGAAAGTGACTCCAAGCAAGATAACGGCTACCGTCTGCATTAACCTTACCATCTGAACGACCTCCTTTGTGCAGACTTTTTCGGCATTGAAGAACTTAATTTCCCATTTAGCCACACAAACTATAACTCAAAATCGCCCGTTGTAAACACCGACTTTTGACTGTCATCAAGGTCTCGCCTTGCAGGCTAACGGGAAGGAAACCAGTGATAGAGCATCAGGTAAATCAGCACACCCGTCGCTGAAACATAAAGCCAAAGCGGTAATGTCCACCGGGCAATTGCCTTGTGCCTTTGAAAATTTCCCCTCAACGCCCTTAAGAGCGTCGCAAAAACCATAGGGACAATGAAGGCTGCAAAAACGGTGTGCGAAATCAAAATGGCAAAGTAAACGGGACGAATCCATCCCGTCCCAGCAAACCTTGTAGCACCCACATAGGCATGATAAATGCTGTAACTGATGAGAAACAAGGCTGACGCGATGACTGCACTTATCATGCAAACTTTGTGAAAGTAAACTTTTCGGTATTTAATGGAAATGTAACCGCAAATTAAAAGACCTGCACTTACTGCGTTCAAAAGGGCATTAACCGTTGGCAAATCGTAAAGGCTCAACATTGTCTTCTAATCACCAACCTTTGTTCTCGCCACTCTTCGGGAGCGTGGAACGACCATAACGAGTTTAAAGTTCCTTAGGGCTGCGTTCTTTTGGCTTCATTCTCTCAGCAACCTCTCAATGTCGGCAATGAGTTTTTCAACCTGCTCTTTACTTGTGCCGTTGTAATAGCCTCTAATTCGTCCCTTCCTGTCAACCAAGATGAAACGGTCGCTGTGAATGAAATCCGCAGGACCGCCTTCCTCTTGAGGTGGCATTTCTTCAGCAGCAACCTTAAAACCGTGCCGAGCCAACCGATAAATTGCCTTCTTGTCCCCTGTCAAAAAGAACCATTTGCCTTCCATGGCATTGAAGTCTTTGCGATACTCCTTTAGGACTTCGGGCGTGTCATTTTGTGGGTCAACAGTGATGCTGACGATTAGAACATCTGGGTTATTGGCAAATGCTTTTTGAACTTGCATCATGTTGGTGTTCATTATCGGGCAAATGCCGGCGCAAGAAGCAAAGAAGAATTCAGCAACCCAAATCTTGCCTTCCAGTTCTTTCAAGCCAAAAGGTTTGCCGTTGTGGTCTATCAGTTTGAAATCTGGAACTTGCCAGTAGACAGGTAACTTTCTTTCTTGCCGTTGGATATGGGAAAAAGCAAAGGCAATAATGGCTGCAACCACCGTGAAAGCCAGCAAACAAATGGACAAATGCCAGTATCTCATGTCGCCAATCACCCCTTCTGGCTTGAGAATTGACCTTGTCCATACCACTGAATAGTGCTGCGGTTCGTGAGTGGCAATTAACTTCACCTCTGCAAAGGCATTCAGTTTTCCATTTTTATCCTCAATGAACGGCGATGGTAAAGGTAAACGGCAAAAGCAATTGTGCCGACAATGAGGTAAGGCATTGCCATCAAAAGCAAGATGCCCATCCTTAACCCATTCGCAAGACTTGTATCACCTGATGCTATCACATTTGCCTTGCACATAGCGCACTGAGCAGTCGCTAAGGCAGCATTTGACAAGAGGGTAGCAAACAATTTCAACCATCGCATTAGCATCACCTCATCGTTAAAGTGCCGAGAATGCTGGCGGCTTCAGGCAACAGGGCAGCCACAAGTGCCACCAGCAAAATCAAAGGTGAAAGGACGGCATAAACGAGATTGAGTTTTTCAAACCTCAAGTGCATGAAGTAAGCGGCAATCAACCCAACCTTCATCAGGGCTATAAGGGTGAACAAGACAGCGCTCAACCCGAAGGATAGGTGCATCATGTCAATGAAGTAAGCGATGAAACTCAAAACGAAAAGCCAAAACCAAACGGTAAGGTAAATTTTCGCGTTGGAATGCTTCTGTTCCAATTGCGACATGATTTCTCACCCCTTGCCTCTCAGAAAAGGTAGAAAAAGGTGAAAATGAAGACCCAGACCAAGTCCACGAAGTGCCAATAGAGACCAGCAATTTCAACGGCTTCATAAGAGCCCCTTCGGTCATAAACGCCTTTAGCAACTCTCAAGGCGATAGCGAGCAAATAGATGATGCCGCTTAAGACATGCAAGCCGTGAAATCCTGTAAGGGTAAAAAAGCAAGCCCCAAAATTACGAATTCCGAAAAAGGGAGGCTTATCAGGTGCAACCCACGGTCGCAAACCTTCTTTGATCAACTTCGTCCACTCGTAGGCTTGGCAACACAGGAAAATTAAACCGAAAAGGCATGTCAGCGACAGATAAAGCACCGTCCGTTTTCGGTCATGGTTTTGAGCGGAATGGACTGCCAAAGCCATCCAGCCGCTGCTGCTGATCAGAACGAAAGTCATGATGGCTATCAAGAGAAGAGGCAAATCCTTGCCGAATAAGTGCAATGCAAAAACCTGTTCGGTCTCAACCCACCTTCCGCTGCTCACCCTTAAAGCACCGTAAACTGTCAAAAGCCCGCCGAAAGTGAACAGGTCAGAGAGAATGAAAATCCACATCATCAACTTTCCCCAACTAATACCGAAAGGCGATTTACCACCGCTCCAGTCAGATTTCATCACCTCTTCCAAAGACACGGTCTTTGCTTCAGGTTGCATCTTTCTTCACCTCTTTCCCACTTCGTAGTGAAATTTCAAGTCAGCGAAATCAACACGAAGAGCCAAATCCAAACGAGTAGGAGAAAGTGCCAGTAAAAAGCGCACAGTTCTACGCCAATAAGGTTTTGCCCTATGTATGAGTGACGCCAAGCCCTTACCGTTACCCATATCAATGCCACGATACCACCCAAAAGGTGCAGACCGTGCATTGCAGTCAGAAGGTAAAAGAAACTGCTGGCGGGGTTCGTTTGCAGGTATACTCCCTCTTCTTTCAGTTGTTGCCACGCTAACAATTGCCCCAAGACGAACGACACACCCAACACTGTTGTCACCACCAAACCCTTTCTCAGTCCTTCTAAGTTTCCGCGACGCCCTGATATCAACGACCAATGCATAGTCCCGCTGCTGACGACCAAGATGAAAGTGTTTAGCCAAAGGATGGGTGGCTTTGTAAAGGTAAGCCAATCGGGCATCGGCATACGAACCAAATAGGCGCTGGAGAAAGCAGCAAATAGCATAGCCACTGCGCTTAAAAATAGCCAAAAACCCAACCGCGCTGTAGGTATAGGCAGACCTTCGCCATCACGACTCCAGCCATTTTGATACCAATCACCATTGCCACCATCTTGTCTTTCGGCTCCGGAGATTTTGCTTTTCGGTCTTGTGCCGACCATGACTGTTTCACACTCCTAACCTTTTCGCCAAAATCCAAAGCATCAAGACTAAGGGCAAATAAGCATCAGCAACGGAAAGCAGAACCTTAGCCGACTTTTGGCTTTTAAATCGGTGAAACTTTAAGGCTGCGCTGATAAACCACGCTCCCAACAAGAAAACTCCCAAAGCAAAGACCGCTTTCTCTTGGACCATCAATATTGGGTAAGCGCTCACGAGAACTGTTGCTATGGTGTAGTGGACTGTTTGGCGAGTTACTGAATTGGGTTCGCCACGCATGGGAAGAATTTGAAAGCCTGCCAGTTGGTAATCATTGCGATAAAGCCAAGCAATTGCCCAGAAATGAGGGAATTGCCAGAGGAATTGAATGGCGAAAAGGACCAACGCCTCAAGACCGACCTCATTCCTCACCGCCACCCAACCTATCATGGGTGGAATTGCACCGCTGATAGCGCCAACAATGGTGCAGAATTCGCTCCTTCGCTTCAAAGGCGTATAAGCGAAGACATAGATGGTCAACGCAGCCGCTGCCATAGCCGCAGCCTTCCAATTGGCTACCAGCACTAAAATGGTTAACCCGGAGAAAGCCATCAGGAGGGCGGCTATGAACCCTTCAAGCAAACTCATACGCCCTGAAGGCAAAGGACGGTTGCGAGTTCGGTTCATCAGTGCATCTACATCCCGTTCCAAGATTTGGTTAAAAGCGTTTGCTGCCCCAGCAACCAGAAAAGTCCCCAACAAGGTCAAAGCGAAATGGCTGAGGACAACCGACCAATGATTCCGCAAAGCCAATAGGTAACCCAAACCAACTGTGATAATCACCAGTGCCGACAATTTGAACTTGACCAACTGCAAGTAATCGGAAAGTTTGAGGACAAGGTCTTGAACTTGCTGCCCTAATCCCCTTGTCCTTATCTCTCCGACCTCCAACATTGTCATTGCTTTCATTGGCATCACCTTTTCAACATTGATTTCAGGCGTAAATGGCTTGCTTCGTCGTTGCGGGGAAGGATTGGCAGAAAGCCACAACACTGAGTCCTAACAAAGTTGCTCCGACGGTGACATGGGCGACGGTGACAGGAACGGATAGTCTCGTCCAGACGGTTAAAGCACCTAAGATGATTTGGGCAATAACTAAGCCAAGTTTCCAAGCCACTAATCGCCGCATAGGGGAAAAGTTCAGTCCTTGCCGGCGCAACGAAAAGAAAATCCACAAAATCACCGACCCAATCACCAAACCATTGAGGCGATGGGCAAAATTGATGGCGACTTTGAAAGCAAACTCGTTGTAACTCATCCGCTGAGGGTTGTCTGGATCAAAGGGCAAATTCCCAAAAGGCGGGATAAGTCTTCCAAACGATGTGGGAAAGTCAGGGATGATAAGCCCTGCTTCACTGTGGCGCATTATCGCTCCCAAAAGCAGTTGAACAAACAGGAGAACAGAGAGCGATAACATCACCGCGCTCAAAAATTTGAGGCGAGATGTTGAAAGTGGAAGGTAGTCGGAAGTTCGTTGTGGCTTTGTTAAGAAAGCGATGGCGAAAGTGAGAACCAAAACGATTTGAGCCAAAGTGGCGTGAGCGACCGCAAAAGCGATACGAATAACCTCAGCATTGGATGCGTTCGTTAAAGCAAGAAATGTTGTCTGAACTTGCTGGTGGGAAACAACTAAAACCCTTAGACCGCCTAAGACCCCTTGAGCAATGACCGCTACGACAGCGATAACTCCCATTGACTTGAGATAGGGGGAAGTATCGCTCACCGCTAACCAAACTGCCAAAATCAATACGAGCAATGCCGAGACCCCTGCGATCATACGGTGAAGCCATTCAAACAAAACACCACCTGCCAGATAAGAGGGTATGAGTGAACCGTAAGAAGTCGGCCAATCTGGAATAGCGTCGCCAGATTTGGTGCTGGTAACAACAGCCCCCACCGAGATCAAAACAACTGTTGCTGCTGCGACAAAAACAGCGAACCTATGCAACCACACACTTTCACTCTGCTGAGACGGAATTAACGCCTTACTTTTTGCCACAAATTGGTCACCTCTCTCGCGAAACTTGCTCAGGCAAAGTTTGAGTAGCGCAGCGGAACTTTTGCTGGAATTTTCCTTACGCTTTTGAACCGTCCTCCTTACCGTCACCTTCCTTCTTGCCTTCAACACCGCTTACTTTTGCCGGGACTGCTGGGATAGTTTGTGGGATGAAATCTTCATCGGCTCCGGGAACGCTGTAGTCGTAAGGCCAACGATAAACTACAGGCAACTCTTCGCCCCAATTCCCGTGCGGTGGTGGGGACGGCGCTTGCCACTCCAAAGTGTTGGCTTTCCAGGGATTGCGATCTGCCTTCGGTCCTCTAAAGGCACTCCAAACGAAATTGATAGCAAAAATGAGTTGAGCAATGCCAACAGCGAAAGCAGCGACGCTGATGAAGACATTGATGTTGTTGACAGGCAATTGAGGAATGAACTGGAATTGGTCAAAGGCGTAATATCGTCTCGGGACACCCATGAAGCCGAGGAAATGCATGGGGAAGAACACAGCGTATGCTCCGATGAAAGTCAGCCAAAAGTGAAGTTTCCCTAACTTCTCGTTCATCATCCGCCCAAACATCTTCGGGAACCAATGATACACTCCAGCGTAAAGGGCGAAAAGGGCTGCAGTCCCCATGACCATGTGGAAGTGTGCGACGACGAAGTAGGTGTCGTGGAGCATTATGTCAACAGGTGGGTTGCCCAAGAAAATGCCAGTCAATCCGCCAGTTACAAAAGTTGAGATGAAACCTATGGCGAAGAGCATAGGGGTTCTGAATTGGATGTTTGCTCCCCAGAGGGTAGCAAGCCAGTTGAAAGTTTTTATGGCGGATGGGACAGCGATAATCAAGGTCGTAGTCATAAAGGCTGTCCCAAGCCAGGGGTTCATCCCACTAACGAACATGTGATGTCCCCAGACAATGAAAGACAAGAAGGCAATGGCACACATAGACAAGACCATCACCTTGTAACCGAAGATGGGTTTGCGGGCGTGAGTGGAAATTACTTCAGACACTATGCCCATAGCGGGCAAAATCACTATGTAGACTTCTGGATGTCCCAGATACCAAAAAAGGTGCTGCCACAAGAGGGGTAGACCGCCCTCGTGGGGAATGTGTTTTTCGGCTAACACTATGTAGGGCGTGAAGAAACTCGTTCCCAAGTGTCGGTCAAGGAGAAGCATAACAGCGCCCGCAAACAAAACTGGGAAGGAAAAGAGCCCCAGAAAGGAAGTGATAAGCAGAGCCCAAACGGTCAAGGGCAATCGTCCCATCGTCATTCCCTTCGTCCTTAAGTTCAAGACCGTCGTTATGTAGTTGAGGGAGCCCATAGTGGTGGAAACGATGAACAGCGCCATCGCAATTAGCCACAAAGTTGTCCCCCAACCAGAACCCGGCAAAGCCTCCTTGACAGAACTCAAAGGCGGATACATAGTCCAACCAGCACCTGCAGGACCTCCGGGGGCAAGGAAGGAAGCAATCAGCACCAAGCAAGATGCAAAAAAGAACCAGTAACTCAACATGTTGACGAAGGGGAAAGCCATATCCCTTGCCCCAATTTGAAGGGGAATTAGGAAGTTGGCGAAGCAGCCTATCAATCCAGCGGTGAGGAAGAAGAAAACCATGATTGTCCCGTGTATGGTTACCGAAGCGAGGTAGAATTCGGGCTTCATGACACCGCCTTCAAAAGCCTGCGGCATCAACTTGCCAAGCCAAGGAAACTGCTTACCACTCCAACCAAGTTGCAACCTCATGAGCCAAGACAAAACCATCCCCAAGAAACCCATGACGAAAGCAGTGATCAAGTATTGGATGCCAATGATTTTTGCGTCTTGGCTGAAGATGTATTTCGTCCAGAAACTTTTAGGCTCTTGGTGCACCATCGGTTCAACCTCCTTTTCATGGCAATACATCTGCGACAGTCAACTGTTCACTTAGCCACTGTTGCACCTTTTCTTCATCGTCAACGACTATTACTCCCCTCATCATGTAGTGTCCCAGACCACATAATTCCGCGCAAGCATACTCAAACTCGCCCTTCTCAGTGGGAACAAACCAAGTCCTCGTGATCATTCCGGGAACAGCATCCTGCTTGACCCGGAAATGAGGCACATAGAAACTGTGGATGACATCCTTTGAACGAAGGTAGACGATGACTGGCTTGTTGACAGGTATCCGCATATTCTCTTCGCCCGCAAAGAAGAAGATGTCGTCTTTGCTGGCAGGATCGTTTTTGTCAATCCCGAGAGGGTTTTCAACGCTGATTAATTTCAGGTCAACTCTCCCAAATTTCCCATCCTTCCCTGGGTATCGGAATGTCCACCTGAATTGCTCTCCCCACACTTCAACCTTGAATGCATCCTTAGGCGGCTCTGACAACTGAATCTTAGACCAGAGGCGACCACCGAAGAAAATCAAAATCGTCAAGATAGTGGCGGGAATTATCGTCCAAGCCAATTCAAGGGTTTTGTTTTCGGTGAAGTAGATGGCTTTCCTTTCCTTGCTCCCAGAGTATCGGAAAACTAAGAACGCCAACAGCAGTTGAACTAAGATGAAAACTGCCCCTGTTATGACCAAAGTGGTCGTGAACAGGAAATCTATTTGCCTTCCGTGCTCAGAAGCCAATGGAGGCAGCCACCAGAAACGACCGCTTAAAGTTACTATGGCAATGACAACTAAAGCCAACAAAGACAAACTCAACAGTAAGGCTTCAATTCGTCCCAGCGACTTGCTCTTCATCTTCTCCTCTCACGCTCCCAACATCTAACGCTTGAAGGCAGAATTCACAGCAGTTATTTCTCTCGGCTTGACGATGACCTTTGCTATTTTTGACTCCTCGCATGCTCCAGCGAGCAGACCAGATATTGCGAAAGCGCCAACACATTCAGTAACAGCGAAAAACGATGGTCAAAAAGCCAAATCCACGCTCCTATTTGACCTCGCCTATTTAGGTTGAGCCATGCAGGCAAATCTAACAGGCAACTCAAATGTCGCACTAATTATAGCCGCCTGATTGCTTATTTGTAAAGCCGAAATTCTGTTAATGGCTGCCTGAGTGGGTTTGGAAATCAGTTCCTATCGGAAAGGCGAACTTTTAGGTGAGCCCAAATTTCATCGGTCTGGCTTTTGGACTCTGCCTTCCCAGCATTGAAATTGCTGGGCTACTTTGACAAGGAATGTAGGGGCAGGCAAAGCCTGCCCGAAAAATTCTGCAGGCGAATTTCATCCACAATGTAGGGGCAGGTGAAACCTGCCCGAAAATTCTTCGGGCGGATTTCATCCGC
>ERZ1669248.360-NODE-360-length-23066-cov-6.533180_pt1 | contig 23066 bp, 24 predicted proteins | sample MGYA00579296_ERZ1669248 | MGnify/ENA primary metagenome ERZ1669248 (study PRJEB41166, sample SAMN08046057) | hot springs metagenome | biome: hot spring; feature: neutral hot spring; material: thermophilic sediment; isolation source: thermophilic sediment from...
GTGTAGCCCCAACCTCCCTACCCTAAAGGGACCCCTCGCTCTTTAGGGCGAGGAGGAGGTCAGACACACCTCCGAGAGGGGCTGGAATCTTTTTGATGTTTGTTGGTGTTTAGAGGAGGGGTTTATATGGGTTGGTGGGCTGGGTGGAGTCCCCTAGGTGAAACCATGAACATAGTATAATTAGAGCGAACACCTAGGGAGAAACAGAGTGGCCCCACTCCTTAAAAGCTATTCCTAGAAGATGTTGCTTACGGGGCATATATGAGTGAGTTAGAGAATATCAGTAAAGTTATAGTGGAGATACAATTGGATTTCAGCGGGGAGAGCGATGAAGCGTTGAGGCTCTTATTCCAGGTAGCTGAGGAACTCTTAGACAGGGATGGCATATGGGTTGAAATAATACCCGTCCACATATGGCTGGACGATCCCTTGGAAGCTGAATCCATGGATCTACCACGCATATTCATAAACGGCAAGCTACGCTTTATTGGGAAAGTTCCCTCTAAGAAGGAGTTAAAGTCAGCCATAATGGAGCGTGTTGGAGTAACCCCTGTTAATAAAGAGGAAAGCGGTATCAATGTAACCAGACTATATGATGGCGGAGTAGGCGATGCCGTCCTGATTGCGTAGGGGACTTTATCCTCTTTACACGTCTAACCCTGCTCTCCTCAATGTATTTATGATTTAAATAATGAATCAATTACTTAAAATAGTTAAAGTGTCTTGGTGAAAATATATTCAAAAAATATATAAGGGGATTTAAACAAAGATATTATTGCAGAGCCGCCCACCATCATGGGAGAAAAGCAAGTATACAGTATTACAATAATTATTTTTAAGTAATATGCTGTTTTCAGTGTTTAAAACATACACGAGTAAAGCGGACAATTTAGAATACGGTGCCGACCCAGCTGATGAGGCATCGAGATGTCAGTAATTTAGGAAGATGGTGGGTGGCGATGAAGCATTTTTCTCCTTAAGCCACATGCCTGTCTCCTCATAACCTTCCCAATATCCTTAATGAAGTCGCTGTAGGGCTTATAGTCTCTACAGTGTTGCTTGGCAACACGTGAACCGGCTTAGTCCATTCGTTGCAATCACTATAGTTCCTCCAAGTATATCTTTAAGCTTCTTTAAAGCCCTATACGTACACCTCCTTCGCTACCCTCTTAGCTACTTCTAAGATCTTGTTAAGCACCCCATCTAGACGTACGCTGGTGTTACACTCACATCATCACCTCTTTCTAGGTTTTACTCTGGTGACGAACTTAGATTTCTTATCACCGGGTGTTTTGAAGACTAAGGAGAGATGAAGCCATAAGGAGAAGTACCACGTGGAGATAGGAAAGTCCATAGTTGATCCTCAGGTGGCTTCTACGATTTACGTTCAGAGGAGTGTTGGCATACGATTTCGGCTACTTAAGCGAAATAGCTATAATTATATAGAAACATCATGCGATCTAATTCATGTAGTCAGTTAGTTTCCTGTCCTTGGATCTAACAGCTTTTGTGAAGTTTTCTAATCTCTTGATTAGTTCTTCATCTATTTTCGCTATCTCTTTTGATTTAAGGTATTGAATGGGTTTTCAATGTTTTGCCATCCACGTCCACTAAATAAGGTTCTCAAGGTATCTGTTTCTGCTACAATGTTCTTTATGTTCATTTGTTTAACTATCCTCTCTATGAAATGCCTTGTCCTGCTCTCATATATGAGCTTCTTAATCTCTTCAATGCCCTGAATCGATACTGCTGGGTTTGCAAGCATCTTGTCTATGCTTATGTAGGTGTACCTCTTTCTATTTAACAATTTTTGCTTCTTTATAGATTCATCTCTACGCAACTTCTCTATAACTTCTCTGAGTATATACTTCCTTTTGCGGTTAGCGCCAAACACATCTAGTTGTGCAAAGCAGGAGGCCAGATCTCTCGCTGGCAACTCTTCGTACTTCTTTGCAACTCTACTATATTTCACGTTAACGCCGTAAACTGCGTCTGCCCCTGAAATCTCTTCTCGTAGATTCTTCACATAGTCTAGAACGTAGTTATGGATGGTAACTTGGATATGGGATTGGAGCTGTTATAGTCTACACATAGAAGGTTAGGTACCATGTCATTGCTTTTGCTAAGCATAATTTATATACACATCTTAATTATTATCGTAGTAGCAATAGTATTTACTAGGAGAAAACACTAATAGACCCAGCAAACAGAAGCTTCAAATCAACTTTCTACATCTAATAACTTAAAAATTAAACGCGTAATACAGCCAGCTACAGGAACATCTACGGCTTCCCAATCCGTTTCAATCCGTTTGTCCCCAGAGGGTCATACCATGTAGTCTAATGTCGGGTTTACATAGATACGCACGATCTCCATTAATCCTCCTCTTCACTAGACTTACTAACTACACTCTCAATCCTCCTATGCCATCCCCTTACATGATATGTTTTCAGGTGTGAGATGAGATCATCTACTGTGAAGAAATAGGAGTTCTCGAATTGATAGTTCTCAGGTGGTTTACCACCTAGGCAGCTTGACACGGCATGTATACATATAGGGCATGCTATTAACCCAGTGTATCTATCCCTGCATGTCTTAATCACTATTCCATCTACATTTATCTCGAAGGGCTCCCATTTAGGCTCCCAGGTATATGCCACACCGCATCACCTCAGCCGGTTGATCCCTCCTCATTCCGGGGACTCAGTTGTGGGCATTCATCACTGCTTCTTAACCATCTAGCATAGTCTCTTAAAAGATTGAATAATAACTGTGCCTTATTCAATCTGTATTCCACAATGTATCTTGGTAACCCATATCGCTGTGTGAGAAACCTGGTTGAGGCCTTTCTAAGGAACTCTAACTCTCTAATCAGGCTTTCCTCGTGTCTAAACCCCATTCTAATACTCCACCTAAACGTATTTAAGCTGAATAATACTATTCGAGTAGTTCTCCAGAGTGAAGCTGTTGGAGTCGAGCCTGACTATATTATAGCCCTTCACATGCTTCAAGAACTCGTCAATAGGCTTCAACGGCAGTGAGACACCCGTGAACCAGTAGTGTATTGGTAGTATGTTTACGGGTCTCACCTCCTCTACTATGCTCCACGCCTCCTCGGGCTCTATGGTGAAAGTACCTCCAACCGGGATGGCTAGTAAGTCTACTCCCTTAAGCCTGGAGATTATATCCCAGCCAGGTTTCTCACCTAGATCCCCTAGATGCGCGATCCTCTTGTTGCTGACTTCCACTATGTATACGGTATTCTCACCCCTCCTCCTCCCTCTTTGTTTATCATGGTATGTTGGCAGGCCGGTTATCTTTACATCATCTATCACGACTTCGCCCCTGAAAGACTTCAGGATCCTAGTCTTCACCTTGTCTCTGGCGACAACGTCCACTGCATTATGGTCGAAGTGATCATGCGTGACCAGTACAAGGTCTGCCTTAACCTCAGGCCTCTTTATTCCTATACTGTATCCATCATGGGGATCGATTACAATAGTGTATCCATCATCCCTCCTTAAGGATATACATGCATGGCCATACCATGTTACCGGGAGCATCAGCCTTTACCCCCTTCAACGTATATATTACCTCTACATGTTTTTATCTTTAACTAGTGCAGGTGTTTCTAGTGTTGGATCTAGCCATAGTATTAATGATAACACTGCCACAACTATGGTTTTACATAGTATACGCCGTGTTCGCTTGGAGAGCCGCCAACTGTAGACAGCATACTACTAGCTGTAATCCCGGAGAAGCCAGTATATCATTCATAATCCCAGTAAGGCGTGAGCCGTTGGAATACCTTGAGCAAGCAGTAGAATACGTACATGGCCTCGGCATCCGGGACTATGAGATCATAATTGTATCGGATGATGACGAGGGCTTCAAACAGGTGTTTTTCGACAAGCTCTATGAATGGAGAAGAAGAGGATTAAACGTTTGGATTATATGGAGGAGTAGACCAGTAGGGTATCGTACAGGTGCTTTAAACACAGCCCTCTGGCTCTCGAGGGGCGACTACATATACGTGTTGGACGTGGATTCCAGACTCGATAAATGCCTCCTAGACTGTGCCATGGAAATACTTAGTTCACATGAAGACACAGTAGCCGTTGTAGGGAGATGGGAACCATTGAACCTCGATACCAGGTTAAGCGAGGCACTGGGTTACTCGATGAGGTTTATTGTTGGAGCCATATATCATGGTAGAAACTGTATGGGTTTAAACGTGTTCCCACTTGGCACCGGCACCCTCTTCAAGTCCAGGTATCTTAAGGAGATCCTGAATGGATGGGATCAGGAGAGGATACAGGATGATATGGAGATCGGCTCTAGAATAATGTATCACGGATTAAAGGTTAGATACCTCAGCGACTGCGCCGTCTACGTTGAAAACCCCTCCACGTATAAGGCACTACGGATCCAGCAGTCTAGATGGGCTTACGGAGCCACTGATGTATTGATTGCAAGGTGGAGGCATATCCTTGGCTCTAGGCAAGGAGTTCTAGGGAAGATCGAGGCCATACTCTTTCTCTCGCAGTACGTTGTGCCCTCAATAGTATTCCTTGGAACAGTAATGCTTGCGGTAAATGCCTTCATAAAGCCATTCGATGTGTTAATGAGGCATGCCTACTTGATCATAGCGCTAGCTATCTCGCAATGGTTTTTCGGCAGATACTACTATAGAGAGGTGAAGAGACATATCGGCTCAAGTTGGAGGACCCTTGTGAACATGGGGAGAAGCGCAGCTGTAACAACTGCTTTATCACCTTACTACCTGTACTCGACTCTTAAAGCCCTGTTAAGGATCAGGGTTCAATACGCTAGAACACCTAAGGGAATGTATCAGCTGAGTTCATCCAGGATTAGAATACCATGGGAGCTAATACTAGCCGTCCTCTACGCTGTCACAGGAATAATATATTTACTCAATAATGCTATCCTCTCAGGCCTATGGTTGATTGCCAACTCCAGTGCATATAGCTATGTTGTTTATAGGTGGCGTAAAGATGTATTCTTCAATTAGTAGTACCTACACTGGTTGAAAAATCAAGTAATAGGTGAGGGAAACGACTATAAGCGTATTTAATGGGGATTTCACAGTTGCAGAGGCCATGGATGGATTAAGACCATATGTAAAGGAATGGTTCACCAGGAAATACAGGGAACCAACGCCCGTTCAGAGGAAGACCATACCCCTCGTTAAAGAAGGGTTTAACATACTGGTTTCAAGCCCTACTGGAACCGGTAAGACCCTGGCAGTCTTCCTCGGGATAATAGATAATATCTACAAGCAATATGAGGAAACAGGTAAGATGCCCGAAGGTATTTACGTGGTATATGTGAGCCCGCTTAGAGCACTTAACAACGACATGAGGAAGAACCTGTTGGAACCAATTGAAGGCATTGTTAACGAGGCAAGGCGCATGGGACTGGAACTCCCCCCTATAAAGATAGCTGTTAGAACCAGCGATACCACTCAGAGCGAGAAGCAACGCATGAACAGGGATCCCCCGCACATATTGATAACGACCCCTGAGAGCCTTGCAATATCGTTGAATGCCCCTAAGTTTAGGGAGAAGCTAGCTAACACTAGGATACTCGTGGTCGACGAAATACATGAACTAGCCTCAAGTAAGAGGGGGAGTCATCTAGCTGTAAGTATAGAGAGACTTGAGAACCTAGCCGGAAGGCCCCTCCAAAGAATTGGGTTAAGCGCAACGATATCTCCTCTTGAAGAAGTTGCATTATTCCTAGCCGGTTACAATGATAAAGGAGAGCCCCGGGACTGCATTATAGTTGATGCTAGATTCGATAAGAAGATGGATATAAGGGTTGTTTCCCCAATCAGGGATTTAGCGCGAGCATCCGCCGAGGAAATCAATGAGTCAATATATGGAGAGCTGAAGAAGATAATATCAAGGCACCGTACAACACTAGTATTCACCAACACTAGGAGCGCTACCGAGAGAGTAGTATTCAAGCTCAGGAAGATCTTTGAGAAGGAGGGAGTAATAGATATAGATGATATAGAGGCACACCATAGTAGTCTAAGCAGGGATACCAGGATTGAGATAGAGAATAAGCTTAAGAACGGGGAATTAAGAGCCATAGTGAGCTCGACATCACTGGAGCTCGGGATAGACATAGGCTACATCGATATCGTGGTCTTGCTTAGCTCCCCTAAGAGCGTTACAAGGCTTCTACAGAGAATTGGGAGGGCTGGACACCATATCAGGGAGGTTAGTAAGGGTAGGATAATTGTAGTAGACCGCGATGACCTACTTGAGTGCACTGTACTATCTAAACTAGCCCTCGAGAGGAAGATAGATAGGATCAGGATACCGCGTAATCCACTTGACGTCCTCGCCCAACACATCGTTGGAATGGCGTTAGAGCGGAAATGGAGGATCAATGAAGCCTATAGTCTTGTGAAGAGAACATATACATTCCATGATCTAAGCTACGATGACTTCCTCTCGACGCTGAGATACTTGGCTGGACAACTGGGAGATTTCTACGAGTATCAAAGAGTCTACTCCAAGATATGGCTGGATGAAGAAGAAGGCGTATTCGGCAGGAAGAAATCCACACGAATGATATACTATCAAAACATAGGGGTTATACCAGATGAAAGTAAAGTACACGTGTTCACGGTGGATAATAAGTACGTTGGAGACCTCGAGGAGGGATTCGTAGAGTACTTATCACAGGGAGACTTATTCGTGCTAGGTGGTAGAGTATATGAGTACCTATATAGCAGGGGTCTCAAGGTCGTGGTTAAGCCGGCGGATGGACAAAGACCCACAGTTCCCTCCTGGTTCAGCGAGATGCTGCCCCTCTCCTATGACTCAGCCAGGGAGGTTGGATGCTTTAGACGTGTAATCGCTGAAATGCTTGATGAGAAGGACCGTGAAGAAGTGGTTAAGTACCTTGTAAAGGAGTATAAGCTGCAAAAACATGCGGCTGAGACTATTTGCGACTACATAATGGATCAAAAGCTCTATACAAAGGGACTCGTGCCTTCAGATAAATTGATACTTATAGAAATATATGATGAGCCAACACGGAGAAATATAATCGTACACTCGATCTTTGGACGAAAAGCAAACGACGCTCTTGCCAGGCTATATGCTTACACCGTGGGGCAGAGACTAGGGGTGAATATCAGGTTAACGGTAACCGATAACGGCTTCATGCTTACGATCCCCGGTCATCCGCAAGGCAAATGGGTTGAGTGGTTTAAATCAATACCACCGGATCAAGCGTGGGACATGCTGGAGAGAATTATTAGAAGAACAGATCTACTCAAACGGAGGTTCAGGCATACTGCTGTCAGGAGCTTTATGCTATTGAGAAAATACAGGGATACGGAGAAAAGCGTTAACAGGCTACAGGTTAATGCTGAGGAATTACTGAAGGCCGTCGAAGAGATACAGGGATTTCCGGTTCTCAAGGAGACTTATAGGGAGATCTTAATGGATTACATGCATATAGATGAAGCGATAGAGGTCCTTAGTATGGTCAGAAACGGGGAGATAGAGGTGGCACTACTAGGACCACTTGATGTACCAAGTCCCTTCGCGCATAGCATAGTCGTGCATGGATACAGTGACGTGGTGTTAATGGAGGATATGCGTAGAATGCTTATAAGACTCCACGAGCTCGTTAAGGAGAGGTTATCCAGTTCTAACATGGATACGTGGAATACCGTTAATTAAGTAGGATATGTATTTAGAGATATAGGGATCGACTATGAGCCTGGAGGTACAGGGGCTTTCAGTGGCTGTAGACGATAGGATAGTACTTAGAGACATCTCATTAACAATTCCGCAGGGTGAGCTGCATATCATAATGGGCCCTAATGGCAGTGGGAAATCAACTCTCCTGGCATCATTAATGGGGCTACCCTACTTGAAAATTATTTCCGGCAGGATATACTTTGATGGAAGAGATATCACCAAGCTACCCCCGTATGAGAGGGCCAAGCTAGGTATCGCTTTAGCACATCAGAACCCTCCAGAGGTCAAGGGAGTTAAGTTAAGGGAGATAGCGAGGTTCATGCTCGAGAAATATAGATGCGATGACTCAGCCATGTTTTCAAAGCTACTTAAAATAGATCCTTTACTGGATAGAGATCTCTTCCTTGGGTTCAGTGGAGGCGAGAAGAAGAGGGCTGAACTCTTTCTTTCACTACTGCAGTCGCCTAGGCTAGCTATGCTGGACGAACCCGACAGCGGTGTTGATGTGGAGAGTGCTGAGATCATTGCCCATGCAATAGAATTATTGATCCATAAGAAGAGCTCAGTTATACTTGTAACCCATACGGGCTTGATAACCAATAAGCTGAACAGAATAGACGGGGTTCATTTATTAATAGACGGTAGTATAGCCTACAGTGGCTCACCAGATGAAGTGCTCCCTGTAGTCTTCAAGTTCGGGTATAGGCGTGGAGTAGAAATTCTGAAGGGCGGTAAGAATGGTTAAATATAGTCTTGAGGAAGTTGAGAAAGCACTATATAAGCCATCCACTTACGGTCCCGACGTAGATTTAGGACTATATACTAGTGACTCAGCGAAGACGACTGAAATCAGTGGCAGAGACGAAATTCCCGTTGAAGCCAGGAAGGCTGGTGAGAGATTCGGTATAAACGTTGAATCAGCGATGTATATACAGGTTGATGAGTCAGCACTATACCGCTCACTTGAGAAGGCCCTTGGAAAATACGGTGTGAAAATAATGCCTACAAGGCTAGCTCTTGAGAAGACTGATCTAGGGAGGGAGGTTTCATGGAGGCTCATAGATCCACGTAGCGACAAGTATACGGCATCAGCCTTTCTTCATGGCGGTGAGGTAGGGTACTTTATCTATGTTCCGAGAGGGGTTAGGGTACCGGTCCCCATATATACCTGCCTAGCCATAACTAGTAACCGTAGAATACAGTACGCGCATAATATAGTATTCGTGGACGAGGGCGCCGAAGCCCACGTGGTAACAGGATGCGCCGTACCCCACGGGGTAAGGGAAGGCGTCCATATAGGTATTTCAGAGTTCTATGTCTCCAGGAACGCGAGGCTTACATTTACAATGATGCATGCATGGGCCGAAGGCATGCATATAAGGCCTCGTACAGCCGTGAGAGTTGAAGAGGGGGGTGAGTACGTTAGCTATTATATCATATATAGCCCGGTGGCGAGCCTGCAAACGTATCCAAGGGTAGAATTATCCACAGGAGCGAGAGCATACCTTGCATCAATCATAGCTGGCAGTGGCAATGGGATATATGATCAGGGTTCAGCCGCTATTCTACAGGGTAAGAATAGTTCAGCCGAAGTGGTTTCACGTGCCGTGGCCGGTGGGTATTCAGAAATATATGCCAGGGGCAGCATTGAGGCATTTGAGGCAGAGAGTAAGGGACATATAGAGTGTCTTGGATTACTTATCTCGGAGAACGCGTTAATATCCTCAATACCCATGATAACATCAAGGAAGCCAGGGGCTATTTTAACCCATGAAGCAGCCATAGGCATGATAGCTGAGAAGGAGATACAGTACTTGATGAGCAAGGGGTTCACTGAGGATGAGGCTAAATCAGTTCTTGTCAAGGGCTTCATGAGTATAAAGGCACCGGGTATACCATTAACTGTGGAGAGAGAAGTTGAAAGACTACTAGATATAATTACGAGGAGCGCTCTTGGCTGAGAGTTACCACCTTGTCTCCTTCACTCCAAGCATGTAGGCGATATTGTTCGCCGCCACATGTAGGATGAATATTAACGCGAGCGTTGATAGCACGTAGTCGGGACGGCTTATAACATCCACTACACCGAGAAGAAGGTATGAGAGAGTCGTCATCAATGCAAAACTAAGCTGGTCAATTATAGGTAGAGGTCTCCCCGGTTTTAATCCAAGCCTTCGTTTTATAAAGGCCCCTACTAGGTCTCCGAGCATGCTTGAAACACCAGCTACTACTGAGAGTACTTGTATACAGGGATCCCTGAAGGCTATCCCCACGGCTGAACCAGTTAAATATGAGTTGATCACCCCTATTGCAAACCCCTCCCAGGTCTTGTGACTCCCTAGAATAGGTTTGCCATCAATGAACAGTCTCCCCTTATCTATGACTTTATCACCCTTCACTAGTAGTGGAGAGGCATTAGCGATCATTGCTGGCAAGTAGTATTTAACGATCCAGGCAATATAGGACTCTATATCCATTCTATACCCTCCCTTGTTATTCTAAAGCGATGAATCTTCTCCCCGCCCATGTGCTTTGGCTTAACTATCCTAGCATATCTCACTGAGTCCCCTATATTTAGCTCTATTATCACGTCAAAGTAGTATTCTAATACAGGTTTACCCACAGGCTCACTCTCACCCTCCCGGGTTCTCACCTGTGCCGAGGCGAACATTTTTCCACCTGCATCCTCGACAACCCTCCTAATTGATGCCACCACGTATGCGAGCCTCGACATGGAATTCTCCGCTAGTGGTTCAAGCCTGAATAAGGAGTTTAAGCTATCTACGAAAATAACATTGGATCCATAGAGGTAGATTAATGTAGCTAGCTCAACAAGTTTATTGAAATCATATACCTCGGTGAATAATACATCACGGTATTTATCCGGGTTTACAGCCACCTTCTCATAGTGTAAGGTCTCCTCAGTGGACATATATAGGCACTTCACATTCCTGCAATAGTTACCGGCTATGGTTATCAGCATAGATGTCTTCCCAGAGCCGGCTACACCGTAAAACAATATTGTGGCTGCATTCCTGATCAATTCATCAATATCCCTGTTACCAGTATAAAACTCTATAAAAATCACCTTCCAAGTATTCTATGTATTGAGAGGAGTAATATTGGTGACTCACTGATTTGCAAAGGCGGCCACTGGTTATAGCCATATACGAGCCCAAGTGGTTTATACATGTACTCAGCGTTCTACGTGAGAGAAACATCTTTTTTAGCCATTACTATACCAGGGATGAAGTCCCATACGGTAGCATCCTATACACGGACTACTCACTGTTCTCTGAGGAGGTAGCCGGTAGAAGCGATATACTCGTCTTCTATGACCCTACCCATGACTGCAGGATCTTAGAGAAGGCTATCCTAGCCAGCTACTTGAAAGATATATATAATGAGCTAGTGGTCGGCGTGGATCCTGGTAGGCGAATAGGCTATATAGTGGTAGGTGACGGCGAATACATAATACATGGTATAGGAGAATACATAGACTTAATCCATGTGGTCAACTACTTGAAGAAGTGCGTACCCGCTGAGAGAATAATCATAAGAGTCGGCTCGAGACACAGAGGCATTGAATTAGCGTCAATACTTAAAAAAGACACAGGGGTGAAGGTGGAAGTTGTCAGTGAAGACGACACCACGCCTAGCTCCGTAAAGATTGATGACGCTAGGTTACTGGGGTCGAGGATAGGAAGGATAAAGCCGTTTAGAGAGAAAGACGTATATGCTGCCTACAAGATCGCCATGAAGAAGGGAATAGAGGTGGTTTAAACTGCCTCGTTTAAACCTCTCAAAGGGAGAGGCCGTCAGGGTATTCGGTCCTATGTCAATAAGCATCCTCAAGGGGTCTATTACTATATTGGGGAAAACAGTTAGAAGCGATGAGAAGGTGATCATCCATAGGTTCAGAAACTATATCATAGAGGCCCTTGAAGACGCCGAACTAGATATAGTCATGGCTAATGAATCCGATATACAGCCGGTCGATGTTGAAGACCCTTACAAGTTGAGAAACACCCTGGCCGTGGAAATAGTTTCAAGCGGGCTCAGGAAAATCATTGTGATAGGTGATACGGATTCAGGCAAGACGTCTTTCACCACACTTCTATTAAACACCGCGATCTCGGCTGGGTTAAAACCCTGCATAATCGATGGGGACATAGGGCAGGCCAATGTAGGGCCACCGGGATTCATATCACTCGGAGTCCCCGTCAACCAGGTTCTCTGGAACACTGAGATCCCTGCCTACATAATGAGGTTCGTAGGCGATATCCGTCCACAGAACTATATCTACTTGATTCCAAGAGAACTCCGCTGGCTAGCTGAAAAGGCTGAATCATCGGGATGCAACATGGTTGTTATTGATACCGATGGATGGGTGAGGGATTCAGTTGCGATACACTACAAGCATTATTTAATCGAAGTAGTGGAACCGGACGCCCTCGTGGTTATCGGGGGTAAATTAAGCAGGTACTTTAAAAAGTATGAGAAGATAGGGGTAAAGGTGTATGAAGTGCCTGAGCCCCGTGTTAAGCGGGCCCGTAACAGGGAGGAAAGAAGACTCTTAAGAAGCATGAGGTACAGGGATTTCCTAGCTGATGCACCATTGAGAAAGATAGAAATGAACTCTGTACTTGTCACTGGTCACCCATTATTCCATGGATACCCTGTCGATGCATCTAGCTTGATCGACCTAATAGATGGTAGGGTAATATATGTGTCTCAGCTAATGGATGAGCTCCACGTCTACGGCTTCATAAAGACGTATAATGGCGAGGAGATCGCCAAGAGGCTTGGAGCTACAAAGGTAAAGATATATCAGCCAGGGTTCGAGAGAAATATCTATTGCGGGATTAGATCCCTAGGGGGATCAGATTATCCCTGCATAGTTGAGAAGCTGAGTTTCGAGGATAACACAGTGGTCATTAGAACCAGATATCAGGATAGAATAGATGTATTAAAACTCTCTCCCATTAAACTTAGAGATGACTACACAGAGGAGTTTATTGAGGTGTAACACTTGGATCTCAAAGCAGTTGAGAAACTAGCTGGTTTCCTCAACAAGGAAATACTTGACCTAGGCACAGTGAATCCCGAGTACACTGTAACCAGGGCAGCATGGAGGAACAGAGATAAGGTCATTGTTTTCAGAGTTAAGGGGAGGGAATGGGTAACTGGTTACTCTAACCTAGTTACTAGGAGACATGACATCTATAGGTTATTCAATGTAAGGAGTGATGAGGAATTATATAGGCTTATGGAGAAAGCATTAAACAATCCAATACACCTCGAGAAAGACGACTTCGAGAAATACTTTAAACGCGTTGACGGATTACTCGATACACTCCCATTCATAAAGTACTATAGGGAGGATGGGGGATACTATTTAACCAGTTCCGTCTTCATAGCATGCTATGAAACCTACTGTAACAGTAGTTTCCATAGAGTCATGTATCACAGTAATGAGAAAGCGACAGTTAGAATAGTTCCAAGACACCTATACTACATAGTTGGTAGGAGACATGAAGAGGGAGACGACGCTCCAGTCGCATTAGTCCTCGGATTAAACCCGTTTCAAGAGCTAGCTGCCGCAATGAACCCCCCGCTTGGTGTTTTCGAGGTCGGTGTGGGGGCTGCTCTAGGTGGTGGGAGTAAGGTTGTTGAGACACCATTGTTTAAAATACCTGTCCCGGCGGACTCCAGCATAATTGTTGAGGGCTTTATAACCCGTGATAGAGATAAAGAAGGGCCTTTCACAGATATATTAATGCTGGTGGATCAAGAGAGACGGGAACCCGTCTTCAAGCCTCTCGCCGTCTACGTATCCAGAGAGGAGTCTCCTGTGTTCCATGCCATAGTACCTGGTTCATGGGAGCATCAATTCTTAATGGGGTTCCCACGGGAACCCATAATATACAGTGCTGTAAAGAGAAGTGTGCCTGGTGTGAAATCCGTTAGACTGACCGAGGGAGGAAGTGGCTGGCTTAACGCTGTAATCTCTATAAAGCAGTCTTCCCCGGGTGAAGCGAAGCTGGCTGGACTAGCTGCGGTATCAGCACATCCTAGCATTAAGCATGTCTTCGTTGTGGATGAGGATATAGATGTTGATGATCCATTGATGATTGAATGGGCGATGGCAACAAGGATGAAAGGCTCGAGCGATATAATAGTTCTAAGAGATGTTAAAGGCAGCACATTAGATCCCAGGAGCAGTGAAGGGGTTGGAGATAAGGTAATATTCATTGCTGTTAAGCCATGGGGAGAACCCTGGGATAAATATAGGAGGGTTGGAATACCCTAATGTATTTAACACCTGAGCAAGAAGCAATGCTAAAGGGGGAGTATGGCTGGAGCACTGCGAAGGCTATGGAGATCATTGTTAAAGTAGGGGAATCCCTTGGCGCTGAAAACCTCGTTAAAATAGTGCACGCCCATATATCAGGTGTCTCATTCTCCAATATAGGTGAACATGGTACTAGATTTATAAGAGACTTCTATGAGAAGGGTGGGAGGGCAAGGGTATATACCACGATAAATCCTGGATGCGTTGACTATAGTGGCTTACAATCCATTATAGATAATAGCCTAATAAATGCTCAGAAAGACATCGATAACGCTCTCGTTAAGATGGGCTTCAACCCTGTATTCACATGTATACCATACTGGTATAGGCCTCCATCACCAGGAGAGCATTTAGCATGGGGCGAGAGTAGTGCAGTAATATTTGCGAACACATTCTACGGTGGATACACGAATAGGGAAGGAGGGCCTATCGCGCTGGCAGCAGCTATAACGGGTTACACATATAATGCTGGACTACACCTCTCAGAAAACCGGAGGGCTACAGTCCTTGTAACCACGGCACCTGATATCGATAGACAGGTCATTGGGGCCGTTGGATTATGGATAGGCGATAACATTAGGGAGATAACGGTTATCCCTTTTGCCAAGCATCTCACCTTTCCAGAGCTTAAGATACTCCTGGCATCCATGGCTGCCTCAGGCTCCCATGCAATGAGTGTTGTACCTGGTCTAACTCCTCGAGGAACCTATATCGAGGAAATCGAGGAGAAAATCGTGGTTGAAAAAAATGATATCGATAAATACATTGGGGATGAATATCCTAGGGGTAGCTTAGTACTCGGGTATGTAGGGTGTCCCCATACAACGCTTATGGAGTTAATGGAGGTAGCCAGGCTCTTAGAGAGGTACGGCTCCCCGAGAAAGGGGAGACTACTACTCACCATTCCAGTCGAATACACGGAGAGATATAGGTTGTTGATCAACAGACTGAAGTCCAAGGGCGTAGAGATAGCGGCGGGCACATGTCCAGTGGTCTCTAGGCTACGGAGGAAATACGATGTCGTCGTAACCAATAGTGGTAAAGCGGCATTCTACCTCAGGAAAATACATGGGTTAAAGGTCCGGATAACAGGGCTTAGAGAGGTGATAGAATCTGTATACGCATAGCTGGCGCGTGAAACCAGTGGTAGACGGTGATTGTGAGGGTGAAGTAGTATTGGTGGATCAGTATATGAGCTTCCTCGGCGAGGTAGATCCAGTCCGTGGCATTGTAAAAACTGAGAAAGAGGAGATCAGTGTTGAAGGGAAAATACTTGTGTTCAAGGGTAGTAGAGGCAGTACCGTTGGTTCTTACGTTATCTACGCTATGAAGCAATACGGTAGGTCACCACTTTGCATGTTGGTTAAGGAGGTGGAGCCAATATTGATCGCTGGATGTGTTATCGCTGAAATACCCTTACTAGTGGTAGAGGAGTATGATGACTTCGCAGGCACCCTTAAAAATAAAAACCACCGATATGTAAGATACACCCGCGGCTCAGGGATCCTTTATGCATGGTAAGGGATGCTTTATTGTGCTGGAGGGACTCGATGGAGCCGGGAAAACAACGGTAGCACGTAGGCTTGTAGAGGATCTATCCAGTAGAGGGATCCCGGCTTCATACACTTATGAGCCAACAGATTCCGAAATAGTTAGAGTCATCAAGTCTACTTATAACAATTTAAGGGACGCGTACATCGATGCATTAGCATTTGCTCTGGATAGATTAATACATGTGAAAAACTGGGTTAAACCCCTTCTGGATAAGGGTGTAACGGTTATTTCCGATAGATACTTCTATAGTAGTGTTGCATATCAATCAGCTAGTGGAGCACCGTTTGAATGGGTTATAGAGGTAAATAAGTTCGCCATGAAGCCTGATGTAGCAATCTACCTTGACATAGAGCCTGAAGAGGGTTTATCCAGGAAGTACATGCATACATCAAGGTTTCCAGAGTACGAGGAGAAGGAGTTCCTACAAAGGGTTAGGAGCATGTATCTGAGAATGGTGGAGATGGGTCTCTTAATATATATTGATGCATCGAAACCCCTTAGTGAAGTATATGGTAGGATATGGGATATAGTATATGGGAGACTGATCAGTATGAACAGCCGGGTTTATGATACTTAAGCTTCTTTACGGGGTATCCCGCTTCCTAGCAATAATCTTTAATCGTGCAACCCTTTCAAGTACTTCAAGCCATTTAATTATCTCAGTTGAATCGATATCCGGCTCACTTATCAATGAATCGATGGCTCTAATAGCCGTTGCCTCCACCTTTTCCAGTAACATTGAGAGTGTCGCCCTTGAATAAACTTCCTTAGCCTCTTCATCGGTTTTAACCACATGTATCCTACCATGCAGAGGGCACACCACTTCTCCGCTTTTCAGCTTAAATAATGGTAGGTTGCATCCCTCCACTGGGCATGTCTCGGCAAGCATTACAGCACCTGATTTGAGTAGTTCAGCCATGATTTTTATTGGATCCTGGCTGGACATGCCTTCACCTCTATTCTTAAGATTTATTTATTTAATGGTTTTTAACCAGTAGTAACGTTATGTATTAGGAGTAATCATACTGATTAAGGTGATGGAATTGAGCAGGGTACTTGATAATGAGGTTAAACTAAGAAACGCCATATACTTACTGATGAGTATAGTTAATGATACAGCCGTTCCAAGGAATATTAGGAGGGCTGCAACAGAGGCATTAAACTACCTCAGGGATGAAAGATATACACCTGGTGTTAGAGCAGCAAATGCTGTAGGGGTTCTAGACCAGGTTAGCCAGGATCCCAATATGCCTTTAAGTGCTAGAACAAAGGTATGGCAGGTAATAGCCATACTTGAAACAATACATGATTAAATTAATAAACTATAGATCTACCAATGCTCTAGTGAATACTTCACGCGTCTTTGAATTCTTCGAAATACCACGTTATAAATGCGATGGCTTAATTGGCTTGAAAACAATGTGGAAACATATTCGGTTTCAATACTCTATTACAAAGGGTTCCCCGAATTTCCCAAGGCTTATTTTTTCACCGGGTTTATTGTTCACAGGTATCGCTCTAAGTGCTATAGGTTTCGATTTAACCAAGCCAAGGGAGTAGGTGTCCATTACTAACCTGGCTAGTTTTTCAATGCCTGATGGAACAATAATCATGTCTACTCCAGCAACACATGTCGATGCATAGCGTAGAAAATCCCTTGCCTTAATTAAGCCCATGCCCCCATATTTGATTAGTAATGAATCCTCGGCGTATGGTAGCATCACCTCGTTGAAGCCTATTGCTCTACGCGGATCATAGTGTTCCTGTATAAGGTTGTTGACTACGTGCAAAATATAGTTGGCACCGGGCTCTAGGAGGCTGTAACCCAGCGACTCCAGTATTTTAACAACACTCTTCTCCATCCAGGGAGATAGGCTGTAATCTATTGAAACAGGGTAGCCGATATTATTCTCTATTACCTGGGCTATATTATTGAATAACCTGAATGCGTTGCGAATAGAGTTGGAGAGTGATGAGATATTATTAGTTTCCAGCATATCTGGGTAGAGAAAGGATAAGCCTATACTCCTAACACCCCTGCTGGATGAGTCAGGGAAATAAGGAGTATGAAATGACTCATTATGGAAACCTATGGCTATCCTCGTAGCGTTTAAGGGATCCTTCTCCGCTACACCATGTATAATTCTAGAGAAATGCCTTGCATCATCAATCGTGAAATCCCCCAGAGATGGCAGAACTGGAATGTAAACCCCATTACTGGTTAAATATTCAGCATCCCTGACCCCTATCCTCCTTAAACTTACATAGCCCGCGCTGACTAGTATATCCTTATCACTAGCTATGTCGGGGAGCTTCACTAATTCATCCATGCTTAAGCTCTGCATTGAGATACGCTTTGTGAAAACCTCTAGGTTCAATTCCTTAGCTATCTCACTAATCCTGCCTAATACCTCTACACCGAGCTGGTATTCCTCCCTAATGTTACTGCTTTTACCAATGAAGAAAGTTGCAGCACGAATAACTATTTTCTCCATAAATCCACCCTGCTATCTTTAAATACGTTCCTCCTATTTAAGAAAACGGTGTAAACAGGTGGGTAGTCATGGTGACTAGTCTTAAAGGTAGACACTTCCTAACGCTAGCCGAGTATAGTAGGGAAGAATTATTATTTATGATTAGGACAGCGATGCAGTTCAAGCAGAGGTATCTAGCTGGAGAGAGGATAATACCCCTGCTGGTGGGGCGTCACCTAGCGATGATTTTCGAGAAACCCAGTACTAGAACTAGGATCAGCTTTGAAACAGCCATGAAGGAGCTGGGAGGCGACGCTATATACTTGAGCGCCAGCGAGCTACAATTAGCCAGAGGCGAGACCATCGAGGACACTGCACGTGTTTTATCAAGGTATGTCGATGTGATAATGGCCCGTGTTTATGAACACTATAAGATCGAGAAGCTCGCACAGTACAGTAGGGTCCCAGTAATAAATGGGCTAAGTGATCTACATCACCCAGCCCAAGCACTAAGCGATGTCTTAACAATAATGGAGAAAAAAGGCAGGGATATCACTAGGCTGAAAATAGTTTTCGTTGGTGATGGAGGCGATAATGTCCTACATAGCCTGATGCTCGCCACAGGGATACTAGGCGGAAAGATAATCATTGCCTCGCCCAAAGGCTATGAGCCACATCCAAGTGTTGTAAAACTTTTCAATGAACACGCCTCACCGAATGGGGGCTCCTATGAGATAGAGAGAGATCCATTTAAAGCAGTTGAAAATGCTGACGTAGTATACACTGATGTATGGGTCAGCATGGGACAGGAAAAGGAGAAGGAGAAGAGGATAAAGGATCTAGAACCATACAGGGTCACAGTAGAGTTAATGAACCATGCAAAGCCAGACGCGATATTCATGCATTGTTTACCAGCTCATAGAGGAGAAGAAGTAGTCAACGAAGTCATTGATGGTAAATGGAGTGTTGTATGGGATCAAGCAGAAAACAGGAAGCACGCACAGAAAGCAATACTAGCCCTCCTAACTCCATAGAGATTATCCCACTAAGGTTTTTTACTACATTCTATCATACCGTTACTAGTCAGGACCATGATAGATGGGTGCTGTGAATGAGTGTTAATGAAGCCGTGTCTAATACTATTTACAAGGTATACGAGTACTTTATGCAACATCCAAGGGCAGCAAAAACCATTATGTATATTCTTCTAGCACTTATATTGGTGTATGGTGTATACGTGAGGTTTTCACCGTATTGGTTGAACGGCTTCGAATTCTTCGAATTTGATAGCTACATAGAGTATTGGCAAGCCAAGTACGTGTATGAGAATGGCTTACTCTCATGGTACACGCTTACCAGGGATAACCCTGCAACGCATATATTCTGGTATCCATGGGGTAGGGATATAATCTACACTAGCTACCCGTTTCTACCAATATGGACTGGTACAACGTATCATTTAGTGGAAGGCCTAGGGTTAACGCTGAAAGAGTGGGGAATACTGCAACCACTTATATTCGCCGCTATAGGTATAATCCTTGCATACATAACTGGTAGAGAGCTCTCAAATGGTAATAGAATAGCTGGTTTAATAGCAGCACTGCTTATAGCTATACTACCCGCTGCAACTGAGAGAACAGTTATAGGGTACATCGAGAAAGAAGGTGTTGCAATTGTCCCCTTACTACTCTACATCTATTTCTATAGTAAGTTGGCGAAGTCCATTAATAGGGATGAGTCGAGCCTGAGGAAGGCGTTATACACAGTCCTATCAGGGTTCTTCCTTGCAGTAGTAGGGTGGTTATGGGGTGGCTACGTCTTTATACTTGGTACAATGGTTGCATTCACCATACTATATCCGCTTCTAACTAGAAGCGGTGTCACAAGGGAATTTCTCATATATCAGGTGGGATTAATAGTGTTATCTATGGTCTTCGTGATGCCCTCGCCAGCTAACGCGTCAAACCTGGGGGTGTACCCGTTTAACCCACGGGAGCTTGGTACGGCATTATTATCCACCCTGATACTCCCTGTTATATACTATCTATTCAACACCGAGTACAAGAAGCTAGGGTTCAAAAAACCTCTTTTAACAAAGGGAAGATACTTTATTCTACTAGTATTGCTAGTTATTGGAGGAGCTGTGCTAATTACGCGTGGCTACATACCTATTGGCGGTAGGCTTGCATGGGCTCTTGGACTGAGATTTATACCGGCAACACCCCTTGTAGAAAGCATCGCTGAGCACCAGTCGCCGCTTTCAAGCTATAGTACCCTGGTAGGTATGCTGCATTCATGGGGGGTTTACCCTTGGCTATTCTACGCATCCCCATTGATCCTAAGCATAATAGGAGCTCTTTACTTCATCTACCGTGGGGAACCTGATAAATTATATGTATCCATAGCATTCTTGCTAGCATTCTACTCGTATCTTAATGCAGCCTACATGATAGCTATAGCCGCTTATTTCGGTACATTGGTTATGGGAGTCTTCATCGGGAGGTTATTCGAATACATAATGCCAACATCCCAGGAGTTAATAGATAGAAGAAAGGGGCGTGTCAGATATAGGCAGACCCGGGGGTACCGGGTGATCGTGCTAGCTATACTAGTACTAGCCCTGATCAATATAGGGTACGCCGGTTACACGGACTACGCATCGAATACAAGCATGATCTACACGTTAAAGGCTGGTGTCTCAGGGCTCCCCTTCTACACTGATTCCTGGTATAAGGCTGTTGAATTAATGAGAAGCCTGCCCAATGATTCCCTTGTAATAGCATGGTGGGATTACGGATATGGTATATCCGTGGATGGTGGTAAAGCCAGTGTAGCAGATGGTTCAACACTCAATGAAACGCAAATAGGTATTATTGGCTTAATAATGTCATCCATTAATACCAGTACTTCCTTCGAGCTCGCTGAGCTCTTTAACCCTCCATTAAACAACACGTATTTAATGGCTATAGATTCATTCATTGTATCAAGCGATAACACCAGTGTAACCATATGGCCGATAATGACTGGAGGCATGCCCGGCACCGTTGATATACCAAAGAGTATCTGGATGATAAGAATAGGGAACTCGACTGTTGATAGGCTAAGGGCGCTGGGGATAAATATATCATATGTGGATACCACGCGGTTCATCTACGTATATAACTTCCAGGATACCTCGATAATTTCACCGGTATTTGACTCGCCTAACACACTTCCATTACTCTACAAGATGCTGATGGATGGAGTAATGTACTGGGCTGAGTTAAACAATAAGTCCTATACATTTAAATGGTTCACGGGGTCCCAGGGACTCCTTGATTCGTCAACAGCATCAAGGATCAAGGAGGTCACCGGTTTAGATGTCAAATACTATATTCAGGCACGATCTATTTCATCAATAAACACCAGACCCCTAGCTAATGATACATATATTAAACCATTTAGGATAATAATGGAGCCATTCATTAATCCATGGACTGGTCAACCCGTAAGGATTTCAACACCTGATGGTGGCAATGGTATACTATATAGTATCATAGTGTTCTATCAATTAAACCCCGTATCCTGAAACCCTTTTTCTTTTAAAGCATTTACAAACCCATAATATGGTTAGGTAGCAAGGTGCTGACGAATGTTTAGGAGAAGCAGGGATCCTTTGAGAAAGGCCTTAGAGACGCTTTACCATGTAAGGCTGTTAAGAAATAAAATCGACATGTTGTACAATAGGGTTAGTGAGAGAAGAGACGTGCTCTTTGAGAAACTAACTGACCTAGAGTCCAAGGGCGAGAAATACCTTGCAAAACGATACGCCGAGGAAATAGCTAAGCTCGATAAATTGCTTGCAAGGCTTGCGGCCGTGCAGCTGATATTAGAGAAAATAGACCTAGCACTCCAGTATGCTATAAACATGAGGGAGTTCTCGGGGCTAGCTTCGGAGATAAATAACTTGGTTAAAGACATGTCAAAGATACCGGAGCTCAATATACCTGACTTAAACCTAGTATTCATCGAGCTACAAGCATCAGCTAGAGAACTGAGTGAGGCAAGTGAGGCGAATAGTGTTGTAGACATTAACTACTCTATCTCGGAGGGAAGCGATGTAAAAAGAATACTGGAAGAGGCCAGGGAAGTTATGAAGAAGAAACTTGAGAACGAGTTAACAGTTTAGGCATGCTTAAAAAAGATGGACAACCACTATAATTGCAGAGTATATCTTCTCTCTTCTCTAACAGTAGCAAAGCGTATTTTAAACCGGTCCAGCGTATCAATCAAGTCCTTCGTAACCCTCTTCAAGAGCTCGCCTGGAACAACTACTATGTATTCACTGTATTCCCTGTTGAGTAGGCTGGAGCCAATCGCGTATGCAAGCATCTTGTACTGGTCTGATAAAGGCGTACCTGGATCTATCACCCATACCCCAACCACCTCATCTCCCTTCTCAGCAACTATATCTGGCTGGAGCGGTTTAGCATACCTGTTCTCCGATGCATCATACCCCATTTTTTCTAGTTCACTAACTACTTCCTCAATTAAGTGTTTTCTAGCTGGAGAGACCTTCTTTATCCCAATATACTTCTCTAGCTCGCCATGTTCCTCAGGACTGTAAAGCGTATATCTTCCCCTATCAACCCTGTAGAGGAATAGTTTCTCGGGGTCCTTATATCTATCCTTACTACTACTGTTAACTGTGACAAGATCTATTTCGAAATCCAAGCTCATCTCAGACCTTGAGGGATCCTTCTCCCTTGCCTTATCAACCAGCTCCTTACGTGTAAAATATATCTTTCCAGCCCTATATAATTCCTCAGCCGACTCCTTTAAGAGTAGCCAATTAGGCTTCTTCTCGACGCCCGGTGATTCATGGTTTTCACTACTACTCAAGACACCCACCATTAGAGTGAGAGCCCTCATGAATTGTTTTTGTTTTTATATGTT
>ERZ1669248.361-NODE-361-length-23041-cov-7.177238_pt1 | contig 23041 bp, 24 predicted proteins | sample MGYA00579296_ERZ1669248 | MGnify/ENA primary metagenome ERZ1669248 (study PRJEB41166, sample SAMN08046057) | hot springs metagenome | biome: hot spring; feature: neutral hot spring; material: thermophilic sediment; isolation source: thermophilic sediment from...
CCATTATCATCACCGGGAATACTAGAGGATGCGCAGGGCTTATAAGCTTTCATCCCCGCCCTGAAGGGCGAGGCTTTCGCTTGTAAGGCCTGGGGGGACGCCATCCTGCAACTCCAAGTAGGATTTATAAGCGTCCTTACAAATATTATGATGCGGCACGTAGGTAGGGCTGGGAGGGTCGCCGCCTCCCCTCAGCCGAAGGCGTAATGCGGGGCCAGTAACTCCGTTAACGTGCCACCCCAGCTACATACCCCGTGGGTCAGCGATGAATGCCGCCCCGTGGGGTCGGCGGTGACGGAGGGCCCTCTGTAGGGAGGGCCTTCACCGCTTTTGCGGAGGGAACCAGGCCAGGCCCGGAAGGGAGCAACCTAACCTCCGACGCCGACGTTCACGGGTCACCGGCAGGAGGACGGCTTATGGGCAGTATGTGGTTTGGGGTGGTACGTTAACGGAGGGCTACGTGCCGCTATGCGTTTGCTGCCTCATTAACTTCTCAATGATTGTGATGCTAAAAGCAATTACATTTAAAGTTTATGTTGATTTAAAAGCCAGGGGGCTTTACTTTAATTACGTCCTTATTCACTAGGTTAGGCGGTATCCTTCCCTCAGCAAATGCTATCAAATTGGTTGCTGCGGTTGATGCCATCTCAAATCTTGATTCAAATGTGGCGCTTGCGATGTGCGGTGCTAGTACCACATTCTTAAACATAGTTAATGGATGATTTTGGGGTAGTGGTTCTTCTTCAAATACGTCTAACCCGGCCCCTGCTAATCTACCCTCACTTAATGCGGTAATTAACGCATTAGTATCTACTATCGGTCCCCTGGCTGCATTTATGAGTATAGCCCCTTTCTTAACCAGCTTCAATCTCTCCTCATTGATTAAGTGATAGGTTTCCTTAGTTAACGGTGTATGTATGGTTATTATATCAGCTTCCTTAAGTAGGTCATCTAAGGGCCTGAACTCAACACCTAATTCCTTTTCAACGCTTTCAGGCGCTCTAATTGCATCATAATATATCACCTTCATGTTGAAGCCCTTAGCCCTTCTAGCAACTGCCCTGCCTATTGCACCAAGCCCTATAATTCCTAATACCTTACCATAAACTAGAGTCCCAAGGAACATCAATGGATGCCATGGGGTTCTATCCCTAAACCACTCACCCCACCTCACGTAGTTATCAGCCTCAACGACCCTCCTAGCTGTTGCTAAAATCAATGCCCACGTGAAGTCCGCCGTAGCCTCTGATATAATGCCTGGCGCATTAGTAACATATATGCCTAATTTAGTGGCGCACTCAACATCTATGTTATCGAAGCCAACAATCATCTGGGAAATTATCCTCAGGTTCTTAGCTTCCTTAAGCATATCACAGGTAATTCTATCTCCAATCATTGTAAGCAATGCATGGTATTCACGCACTCTACTACCTAGAACCTCCTTAGGAGGGTTTGTGAACCTATCCCAGACCTCGACCTCGTAGTAGTCCTCCAACTTCTTAACGATTTCATTGAATATCTCCCTCGTCACGAATAGCTTGGGCTTACGTGACAACTACTAAATCACCGGGCTTAGTTAGTTTCGAAGGCCTTTAAATACTTAAGAATTATCGCTTGAACCTATCTAAGAACCTCAGCCTCTTCGCTGGATCTGGGTGGGTTGAGAATATTTCTAAGGGAGTAAACGATCTAACGCTCTTGATGTATTCAACGACCTCATCGATGTCATAGAACCTTCTACCGCCTAATCTTAACTCCGGATCAGATATAAGTAGCGCCTTAAACTTGCTGATCGACGTTAAGCTATTAGGACGCATTCTTCTCACACCCTCCGATGCAACTATTATCCTAGCTAAGGCCCTTTGAAGCTTTAACGCGCCTCTGTTAACTACGGTTGCTGCATGACTGTCTGCATAATACTCCCTTAATCTGCTTACGTGTAGTACGAATAGATTAAATATGAAGCCGATAGCTATTAAACCCATGCCGAGTAATACCATTATTAATGGCGATGCGTTCCTCTCCCTCCTACCGGCTAAGCCTGAAAGGAACCCGTATCTATATAGTACCTGTCCTAGCCAATATATAAGGGCTGGGAGTATGCTTATAATCATCATGACCTCAACATCCCTATGCTTTATATGGCCAACCTCATGAGCTACCACTGCCTCGACCTCATCTCTAGGCAAGTTGTCCAACAAGCCTCGAGTCACTGCAACCTTGTATCCCGTAAATACATTACCGTATGCGAAGGCATTAGGCACGTCAATGTTTGCAATCATTACCTTAGGAACTCTCCTTAAACCGCTTTTAATCGCTATGTTGCTAACTAGGTCATTAAGCCATGAGAGGTCTGGAGGAATAGGCTTCGTCCTATACATCGCTTCAATTATTTTAGGTCCTAACAACCATTGGATTATGTGGATAAATATTATAAATACTAATGACCCGTAGAGCAATACCCCGATATCAACGTCTGGGATCAAGGCATAGAATATTGCCGTGAGTAGCAGAGTACTTACTGATATGATTAAAGCTATGGTTGCATACATATTCATCTTAAGCCTAAGTAATGTGCTCCTTTCCGACATTAACCCACCCCCACTTAACCCACTTAATATTCCCATACAATACAAAATTTATAATTTATTTGGGAGTCGACATGAGCTCTAACTCCACGGCCTTACCTCCATTTAATTCCCATGCTCTTACTTCATGACTAAGCCTATCAACTATAATCCATGGAATACCCCATAATTTCATCCCACCTAAGTCCATAACGCTCGGGTATGGAGGCCCTGGATGTGAGTGTATAATTGCTATTATGTCTAATCCGTAACTTTCAGCAATTTCATGAGCCTTAAGCACGGCATTGGGATGCACTTTAAATGAATACGGCGATCTATCCTCATTTTCACATAGAATTAATTCGTTAACAATTATCGCATCACCTGCTTTACTACCTATCAGGAAACCAACCACTTCACTTTCTGCCTGCTTCATGATGCTGACGAAGGTCATCAATAAATCATAAGGGATGATTACGTGCTTCATCATAGTTTCCTTAAGTTTAGTGAAATGGCCCTCCTAATATTTGCTGGAAGGGCCTCAAACTCCACCTCCTCTGCCCTACCTACATCATAAGACCACTCCTTAACCTCATCACCCTTAGCATACTTAGCGACCATATCCTTATGCAGGGCAATGTATAACCTACCTCCCATCGATCTGATCACCTCAACTAGGTATCGGCTAGACCCGTCCTTAACTAGGTATATCTTCTCGGTATTCACTTTAATCATCTCAACACCGATGATTAGAATCGGATATGCCTAATAAGCGTTATGCAACAGCATAGCAATGACATCGACACATAGCTCTTGATACTAAAAAGTGTAAAGTTTAATTAACTTGAAATAAACTTGAATTCCTAGTGATTGATTTGAGTTTAAAGAGAAAAAGGGTTAAGGTATACATCGACGTCTTGGGCGTACTGCTAGCTATGGATAATCCAACCAGAAGTGATGCTGTTGAGGCGTTAAGGAAGCACTTTGAGAAGGAGGGTATAGAACCGTTTAGGGGAACCTCAAAACCTCCCGACATTTATGAGAAGGAATTAATATCATTATATATCGTAGGAACTAGAGGTCTTGGTATAGATAAAGACTATCCAGATAAATTCAAGTCCGTATTCAGCGTTGAGATGGTATACGACGAATTGGTGAGAGCCGCTGAATCCAGCGATGTAAATAACATTAAGGATGCCTGGAGGAGCATTTTAAGCAGAGATGTAGCCGAAGTGGACGTTGCCAGGGTTTTAAGATTCATAATCGTGCTCTACTATCTTGACTTCGTTCAGCACGACTACGTTGTTAAGATGTTAAGGAAGGTTGCTGGAGCCTTCCCGGAGTACGTTGAGGCTATAAGAAGGTTCACTAAGTTCTTCGTAGCTATTAAGATCTCATCAGATATCGCAAATGGGGTTATTAGGGATAAAATGAAGAAGGAGATAACAAAGCAGCTACTATTACTTGATATAGGGGTAAGTAAGTCCGTACCATCAGATAGATACATAAGGGAAATAGCTAGGGTATTATTTAACATACCCAAGAAAACCCTAGATAAGGTGCTTAAGTAGCATGCTCTGACCTCCTCCTCGCCCTAAAGGGCAGGGCTTTTAGTTGTAATTTAAGAATTTATGTTGTTTACCCTAAATTATGATAAAATTTATAACAGAATTATTAATTTAATAAGATGTGATAATACGGTGAGCAAATATGGCTGAGCTCTCATACACACAGCGTGAGGTACTTCAAACATTAGTTAGCCTATACGTTAAAGCGCAGAGATTAATTAAAAGTACTGAGATAGCGAAGGCATTAAAGAGGGATGACGGCACCATAAGGAATGTTATATTGGGTCTTAAATCGGCTGGATTAGTTGAAAGTAAGACAGGACCTAATGGAGGATATAAGCCAACTCCTAAAGCCTACAGCTACCTAAAGTTGATATATGAGGAGACGGGGCCCTTCACTAAGGTTAGGAAGGATGGCTCTGAAATCAATATACATGTATTGAACGTTGAGTTGATTGATTTAACGAATCCCTACTCAAGTAAGGCGGTACTTAAAGTGGCAGGGGATATAAACTCACTTAAGGTCGGCGATAGGATATCCGTCGGTCCTTTGCCTATATCCAGGTTAGTCTTAAGTGGGATTGTACTACTGGTTGATATGTTTAGGAGCGAATTGGTCGTTGAGGTCGAGAGCTTAATTAGCATTCCTAGAGAGCCCGTTAAGTCTCTACTTAAGTCACGCAGATTAATAACGACGACTACGGATGCGTCAGTTAGGGATATAGCTAAAATACTGTCAGCCGAAAATGTTAGGGGGTTGCCAGTGATAGAGGGTTCAGGTAAGTTGGTAGGGATGATAACGAGCGCGGATGTGATTAGGGCGTTAATAAATAACGATGTCGATGCTCCAGTAACTAAGTACATGCGGACAAATATAGTTACCGCAACACCAGATGAGGATATATATGAGATCATAGATAAGATGGTAAAAAATAACACAGGTAGAATTATAATCGTCTATGACGGAAAGCCCATAGGTATAATTACACGTACGGATATTCTAAACCGTATTGCTGGATTCCACTCTACCTAATTACCTTGCCGTAGGAATCATAGCTCTTTTAAGGCCTAGCCCCCTTCCGCCTTAATGGCGATATGTATGCTGTTGCGGGGGATAGAGAAGTTTTGGGTTAATCTACGCTCATAGAAGCTGAGGTGGTAATATAATCATCTACTCCCAGGCCTTGCCTTAACGGACTTTTTATATAGGTTCCCAACCTGTATAGCCCAGCAATATCGCTTCTATCAGCATGTGCTTTGTACCTAATAAGTACGTGTCCGTTATCCCTACTCAACAAATCTGCTTCGATAGTAGATAACTTTATGGAATTAATCAAATGCCTTGTAGAAGACTTACTAAAATGCCCATACCGCCGGTGATGGAGTTACTTTGATTCAGGGAAATAGTGTTTGGTATGCCTTGGAAGCCCTAACTTTCAGTGATCCGTATAAAGTTTAATAACGACTGTAAAAGGTAATTAAGTTGCTCGAATTTATTAATTGGTGGTATTATGTACTTAAAACCAAATATAGCCGTTAGGGAATTTAACTACGTCTTCAGCACTTATTCGATTTCCGAAGGAGATGACTTACTAACTAGGTCATATACTGCTGAAGGTCATGAGGTAAGGGTTGATGAACCCAAGGCAGTAGGCGGTCTGGGGAGGGCGCCGAACCCCATCGAGTTGTTCCTCACCTCATTAAGTAGTTGCTTCATAGTTACGCTTAAGTTGCATGCCAGAAGGCATAGGTTACCCATAGACCGGGTTGAGGTGTTCAGTGAGGGTTCGTTCGATATTAGGGGGTTTATTATGCCTGATAAATTTGGATCAGGATTTAGGGAATTAAAGATGGAGATAAGCCTTATATCTGAGGCTAGGTGTATAGATATCACGAAACTCGTTGACAGAGTCTTAAAAGGATGGGTTGTAGGATCCACGGTAAGTAGGGGGATACCCATTAAGGTTAAGTTAACGATTAGATGCGTTGATGAAGTTAATGAATTTAAGGAAATAATCAGCGAGTTAGTGCTTCAGGGCTAGATAGCTGACGTAAGTCCTTGCTAACCCTATCTCTAAGGTATTCAATAAGCGCGTTTAAATTGTTGGTAAATGGCTTATATGTATTTAATTCTCTTATAATTATATTTAATTCCTTACCCCTCGGTATGTAGGGATAGTTACGTGGTCTCTCACTAGGTCTCTCATTAGCATAAGGCCTGTTACACCCAGGGCACCCTGAGGTTACGAATGGCAGGCCAGTATTAATAACCTCATTCAATACCCCCCTAGAAACCCCAAAATCTGATATCTGGCCCTCATTATTGAATTTCATCCACTCATACCTACTTAATTCTGCGTTAATTAAGTATCTAGCTAATTGTACTCTCCTATACTGGCTGATTGGCGGCCTAACCCATCCATCGAGCACTGAGCCTTCCTCAGGGTAGAATGAGAATAAATGAGTCTCCGCACCTACATCATGGGCCCACTGAATAAGCCTAACAGCGTCTTTTTCGCTCTCACCTAGGCCTACTATTATGTGAATACCTACTTTACCCTTACCAAAGACTTCAACAGCTTCAACAACCCCTTCTAGGTATCTACTCCATTTATGCGGGCTCCTAGCATGCACACCTCTAAGTAAGTTGAATAGTTCTTCGCTGGCGCAGTCGATAGCTATACCTATGCGTTCAGCCCCAGCATCCCTCAATTTCTTCATAGCCTCCTTAGTAAAGATTGTGGGGGTTATCAATGCAGATATAGGTAGTTTAGTTGCATCATATATTCTCTTGATAACCTCTATTTCAGCATTTAATGCCTTAGGATTAGTTATTGATGACACACATACCCTATAAGGCCTTAGAGAACAGCCGTTATGATCGAATTTCTTAATGGCTTCAATAACCTCGTTTAACCCTCTTAAAGGCCATTCAACACGTATTAGCGTCTTGCATGTAGGTGATGACGCTATCTCCCTAGCTTGACCGCAGTACAGGCAATTAGCCTTACAGCCATCATTGAAGTGTAGAAGTAGATTTATGCAGAATGGGAATGCGTTCTTGAAGAACCTGCCAGATGCGAACCCAAGCATTATGTCTGCAGCAGTACTTAACCTAATGTAATCTGGCGACTCGGATGAATAGCTCACCCAACCCCCTTTATTTAGTCAATAGGTCCTTAATTAATTTTACGTCCCAACGTAATTGAATATGGATGCACAACACTCATTAACTACCCTGAATTTTAAGCCATTAACGACTAAGTAATTTATTGTCTGACCTGATGGAAATGCTAATCCGTTAAAACCGTACTCTATAGCCTTAAGCTCTACATCTAAATACTCCTCATACCTAGGCCTCATACAACCCAGCGTTAGTGGTATCCCACTAAGCTTTAATCTACCGTATTTAAGTACCTTAATCACGTAATCAGCATTAGGCGGCTTTAAGTCCTCGTATGGTGTCCCAGGATATGGCGTAAATACCACGAATACTACCGCCTTAGGCTTTAGCTTACTTAGTATGTCAATAGCCTTAAATTCGTTAGATGGAAGCCCTTTATAGAGGCCTATTACTACATGCGGTATAACATTTAATGAGTGCCTCATTAATATCTTCAAACTCCTTAGATAGGCATTAACATCATCTAATCCTAGTACCTCCTTAATCGCGCCTTCATGAATTACGAAATCGATTAAAACTGCATCGACCCCGGACTCCTTAAGTAACCTTGCCCTATTGTCGTCTACGATGCCTGAATGTATATACACCTTAAAGCCCAACTCCTTTAGGTACCTAATACTCTCTATGTAGTCCTCAAAAGGAACTCTACCCAATAAGTCGCAGCCCCCACTAATTAATACGCCTCTAACTCCATTACTCCTCAACTTAATTGCCACAGCATTTAAGTCCTCAGGCTTATTACAAGCTAACATGTTCTCAAGGAGCTTGCCATAGCAATGCTTACATTTTAAATCACATCTACGCCCAGTAATGCTTATTGATGGGAAGTCTCTACCTAAAATACCTGCCTCGGGGATCTCATAATGGATATTCGATGTTGCAAATATGTAGATCAGCGTTAGACACCGTTAGTAGTAATCAAATAGCGCATTAAATAGCTATAGTTAGTTTTAAATATCTACCATCTGGAAGTTGTAGTGATGAATTATGCGTGTATGGAGATTCCTCCATCATATCGCGCAAGACGATTACCTACTAGCAACTGAGGAAGTCATAACTAAGTCCGTAGGATTGAATAAGGCACCTCCGACAGTACGCGTAAATGTGTTTAATCCCCCTGCAATATTAGTTGGATTTAATCAAGACGTTTATGAGGAGGTAAACGTTGATTTAGCCCGTGAGTTAGGGTTAAGAATTAATAGGAGGCCGTCGGGGGGTGGAGCCATTTTAATGTACGAGGACACTCCAGGCTGGGAAATATGGGTACCTAAGACGATGGTAAGTAATTTAGATGTAGGAGGGATTTATGAGTACCTAGTGCAAGTTCCTCTTAAGGCATTTCATCACTTAGGCGTAGTAAACGCTAAATTTAGACCTAAGAATGATATCGAAGTTAATGGGCGTAAGATCTCTGGTACAGGCTTATATATGGATTACGATGGAGTAATGTACTGTGGAACAACATTGCTGGACTTCAACATCGAGCTTATGCTTAAAGTCTTAAAGCTACCGGTAGAGAAAATAAGTGATAAAGCAATTAAAAGTTTCGAGGAGAGGATAACCACGGTTAAGAGGGAGTTAGGTTATAAGCCAAGCATTAATGAAGTAATAGAGGCCTTCAAGAAAGCAGTTACTGATGTTTTTGGCGTAGAGTTAAGTGATGGCGATTTAAATGAATGGGAGTTAAATGAATTAAACGCCTTGATTGATAAGTATAGAAGCATTGAATGGATATATGAGTCTAGGAGGGGTAAGGGCTTCGTAAACATATGTACATACAAGACTCGAGCAGGATTGCTGAGAATATATTTGAAGACCTATGAAAACGTCTTAGAAAACGTATTAATTACTGGCGATTTCTTCGCATACCCTAATAACTTAATCAATTATATTGAATCCAGGCTTAAGTGGATAGCTATTAGTGATGTAGAGAGCGAGATGCAGAAGATTGCGGAGACTCATGGAACGATACACGGCCTGGATTTTAAGGAATTAGCCGATCTCATAATTAAATGCTATAGGGATAGCTCCGGAGCAGTATAACAAGGGAGGGAGTTAAAATAGATATCATTAAACTACTGCTACTATTAATGATTTCAATTAGCCCTATAACTGAGATCAGGGGCTCTATACCATTAGCTTTTATATTCTTTAGTGGCCATGAAGCACTAGAGGCGGTATTCACATGTATCATCGGTAACTTACTCATAGCCCCTACGGCTATGATTATACTTAACTATATAGATAGAATTATAAAGAACTCTAGGTACGTACCTACCGGACTACGTAACATCTACATTAAGATCTTAAATAGCGCTAGATCTAAGGGTTCTAGGGCGGTGAGTAGTTATGGCTTAATAGGGTTATCTATATTTGTAGCCATTCCACTACCTGGCACTGGTGCGTGGACTGGTTCGTTAGTTGCTTACCTTTTAGGGATGGATAAAGCTAAGGCGTTGTTAGCCATAGAGGTAGGCGTGTTAATCGCCTCATTAATAGTACTTACCGCCTCGTACCTAGGGATTGAGATCGTAAAACGCCTCTTCATGATCCCCTAACGCTACGTCATCTTTAGCTTAAGTTTAAGTTACTGTATTGCCTTAAGAAGCATTTAATGACATCATTAACTGGGATGCCTAACGACTTAGAGATGCTTTCTAAGTCGCTGAATTCCGGCTTAACCCTAATAACCCTTCCGTCACTATCCTTGCTCACTTTAACTCTCACCTTAAATTCCCTCCCATCAACAACTACGCTTAATTCCCTTAACTCCCTATAGGGTACAACGTACCTACCAACCTTAAACACCCTAACTCCAAGGGTCCCTAGCTCTGAGATCATGTACTTAACTAGCTCACTAATCGTCTCCTCCCTGCTTAATGCTTTAACTATATAGCTAGGCCTCCCCTTCTTACCTAACGCTGATATTACAGATGCATCTAAAGCCCCTAATTCAATCATCCTGTTTATTGCATGGCCGAGAATCTCACCAGTGACGTCATCTACGTTACACTCAATAACATATATCTCCTCATAATCTAAGGGATTTAAGTCATCAACGCATCCTAGAATACCCCTAAGGACATTTGAAATCCCCTTAAATGCCTTACTACCAGCGCCGTAACCTACCTTTCTGACCTTCATTAGTGGCAAGTACCTAATAGGCTTAAACAGCGTAGTAAGTAATGCTGCCCCAGTCGGTGTAGTTAGTTCCTCATCTATAGGGCCCCCAACCAAGTAGTAGTTGCTCTCCTTAAGTATCTCTAAGGTTAGGTAGGCAGGGCACGGCATTAATCCATGTCCTCCCTTCACGGTGCCTCCTCCTACTGCCACTGGCAGGGAGTATGTTGCCCCATTAATTAAACCTAAGTCGTTCATTAAGGCGATGGTAGCAACTATATCGAATATCGTGTCAGCAGATCCAATCTCATGCAGACGTACGTCATGAGGGGTTGAATTATGAATTAATGACTCGTACTTAAGTAATTTATTTAATACATTGAAAGCTAAATCACGTAATCGACCCTCCAATCCTAAGTCATTAATTACTTGATCCATCCACTTAATTAAATCCCTACCTACAACATGGTCGTCCCTAACCTCAGAAGCCGCGATCTTAAGCCACTTAGCCTTTACATTACTCCTTAGGACATCTTCAATCGTTACTCTAAATTCCCTAACATGGGGTAACTTCTCTAGCGATTCGACGACATCATTTAATAATTTAACGTCACCGCCTAAGTCAACTAACATAGCGACTAGCATATCGCCTGAGACGCCAGAGATCGATGGATCGACTACCAGCGCATTATTCATCGCTTAAACTCACCACCCATCATACTAAGTAGTGAGCACTATAATAACTACTTATAGGATGCGAGGCTTATAAGCTATTACCCCAGCCATAAATTACGGGGCTTTCAGTCGTAGCTCACTAGCCATGCGACCTAGCTTTACTTAACCTCCTACATATTAGTAGGGTAAATAGCGCCGCTGCAACCCCACCATCTATGTTAACTACTGCGATCCCCAAGGAACATGTTTGAAGCATCGACATAAGCGCTGAGATGCCCGACCCGCCGAATCCATAACCATGTGATGTGGGTAATCCGATGATCGGTATATCTAGTAGTGATGATATAACTGATGGTAGCGCCCCCTCCCTACCAGCTATAACTACTGCTACGTCAGCATCGAATTCCTTAATCGTCTTGGCAGCACTTATAACCCTCTGAAGACCTGCAACACCTACATCATAGATCGATTTAACTTGACACCCGTATTCGTTGAGAATTGCTTCAACCTCCCTAGCAATAGGTATGTCCGCAGTACCTGCAGTAACTACCGCAACCCTACACTTAAGTTCCCCACCTACGTAACCCTTACTCCTAACTACAACTAATCTAGCGTCCTCGTAAGCGCTTACGTCGAAATCACCTAAGTTGCTTATTAAACTGGACATGTACTCCCTAGGAACCCTAGAAATCACTACCCTGCCATATTTAGGCACCAATTCCCTTGTAATTGATAATAAGGTGCCTAAGTCCTTACCCTCAGCTAAAACCACTTCCGGAATCCCTCTACGTAGTTCCCTGCCAGCGTCGAATAATACGTTACTCAGCTCCTCGATGGCAAGTAGTTTAATTAGCTTCTCAGCATCATCTAAGCTTAAGTTACCGTTAACTAGCTGCTTAAGAATAGACCTTAAATCCATTAAATACCCTGGACATCATAGAATTTATGCTTAAAAATCTATAACAAACTATCTAGTGTGGATGATGAATTTTTCGGGGAACGAATAGTTGATGAAGAGGCGGTTACCTCACTGATCACTCGATACTAAGGTTCCTCCACTACTCCTATACCCCTCTAAATCTAGCACCACGTACTTAAATCCCAAGGACTTAACGTATCTAATTATGCCTGACCTGACCTCGTATTCAATCAACCTAGGCATCTCATCAATACCTACCTCGATCCTGGCCATATCCCCATGCACCCTAACCCTAACTACCTGAAAACCTAATTTAATTAAGTAGTCCTCAGCGTTTCTAATGCGATTTATTAAGTCTAAGGTTATTCTACTTCCATAGGGGATCCTAGTGGCTAGGCATGAATTAGGCGGTTTGTTGTGGATATCCAGCCCCAACGACTTAGCGATCGATCTAATACACTCCTTAGATATCGACAATTCGATGTAAGGACTCCTAATTAATTGCTTGAACTCCTTAATAGCTTTATAGCCCGGCCTGAAGTCGTATCTTACATCATCTGCGTTAGTTCCCTCAATAAATACGTCAACGTCTTTGATAGAGCTTAAGATCTTGCTTACCATAAACTTCTTACAGTAGTAACACCTCATTAGATCGTTCCTAGCGAATTCCTCGATATTCATCAATTCAGGGGCCTCGATAACTACGTGCCTGACGTTAAGGAGATCGCAGTACCTCTTGGCATCATCTAAGTCCTTAGAATGGTGTACTGGCGAGGCCACAGTTACAGCTATGACGTTGTGGTTGCCCAATACCTCAACAGCTACTGCCAGTAAGGTAGTGCTATCCACGCCGCCTGATAACATGATTCCAACGCGGTTAAATGCCCTAAACCACCTCTTTAACTCATTAATTGCATCTAGGCAGCTGATTTTAATACCCGTAAGCATTAATATAACCTAGGCTTATAAACCTTGGGTGAGCACTTCATGTACTTAAAGCCTATAGGGGTAATCCATACGGAGTTTGATGATGAGGTTATTAGAAGTTCCCTTGAGGGGGTTTTAGGAATCATCGAAGTATTCCCCGAATATGAGGGAGGACTTCATGGTATTGATGGCTTCTCTCATATAATCGTTGTAGCGTACCTACATAAGGTCGACGATGAACTAAGGAAGGTCCTTAAAGTAAGGCCTAAGAGATTGATCAGATTAGGGCTAAAGCCTGATGAAGTACCTGAGGTAGGTGTCTTCTGCACCGACTCACCACACAGACCTAACCCCATAGCTATAACTATAGTTAAGCTGCTTGAGCGTAAAGGTAGGTACCTCTACGTTGATGGCTTAGATCTCTTTAATGGGACTCCAGTAATAGATTTAAGGGCGTATACCCCTGATAGGGCCATACATGACATTAAGTTACCTGACTGGTACGCTAGCCTTATGAATAAGGCTAGGGAGATACATAGATACGGAATCTAACTACGTGTTAAGGATAGTACACCACCAATAAGTAATGTTAGAAAACCAACGAATAGGGTCCCCAGTATTAACGGTATAGACATTAGTGCAGCAACTATTGAAAGTATCCCCCCGGTTAGTAAGTGGCCAGTCCTTATGAGGAGTGAGGCCATCAATCCCACGATGCCTGGCAATAGCATAATAAATGCCATTAACGGTATTAAAGCGGCACTCATAAATGGAATTAATGACATAAAAATATTCCCGAATCGTCCGTGACCTACGTATGTCGTAAGCGTTGAGAAGAGCAAGAGGAAAAACAACCCAGTCACCAACGTAAGTATCGAACCTATTAAAGTGAGTATGTAGGCTGTACTAACCCTATCATCACTTAATGGCGGCATACCATTTATTAGTTGGTTCAGAATTTTAATTTTTAACTACATATATTAGCGGGAATCCTATGGCAAAAGTTAAGGTAAGGCCCTTCGACTCATTAATAATAGTTGATATGCAGAACGACTTCATGCCCGGAGGTGCGTTACCAGTACCTAAGGGCGATGAAATCGTAAATGTGATCAACGAATACATATCAATATTCAGCAAGTCAAACGCATTTATAGTAGCTACACGGGACTGGCACCCACCTAATCATGTATCATTTAATACTGTAGGTGGTCCATGGCCGCCGCACTGCATTCAAGGAACTTGGGGGGCTGAATTCCACCCTAGCCTAGCCCTGCCAGCCAATGCATTAATAGTATCTAAGGCAACTAGACCCGATAAAGAGGCATACAGCGGCTTTGAGGATACGGACTTAAATATGGCGCTACGTAGGAGAGGTATTAAGAGGTTGTTCATATGTGGAGTGGCTACAGACTACTGCGTAAAGGCAACCGCCTTAGACGGCATTCGGCTAGGTTTCCAGGTATTCCTACTGATAGACGCTGTTAAAGGGGTAAACATACCCCCTGGCTCTGAAGAAAGAGCTGTTGATGAAATGCTTGATGAGGGCGCCGTCATCGTATCTATAAATGAATTAAGCATTTAATAACTGGGTTTAACTATCGAGGAAGCTGATGGTATCGCTAACCTCATCCTAATAAACTTGGAGAGCGAGCAAGACGCGTTAATTAGTATTAGGCGATCATTAACTCAGAAATCTAACCTTACACTGACCTCCTCCCCGCCCTAAGGGCTTGGAGGTTCGGGCTACATCCCCCTGCTTTTCGGGGTTTAATCCTGGGCCTATCTCCGGCCAATTACCCCTATCCCCTTGGAGACTCGGAGTTGTGGTCATCATCGCGGCCTGGAGGCGTAGGGCTTAGGCCACGTATTACCCCACGCCACAGAGTTTTTACCTAAGTGCACCCCCGGAGGCCCCCTCAAATAACATCTTCGTCACCAAGGCAATTAATAACCAGGAAGACCTTATAGGACTTCATCCCCGCCTTTAAAGGCAGGGCCTTCAGTTGTAATACTGCTTGACATCGCAGTAATCCATATATTTACTAAGGTAAAATAACTACACTAGAGGGGTGCTTAATGATTAAGGTGCTTGGGATTAATGGATCTCCAAGGGCGTATGGGAATGCGCTAAGGGCTTTACGTTTGGCTCTAGAGCTAGCGAGATATGAGGGGGCTGATGTAGAGCTAATTAATCTCTACGACTACGAGATCAGGCCATGTCTTGGATGCGTAAGTGATGATATCATGGCATGCACATATCCGTGTCCCATAAGTGATGATATGGTTAAACTGTACCCTAAGGTCATCGATGCTGATGGGATAATAATCTCATCACCTATATACTGGTTCGGCGTCAGCGGGCATCTTAAGAACTTCATAGATAGATTAACGGTTCTCGAAAACATGATATATGTTGATGGCAGGAGCTGGTTAGATGGTAAGGTAGCAGGTTTAATAGCTGTTGGGAGTGATGAAGGCGCTACCGCATTAATATCTAATTTAATGGCTGTAGTCAATAGCCTCGGCATGGTGATACCTCCGTGGGCCCTAGCATATTACGTTGGTGAAGGCAATGCATTAGACGATACTAAGTTATTGCTGGACGCTGCCAACGTAGGACGTATAGTAGCTATCATGGTACAGGTACTCAAGGGCTTAAGGAAAGCCCCCAATGTTTGGTATAGAGCCGATGATGATTTCAAAGAATACGTCATTAAATTAGCTAAGGAGATATCAGATGAAGTTGATTTCACACTTACTTAAACCGAAGGATTCGTGTTTAAGTATCCTATAGTAAGTTCGCACGTCGCTCACCTGGGACGGCGTTGATCAGTTTTTATGTTCATTGATTACCGCCTCCAGGCTCCTCATGGTCTCCCGGGCCCTTTGCCGCCCCTCTGGAGCGGATAGCGGAAGCCCGGGGTCGCCAAGCAAGAGAAGCCCAGCAATCATGAACTTGGTTGCAGCCCTCATCCAATAAAAATCGTCCTCAGAGCCTTGGTAGTATAATGATTCGTAAATCTCATCCCTTAATCGCACTCAAATAATTAAGAACCAAATGTTAATATTCACCTATAAGGGGTCGTAGAGCGGCATTCTACCTTATTTTACTTAGGCCCATTACATCAAATAATACCTTACTTAATTCCCTTAGATCTTCATCCTTTAGGTCAACTAGTGGTAACCTCATGTAGCCTCCTTTAAGTCCTAGCAAGTTCATGGCTGCTTTCCTAACGCTCATGTATATGTATGATGTCGTGTAGGGTGGCTGAATTACCGATGTGGATGGTCCGTACTTCTCGGTCATCTTACTAATGAATTCATCTAATGGCTCTAACTTCCTAATTAATTCGAAGACTTTATTGTAATTCCCTTCACTACCAGCTTTAAGTAATTCCAAGCTAAATTCCGGCATAAAGTTCGCTAGTCCTGATACAAATCCCTTAGCTCCTAGAGGTACGGTAAATGCGTACCAACGCTCCCCACGACCTTGAACTACAGGTATCCTATTTCCTACAGCCTTAACCTGTTGATGAAAGACCTCAATTAATGGCGTATTCTCCTTAACGCCCACTATGTTATTTACCTCAGCTAATCTCTTCATTAGCTGAGGTCTTACGTAGCACTTAGATACGCTTGGATTATTATATATCATCACGCCTATATCTAAGGACTCGGCTATCTTCTTGAAATGCAGGTACATGCCCTCCTCTGTTGGTATGTGATAGTATGGAAGGACTACCTGAACTCCATCTGCGCCTACATCCTGAGCGTACTTACTTAAGTTAACTGCTAATTTAGTGCCCGCAGCGCCAGTGCCTGCTATGACTGGTACCTTACCATTAGCTTCATCAACAACTACCTTAATCACCTTCTTTATCTCCTCCTCACTCATAGCGTAGAATTCGCCATTACTCCCGCATGGAACTAATGCTATGGGACCCTTCTTACTGACCTCAACTAGGTACCTAGTATTATCCCTTAGGCCCTCAACATCAACTTCATCATCCTTAGTGAATGGAGTCATTTGGACAACTAGTACGGCCCCACGCATTAGGAATTCCCTAAGGGATTCAACACGCATAATGCCACCACACTCTATATGAATTAACCATTAATAAATTTATTAGAATCAAATAGGATTCGCATGTAATAAAAATGCGCCAAACAAATATGTGAGCTACCTCTCAGGACAGATGGTGCACCTGCCTAGAACGTACTTAATACTGACCGCATTAGTAAGGTAGTTAACTAACATTATCAGTGATGATGTAATAAGTACCCACGCTGATAATGGGAGCCCGTAAAAGGTTATTAAGAATGATTTGGCGGGGCCGTAGCTTGTTGCCGCCAGCATAGAGATAGATGTGCCTATGATTAGGGATGCTATAGCTCCATACCGTAACTTCCTAGCCTCTCTATGATTAATCCATGCAATTAAAGTTATTGGTGCTAAGGGCAATAAGATCACTGAGGAAATCACAGACATCTCAACTATGAAGCTAGGTCTTAAATACGCTATGATGGAGGATAATGCGGTCAGCGTAATTATTGTTATGCTTGTAGCTGTAAGTAATTTGGTTGGGCTAGCACTTCTTACCCTGGACTCGTAGAAGTCCCTAATAATCGATGACGTTACGGTTAATATTATTGAGTTAGCTGTCGATAGCGCTGCGGCGATTATGGAGACGTATATGAATGCCGACGATATAGGATCCGCTAACTTAAGTAGTGTTGGTGTTACTAAATCTCTATTAATGATTAATGGTACGACTCCTAACTCGGTCAACGACCTAGCTATTAACCCGGCAGTAACTACTATTAAGGTATAGGTTAGGCCGTAGAGCGAGAAGTAGGTAATTAAGGATTTAATAGCTCTCTCATCAGCAGGCATGTAAAGTCTTTGAACTACTTGCGGGTTAGTTACAGCGAAGAATAACCATGGCAGAGTATATGCCAGGAACGTTGAAGGACTCCAAAATGGTGTAATACCTGTTGCCCCAACACTATCTACTGCCTTGAGTACGTCCTTAATTCCATATCCGTATGTTGGGACTAAGCTGATAAGGTAACATAGAAATAGCACCGAAGCACCTATCATCCAAATCCCTTGGTACGCGTCTGTAGTTGCTACGCTCCAAATACCTGCTATTACTATCCAGAGGATCAGTAGTACTGCACCTAAGACCACACCGACCAAGTAACCCATGCCTAATCCCTCAAATACTGCGCCTACGCCGATGAGCTGTGCGGAGATGTAGGGAATTAACGCTATGAAGTATATTACAGCTGTTAGCGACCCCAATAATTTACTATTGTAAAGGTCTGAGAGCATCTCTGATGGACTTACCCATCCCCTCTCCCTAGCCATTAGCCATACCTTACGTGAAAATGTAGTAAGTAGCGATAACGTAGCTATGAAGTATGCTAATTCGAAGCCTAACGCGCCTACACCAGTGGAATAGGTGAGGCCAACAAGTCCAACCATCATGAACGCGCTATAAGTTGTTGCCGCATACGTCATTGATGACAGAAAGCCACCTAACCTGTAATTAGCTACGAAGTATTCCCTACTAGATTTAACTCCATACCGCCTAGATATTAAAGCAATTAAGGTACCTACCGTAATGTACGTAATTAGTAGTATGATGAATGATGACATTATCAACACCTCCTAATGAAGTAGATGGTTATCAACATCCATATAAGAGATAGCATTACCCAGTAAGCAGTTAGCACTAGCCCCCTACAGCTATAGAGCAATGTATAGGGTATTAAATAATGAAGGAGTAGTACGATTATAGATAGCCCCACGTAGATGCTCTTCCTCATACGTTACCCACGAACGAATGTTCGGAATAGTTTAAAAACTTTAATGCCCATGAATAACTTGAGGTTTCCTAATGACTTCGTTAGTGAAATACGAAATACTTAAATTGCTTAGCGAGCACCCTGAAGGAGTACTACAATCTAGGATCCATAAAGTCTTAAAGATATCTAAAAGCAGGGTCAGTGAAGTACTTCATGAACTTGAATTGCAGGGGATGATAGCGAGAATTAAGATCGGCAATCAATACCTCATAAAACCTAAGGTAATTACTAGGAAAAGCGGTCGTGAGAAGCTCATTAAGTTAGGTATTATATGGTCTAGCGAGTACGTATTCATCGCTCCATTCATTAAGATGGTTGAGGAACTACTTAATTATGGAGTTGAAGTTGTCATCTATCCTAACGCCTTAGTAGCTACTTGGGCCTTAGTAAGAAATGAGTTAGATTTAGCATTAACGCCTTTGATAACTCAATTATATGCCTTCGCCTTAACTAAGTCGTTGAGGATAATTGGCGGGGGTGCATATGGTGGTGCTTTAATTATGTACAACCCTAATTCGTTAAGGAATATAGTTATATCTAGTGAGTTATCGACTATGGACTTATGTCGATCTATAGCAATTAAGGAAGGAATTATTGAAGCATCCGACACCGAGTACTTCAGCAATCCATACGATGTTAGCTCATTAACGGTTAAGGAGAATGTAAAGTACGTAATTGCATGGCATCCACTCACAGATGAATTGCTTAACTTAGGACTTAAGGCTATGGCGTCCTGCAGTGATTTAGACATTAATTACTGCTGCACATTAGCGGCTTCAGCGAGCATGGATTATGATTTGATGATGAAGCTCTCCCAAATATACTTAAGGGCCTTAGAGGTGTACTCCGACGAACCTAGAAAATGGATTAATTGGTATTCAATTAAGGTGGGTATAAATCCCGAGGTACTTGCAAGGGGTATTAGCTATTATGGCTTAAATCCATATATAGATAAGAAGACATTAAGTAGATTAATCTCAAGGGCTCAAATATCGATGCCAGACCCCTCATCTCTACTTAAGGCTATCGAGGGTTAATACTTACGTTTTTTATTGTGAAGGTCATGTTATCCTGACCATCATACTTTTAAAGCCCTCAACTTAATGTTATGAGGCGGAGGTCGTATGAGGAACCAATTCCAATATCCGAACTTAAACTGGATCTAAGTTCCGTTGACGTGCCCGTAATTAGAAACATAGTTAGCAGGGGGTTCAATAAGAATCAACTTCTCATATTAAAGGAAATTAGATGCAACATTGGAAGGAGCCTAACCTCCATCTTAAGGGATGCCTCAAGGAGGTACGGCATACCGTTATCTACCTTAAAGCTTAATGCCAAGATCTTAAAGGATTTAAACATACTTAAAGTCGATAATGGGGGGTCTAGGGGTGTTTACTTAACCCCGCTTGGGGAATTCGTATGTGAGTTGCTAGGTATTACTAGTTATGGTAGGGAATTTAGCGTGGATCCCAAGCTAATTCAATCGCTTAATGAAAAGGCCAGCTTGGTTAGGAAGCACGTCCTTGAGATGATGGCTGAAGCAGGTAGCGGTCACGTAGGCGCATCATTATCTGTAGTTGATGTATTAGTTGCATTATACTTTGCTAAGATGCGATACGATCCTAAGAACCCTAGTTGGCCGTTAAGGGATAGATTAATCCTTAGCGAGGGCCATGCCGCACCAGCCTTATATGCTGTACTAGCCTTAGCTGGATTCATACCAACAAGCGAATTATACAAGCTTAGAGACATTAATAACTACCTCAGTGGGCACCCTGAAATAATTATACCAGGCGTGGATATGATCTCAGGGTCTTTGGGTCAAGGGCTGTCGGTTGGATGTGGGATGGCGTTAGCCTTAAAGAGGGATGGAATTAACTCTAAGGTCTATGTGATATTGGGTGATGGTGAATTAGATGAGGGTCAGGTTTGGGAGGCAGCTCTAACTGCAAGTAAGTACAAGTTAAATAATCTAGTAGCTATAGTTGACCGCAATAGATACCAGCAGGGAGGGCCCACAGAACATATTAAGCCCTTAGAACCGCTGGCTATGAAGTGGATTGCTTTCGGCTGGCATGTAATAGAGGTAAATGGACATGACTTTAGGGAATTACTTAGGGCGTTAAACGAAGTTGATTACGTAATGGATAAACCGTCAGCAATCATAGCTCATACTATTAAGGGTAAGGGTTACCCCCCAGCTGAGGGTAATAATGACTACCATAATAAACCTATAAGTAAAGACGAGCTTAGGCTGTGGGGATTTAAATGAGGTGGGTTCTCAGTAAGCTAATAACAGAGTTAGGGTTTAAACGTAGCGACCTGTACGTAGTTGATGCGGATTCATCTATGAGCGCGATGCTCACATCGTTTTCCGAGAACTTCCCTGAGAGATATGTAAATGTAGGTATTAGCGAGCAGGGCTTAGTAGGGGTTGCCGTAGGGATCGCATCATGCGGTAAGAAGGTAATTATATGTACATACTCCATGTTCTTGATGAGGGCTTGGGAGCAGCTAAGGAACTTGGTTGGCAGAACTAGACTAGATGTTAAGATCGTAGGTACCCATAGCGGGATCTCAAGCTATGGTGATGGACCCTCGCATCAATGTATTGAGGACGTAGCCTTAATGAGGGTAATACCGGGCATGAAGGTATTCGTCCCTGCCGATTCAATAGCATTAAGGTGTTGCTTTGAAGACATCATAGATTCTGAAGGACCTACGTACATACGTGTGGGTAGGGATGAGGATGAGAGAGTATATAGCGAATGTAGCTGTAGATTAGGCGTTGCTAACGTGATTAAAGATGGAGGCGATGTAGCTATAATTGCCTCAGGTGGCATGGTTGCTGAGGCCCTTAAGGCAGCCAACGAATTAAAGAGGTTAGGCATTGATGCAGCAGTTATAGATTCGCATACGATTAAACCAATAGATAGGGACACAATACTTAAATACGCGATGAAGACGGGTGCTGTGGTTACTGCAGAGGAGCATAGCATATACGGGGGGCTGGGAAGCGCGGTTGCTGAACTACTAGTTAATGAATACCCAGTGCCTATCGCATTCGTGGGAATTAAGGACGCCTTTGGCAAGTCAGCGAGGAACTTAAGTGATTTAAGGAGGTACTTAGGGCTTACATCATCAGATATAGTTAATGCGGTTAGAAAGGTGGTGAGTAGGAGATGAGGTATAGATTAGTGAGTAGGGAGTTCATTAAGGAAGACATAGTTATTGAGGTAGGGGGTAATAAATTAGTAATCATTGCTGGACCGTGTGCTGTTGAATCGTTGGAACAAACATTGGAGATAGCGAAGGCCGTTAAGAGGGCTGGCGTGCATATGTTAAGGGGCAGCGCCTTCAAGCCTAGAACATCGCCTTATAGCTTTCAAGGATTAGGTGAGGAGGGATTAAAGATACTTAAGTTAGCTAAGGATGAGACTGGTCTGCCTATAGTGACCGAGGTTATGGATCCTAGGTACATACCCTTAGTTAGCAAATACGCTGACGTAGTAAACCTAGTATGAGTTTCAAACGTCCTAATACCTCTCTTACATAGAATTACATTTCTATTACCACCCAATAACATATACTCGGCTGTTCCTAACCACTCATCGATGGTTGCCGTAAAACCCCTCTTAAGCAGTACCGGCTTATTGATCTTCCCCCAACTCCTTAAGTAGGGCAAAATTCTGCATATTTCTAGCACCTACTTGAAGATTGAGTATTACCTCCATACCCTACGTAAAGAAATTGACTTACTTACCGGTGATTGCAGATCCAAGCCATGCAACTGGGAGAGCTGATTTAATCATACCTACAGCGAGGGCGTGTGTAGCTGCGGGTGCTGATGGATTGATGGTAGAGGTGCATATGGGAGTGTCATGAGCCCGGCAGAACACGATGAGCTGATGCGTCTATCTATAGGCGTACCTCATATAGTGGGCATACTTTTAGCTAAATTCCTAAGTAGGTATGATTTAAGTATGTTTAAAGTCGTTAGGACACCGACGTTTAACTTCATGTTGAACTACGTATCAGCTATCCTATCAGGTAACTTAGAGTTATCAGTGGGTATTCATAGATACCTTAATACTACTGATGATCTAAGAAAGCTTATAGAAATAGCAAGTGATCTACCCGGGGAAATATCTCAGAGACCTAACGACTTAGTTAAAGAACTCCATAAAATATCTATCAAGTTCTTTAAGGA